>Ga0208688_1000370_pt1 | contig 27473 bp, 23 predicted proteins | sample June2015DPH_6_15_FD_184696 | JGI IMG/M metagenome (GOLD analysis project Ga0208688, IMG submission 184696) | Peatland microbial communities from SPRUCE experiment site at the Marcell Experimental Forest, Minnesota, USA - June2015DPH_6_150... | ecosystem: Environmental > Terrestrial > Soil >... | reverse complement strand
ATTCGCCCATCAGTTCCTTCTTGTTGATCAGAAACAACATGAAAATCAGCACGAAGGGCAACACTGCGCCGTTGACCACTTGCGAAAACACGATGATCTTCACCAGCGGAATCCCTGGTATCAGGATCACGGCTGCCCCGGCGGCGATGAGCGCCGTATAAAGCCAGTAAAAGGCGGGGGCTTCCGAAAATTTGCGTCCCACCCCCGATTCGAAACCTAATCCTTCACAAACCGTGTAGGCCGTCGAAAGGGGCAGAATCGAAGCCGCAAACAGCGATGCATTGAAAAGTCCCAGCGAAAACAATATGTACGCGTAGTCGCCCGCCAGGGGACGCAGCGACTGGGCGGCGTCGGCGGCGTCACGAATATCATGGTGCCCATGCAGGTAGAGCGTGGCCGCGCAGGCCACAATAATGAACCAGGCAACCACGTCGGTGAAGATGCACCCCACAACCACGTCGAGCCGTGAGGCTTTGTATTGGCGCCGTGTGATTCCTTTTTCCACGACCGACGACTGCAGATAGAACTGCATCCAGGGCGCGATCGTAGTTCCGACAACGCCGATTACCATGTAGAGGTACGAATCCTGCTTGAAGGCCGCTAACTGCGGAGGCTTCACCGTGGCCGTCACGGCCTCAATCCACGCTGGCTTGGCCAGCACCCCCGCAAATATGTAAGTGATATAGAAAAAGGAAGCCGCCAGGAACACCTTCTCAACGCTCTTGTACTGCCCTTTGACTACGATCAGCCAGACGATCACGGCGCAGATCGGTACCGAGATGTACTTTGAGACTCCGAACAGCTCCATGCTTCCCGCAATGCCGGCAAACTCCGCGATGACGTTTCCGAAATTGGTAATCAAAATGCCGATCATCATGAGGAACGTAATCCGCAGACCGAATTCTTCCCGGATCAGATCGCTCAGGCCCTTGCCCGTAACCGCTCCCATGCGGGCGCTCATCTCCTGCACTACGATCAGGGCGATCGTAATCGGGATCATCGTCCACAAAAGCATGTAGCCGAACTGAGCGCCAGCGGCCGAATAAGTAAAGATGCCGCCGGAATCGTTGTCGACATTCGCGGTGATGAAGCCCGGCCCTACGACGGCAAAAAACAGCAGGAGCCGGATCTTCCAACTTCTCAAGAATTTCATGCGCACAGGCCACAGGCACGATCAAATTGGCAAAACAGAACGATCAGAATAAATGCTGAAAGCGCCGTCTGGATAGGTGAATCTGCAAAACTGAGAAACTTTTTTGTGCGAAGTTGCCAACGCGGCTGGAGGGGCTGCGGAAAAACTCGCGATGCGCGGCCGGAGCCGCCCTCGGCGGCTAAAGCGAATCCAGAGTTGCTGTGACCACAGGCAACTGCCGAGCTGCGCTCGGCTTGGGACGGGCGAGGGCGCCCGTCCCCACACGAGCGGACTACAGCTTCGAGCGCAGCATCGCGATCACGTCGTCTGGCGTGATCACGCCGGTGAGTTGATTGTGTTCGTCGATCACCGGCAATGTCAGCAGGTTGTACTTGTCAAAGAGTTCAGCGAATTCCTTCTCTTTCGCCTCTTCGAGGCAGGAGATGAGCGGCTCCTGGGCCAACGCCAGGAGCGGCGTCAAGGAGGGCGCCAGAACGATCTTCACCAGCGGCACCGCGCCAGCCAGGGTCCCGAGAATCCGTCAAGTAAATGGTGCTCATGTCTTCCATGCGGCCTTCGAAAGTACGCATGGCCTCGATCGCGTCGTTAGCTGTGGCCGTCACCGGCAGAGCAATGTACTCGGTGGTCATGCGGCCGGCGGCTGTATTCTCTTTGAACTCGAGCAGGTCGGTGACTTCCTGGCGCTCTTCGGGCTGCATCTGCACCAGGATTTCCTCAGTGCGCTCATCGGACAGGTCACCCAAGAGGTCGGCAGCCGCGTCGGGTTCCATCTCCTCGACAATGTCGGCGGCGCGGTCGGAATCGAGCGATTCCAAAACCGCTCTCTGCACCTTGGGGGCGAGTTCTTCCAACGCGCCGGCGGCGACGCCCTCCTCCAGCGTTTCGAACACCGCTTCGCGCTCATCGGGAGCCAGCTCTTCCACAATGTCGGCGATGTCGGCAGGATGGAGTTTGGCCAGCCGCTCATGCGAAATCTTCAGCCTGACGCGCCGGGCTGGGTCAGTCTCGATGAGATCGACGAAGTCCCAGGGTATATCGCGGGGCGGTATCCGCAGGAGCAAGGCCCGAAGGGCCGCCGCTGGAACCATGCCTTTGAGGAGGCGGCGAACGGCGCCGCGCGCGCCAACGTCCACGCCGCCAACTCTCAACACCGAGCGATTCTGCGCACTGTCGTGGTGGAAATCCACGTCGTTCACGCGCACAACTTTGCGGCCGTGGACATCAATCACCTGCTGATCCAGCAGATCCCGGCTCAGCAGCAACAATCCTTCGGAGCCATCGGCCAAGGTCCAGTCCGCGGCCGCAGTGCAAGCGCGAATACCGCCATTGATCGCGGAAACCGCCGTCAAGGGCAACAGGCGGTTTCCCGCAGGCGTTTTGACGATCAGCAGGGCAACACGGGAACGGTCTTCCTGCGGGGCGAGGGCCACCTCGCGCACCCAGCCGCTGGCGGCGCCGGAAGCGTCATAGACGGTCGAGCCCAACAGTTCGCTCAGCGAAACGGTAGCCATGTCCAAGAGAATACTCAAGAGCGTGTGCGGACACCAGATGAATGAGCGCAACTTCTGAACGGTTGTAACCTTGGGACATTTCTATTGTGGTATGACACCCCCCGCTGCACTGGTTGACACGCGTGAGGAGCGTGGATAGCACCGGAGCCGGTGACGCTTTTATTGGCAGCTTCGCTACCTTCCTTGGCGAGGGCCTGCCGGAGCGGGAAGCCGTTAAGCGCGCCAACCTTTACGCTGGCCTTTCGACCACTGGAGTGGAAACCCAGAAATCTTTCTATGACCGGGCGCGCTTCGACGCGGAGTGGAGTGGAAGAGGCAGAGCGTAGCAGCCCGTGGCGAAAGTGCGCTGCCGCTCTTCAACTCTCCCAGGTTTTGTCATCCCGAGCGAAGCGAGGGATCTGCATTTTTCGGCGAACTGCAGATCCCTCGCTTCGCTCGGGATGACAATTCACTAAAGATGTCGCTCGTGCACCGCTGCCATCACCTCTCCATCAGCAGAACCTTCTCCGCTTCGTCGATCTCGGCCAACTTGACCTCGATCTCTTCACTCGCGGTCGTCTGCACGGTGCGACCGATGAAGGTGGCTTCGACTGGCAATTCGCGATGGCCGCGATCAATCAGCACCAGTAACTGCACCAGGCTGGGTCGGCCGTGCGAAAAAAGGGCGTCGAGGGCGGCGCGCGTGGTTCGACCGGTATAAAGCACGTCGTCGACCAGCACGATCTTCTTACCCTCGATGGAAAACCCAATTCCCGCCTCCTGCACCACGGGCTTGGGCCCCAGCGTAGAAAGGTCATCGCGATAGAACGTGATATCGAGCGTGCCCACGGGAACTTTCTTCTTTTCGACCTGCTGAATCATTTTGCCCAGCCGCTCGGCGATGGGAACTCCGCGACGGCGGATTCCCACGAGTCCCAAGCCGTCGACGCCACCGTTTTTTTCGAGGATTTCGTGAGCCAGTCGCACCAGCGTGCGTTCAATCTCCGAACCCGACATCAACTGCGCTTTTTGCCTGAGCGCCGTTTTGCGGACCGCGTTCTTCTTAATCGTCATGCCCCGAGTACCTCGTCAAAATGAGTCTGAATTCGGAAAATACCTTGCGGATCGGATCGATCCCGGCTCTTGAATGTATTGGAGTCTTCTCTTGAACGTCAAGCATACCCGATCTGCGTCGGATTGGGGCCTGGTTACGGGCTGGTCTCAGGCGGGCTTTCCTTCTTGTGCTTCATGGAAAACAGGAACTGCATGCCCAGGTAGCCGAAAAATTGCGGCTGTTCGCTCGCCGGTCCGCGGAAGCTGCGACCGGCCATGAACAGCAGCACGAAGTGCTCTCCGAGCTTGTAGCGGCCTCCACCATCAAAGGTGTTCCAGTGGTTGGAACCATTGGTGTTGGCGGTGTCATACAACTCGCCATCCAGCTCCAGCCGCTTGCTGACCTGCCGAGCCACCACCACTCCAGTAGCCCAGGCCGCGCCCGCTTTGTCGGCGAACCAAAAGCCAGCTTCTGGATTGATCTCGAACGGCCCGACCTTCTTGGTTACCTCGATGGGAAGAAAGAACCTGACGCCGGAGTCCACCAGTCCGCGCTCCACCGAGGATGTGGGGTTGTTGAACTCGAGCTGGGGATAGGTCGAGACCTCGAGGCCCTTCTCATCGTTCTCATAGAAGCGCCACTTCACGCCCGCCAAAGACTTGCCCAGGCCGCTGCGAGTCGGGCCGTCGTCGGTACCAACCACGAGGTAGGGCACCTGGTACTTGAGCTGGATCCGGGAACCGAGGCCGTAGTTGATGTCCAGGATGGGGGCGTTGAAGATGCGCTCGGTGGGATGGCGCTCGGCGTAGAGCGCGACATTGGTCTCCCAGTTGCCGTCGCCGGGAGTGCCGGGGTCGTCGGTGATGAAGGGCGGCCCTCCCTGCGCCGCGCTCGGCAGCGCGAGCGCGGCCAGCATCACGACCAACAGCGGGCCCGCGAACATGCGGACTGAGACCTTTAGGCTCCCCACGCAAGAATGCCAGCGGGTGATTTCAAATCGGATCAAGCCCTGCGATCTCCTAGCCATTGCTGCGGGCTGCCGATTGCCTCGACCACGTCCCGCAGAAATTCCGCTGCCCGTGCACCATCCACTACGCGATGATCGCTCGAAAGTGTCAAGGTCATCATGGGACGGACGCCGGGACGAGCATCAGGACCGACACCGACCGGCACGACTCGGTCGGCGATAGCTCCTACTGCGAGAATCGCGGCCTGAGGTGGAATGATGATCGCGGTGAACGCGTCCACCCCGAACATGCCGAGATTGCTGATCGTGAAGGTGCCACCTGCGATATCCGACGGACGCAACTTGCCGCCGCGTGCCCGTTCCGCCAGGTCGCGCCGCTGCACTGCGATCTCGCCCAGTTCGGCTTTGTGGGCATTCTGAATCACCGGCGCCACCACTCCATCGTCTACCGCCATCGCCAGGCCGATGTTGATCTCGGCATTGGCCCGAACGCCTGCACCGGTCCAGCTTGCGTTCATGCGAGCGTGCTTCTGGAGGACGCGAGCAACCAGCGATGCGAGCAGATCGGTATGCGTGAGTTTCACTCCACGTGACTTTTCAATTTCGGGCCCGAGCTTCTGCCGCGCCTCGTTCAGAGCGCCTGCGTCCACCTCGCGGACGACGAAGAAATGGGGTACCGTCGTCCAGCTCTGCGTGGTGCGTTCGGCCATCAGCCGGGAGATGGGGCTGCCGCTGTCAACCGCAGCGGACGACGCGCCAGCTTTGGATTCCGCCGCGACAAGAATGTCGGAAGCGAGGATCTCTCCGCCAGCGCCCGATCCGCGGACACCGGCGAGATTGACGCCGCGGTCACTGGCGAGACGTCGCGCTTTGGGGGAAATCTTAATGTTCTGTGCTGCAGACTGCGCTGGAGTGCCCAGTCGATTTGCCGATGCCGCAGTTGAAATCGCAGAAGCCGCCGGAACGGCAGCTGCGGTGGTTTTTCTTCCCGATTCGATGACGACTTCATCCGCCGGAGGAACCTCTCCGGGACGCACGATCCAGGCGATGGTTCGGCCCACCGGCACTTCGGCCCCGGCCTGGACCTTGACGCCAGCAAGAACGCCGTCGCCGGGTGATTCGATCTCCATCACCGCTTTGTCGGTTTCGATCTCCAGCAACGGCTCGCCTTTGGCGACGGACTCACCTTCTTTTTTCAGCCACGAAATGAGCTTGCCAGTCTCCTGGGCCATTTCGAGCGCGGGCATAACGACACTGATCGCCATAGTTAGATAGCCGGAGTTAGATAGCCGTAGTTAGATAACTCAGTTAGATAGCCATTAGTCTGGGAAACGTTTGTAGAGACGAGGCTTGCCTCGTCTCAGGCCTGATCCGCACACTCTCAGTCCCCTACGCCAACTCGCTCCTGCCGGGAGCTCGCTTCGATCATCTCGCGCACGCGAGCGCTCGGTTTGGATTCCGTTTCTCGAATTGCGGGAAGCGGACCATCCACTGTGAAATAGTGTCTGCCGGCAACCAGCAGTTCCTCGGCCGGGAAGCGCGTGATGACCTCGTGGCCAGTTTCGGTGACGACGATTTCTTCCTCGATGCGAGCGGCACTCCAGCCATCCGTCGAGGGCCAGAAAGTTTCCAGCGCGAACACCATGCCCGGCTTGATTTCGCAGGAATGTTCCAGCGACACGAGGCGGCTGATCACTGGCTTCTCCCAGATGGCGAGGCCAATGCCGTGACCGTACTGCAGCGCAAAGCAGGCTTCCTCGTTCGGGAAACCGAACTCCTGCGCCTTCGGCCACACGGATGCAATCTCGGCCGTGGTACGCCCCGGGCGCACGAGTTCAATCGCCGCGTCGAGGTATTCCCTGCACCGCTTATACGCATCGTTCATCGCGTGCGAGGCGTATCCGATGGTGAAACAGCGGTAGTAACAGGTGCGGTATCCCATGTAGGAGTGGAGAATGTCGTAATACACCGGATTTCCCGGACGCAGCACGCGGTCTGAGAAAACGTGCGGATGCGGATTGCAGCGCTCTCCCGAGATTGCATTTACGGCTTCCACGTACTCGGAACCGAGATCGTAGAGCACCTTGCTCACCAGGCCCACCGCCTGGTTTTCGCTCATGCCGGGCTTCATGGCGCGATAGAGTTCGTCATAGGCAGCGTCGACCATCATGGCGGAGTGGTTGAGCAGAGCGATCTCGTCACGCGTCTTGATCAGGCGCGCTTCCGACATGAGCGCCTGCCCGTCGACGACTTTGATTCCTTCTTTCTGCAAAGCGAACAAGACCGGCAATTCGACGATGTCGACGCCCAGCGGTTCTTTATGCAGGCCGCGCATTTCGAGTTCAATGCGAATTTTCTTTGCCACATCTTCCGCGCGCCCCATCTCCGGCGTCATGGCGCCGCGCAACACGGAGATTCCGGCACGCGACCGCTCTCCGAGCCAGGGACAATGCAATTGGTGGTGTTTCGCAGCCGATCCGAAATCCCACAAAATTGGCTCATCGTTTTGCGGAAGGAGCGTGAAGCGGTTCGCCTTGTCTTGCGCCCAGGTACCGATGTGGGTCGCGGTAATGTACCGGACATTGTTCATGTCGAAGCACAACAGCGCACCCATTTCAGACTTGACGAGAAGTTCCTTGGCGCGCGCCAGGCGTTCGCGGCGCAGGCGATCGAAGTCAACCCGGTTTTCCCAATCCACCGCCATCGTTCCATATGTGGGTAGAGCCATCAGAATTCTCCTTTGATAGTTCAGCGTGTTGTCAGGATCGGCCGCAGAGTGTGCGGGCGGCATCAAACACGGTCTGCTCGGTCGGCACGGTTACATCTTCCAAAGGCGGCGAAAACGGAATCGGAACATGCATCGCGCCCATGCGCTTGACCGGAGCGTCCAGATCGTAGAATGCGCCTGTGGCGATCACCGACGCAAGTTCGGCGGTGACACCATAGCGTTCGTAGCCTTCGTCGAGAACGATCGCCCGCGACGTTTTCTTCGCCGATTCAATCAGAGTTTTTTCGTCGAGCGGCCACATGGTGCGCGGATCGACCACTTCGGCGCTGATTCCGATTTCCTCCAGCAGCGTCGCCGCGCCCAACGCCACTTGCACCATGCTGCTGGTGGCGACCAGAGTGATATCCTCGCCGACCCGTTTCACATCCGCGACGCCCAGCGGGACCGTGTAGTCGTCCGCGGGCACCAAGCCTTTGAGCTTGTACATCATCTTGTCTTCGAAGAAGACAACTGGATTCTCGTCGCGAATTGCCGACTTCAGCAGTCCCTTGGCGTCATAGGGCGTCGAAGGCAGAACCACCTTCAAGCCCGGCACGTGGCAGAACCAGGCATGCAGCGACTGCGAGTGCTGAGCAGCGGAGCGGCGAGTCGCTCCCATGGTCGTGCGCATCACCATCGGCACTTTCCACTTTCCGCCCGACATGTAATGGACCTTGGCGGCCTGGTTGACCATCTGGTCCATGGTCAAAGTGATGAAGTCGCCGAACATGATGTCGACCACCGGACGCATTCCAGTCATAGCTGCGCCCACGGCGAGCCCGGTGAAGCCGGCTTCGGAAATCGGCGTATCGAGCACGCGCTCTTTGCCGAATTCCTCCAACAGGCCAGCGAGAACTTTAAAGGGAGTGCCCGCCTCCGCCACGTCCTCGCCCAGAATGCAAACCGTCGGATCGCGGCGCATCTCTTCGGCCAGCGCCTCGCGAATCGCCTGCGCGAAGGTCAACTCCCGATCACCGGTTTCAGGCATACACATCCTCGTCCACTTCATCGGCAGTCGGGTATGGCGCCGCGACCGCGAAGTCGACTGCATTCTTCATCTCGGACTCAAGTTCAGCCTGCACCCGATCAAGCGTCGCCACGTCGGCGAGTTTTTGCTCGACCAGCCACTTCCCGAAATTTGCGATCGGATCCCGCTCCGTCTTCCACGTTTGCTCTTCCTGCTTGGAGCGGTAATATTCGCGGTTGATGTCCCCGACGTGATGTCCGTGGTAGCGATAAGTATTGCAGAGCAGGAACGCAGGACCGTCACCGCGGCGGGCGCGATCCACCATGCGCTGTGCGATTCCATTTACAGCGAGCACGTCCTGACCATCCACGCTGGCGGCTTCCAAGCCGAAGGCAGTCGCCCGCATCAGAATGTCTCCGGCGGTGGTTTCCGAGTAATGTGTATATTCCGTATAGAGATTGTTCTCGCAGACGTAGATCACGGGAAGCTTGAAAAGCTGGGCGAGGTTCATCTCTTCGTACAGCACACCCTGGCCGAGCGCGCCTTCTCCGAAGAAACATACCGACACCCGGCCGGTACCGAGACACCGAGCCGAAAACGCGGCTCCAGTCGCAATGCCGGCGCTGCCGCATACGATCGCATTCGCTCCCAGGTTGCCGGTCGCCGGGTCTGCAATGTGCATGGAACCGCCTTTGCCCTTGCAGTACCCGGCCTTCTTACCCAGCAGTTCGGCGAACATTCGATCGGGGGAGGCTCCTTTCGCCAAACAATGTCCATGACCGCGATGCGTGCTGGTGATGTAATCGGTTCGCTCGAGCGCTTCACATACGCCCACTGCGATCGCCTCCTCACCGATGTAAAGATGCGCGAGGCCCGGCATCAGCGCCCGCGTATAAAGTTCGTTGACCTGCGCTTCGAATTGGCGGATGGCGACCATCTGCCGGTACATCCGGAGCCACAAGTCGACATTCGCTGAAGCTTCTCTCGGCTGTGTAACGGTCGTCATTTTTGAACTCCCGACATGCGCGCCAGAACGTTAAACATGACGGCAAAGTCCAATTTCTCCCAGCCCATTCCGCGCGCGGCGGTCAGGAACTCGTTGCTGACGGCGGTGGTGGGAACGGGAACATTCAACTTGCGGCCCAACTCCATCGCCAGGAGCATGTCCTTCTGCATCATGTTGACGTCGAACCACGCTTCTTCGGGTTGCTGCAGGACGAAAGGACCGCGGTACTGAATCATGGGCGACGCGATCGCGCTGTGCACCATGACGTCCACGGCGACTTCGCGCGGAATCCCGCTCTTTTCCGCCAGCAGCACGCCTTCGGAAAAAGCCAGCATCTGCACGGCTAATTGCAGATTCAACGCGATCTTCATCGACAGCGCCACGCCGTTGCCGCCGACGTGCGTTACTTTCGGACCGACATCCAGCAGCAACGGCTTCAGATGTTCAAAGGTTTCTTTGCGGCCTCCGACCATCACCGAGAGTTTGCCTTGCTGCAGCGTGATGACGCTGCCCGAAACCGGCGCGTCCACCATGTCGGCGCCCTTCTCGCGAACTTTCGCCGCCAGCGCGCGGCTCACTTCGGGGCTCACCGTGCTCATGTCGATGTGGAACTTGCCAGCGGCAATGCCAGCGAGCAATCCGTCCGGCCCATCAGTGACCGCCGCGAGCGCGGCGGCGTTCGTCACCATGGTGAACGTCACATCCGACGCAGCCGCCACGGCCCTGGGAGACTCGGCAAACTTCATGCCCTTGTCGATCAACCACTGCGCCTTGGAACGCGTCCGGTTGTAGCCGGTCACGGTGTGCCCTTTTTCGAGCAGGCGAGCTACCATGTTGCCGCCCATCACACCGAGACCGATAAATCCAAGTTTCGCCATACAACAATTCCCTTTCTTCTATGAATCCGCGCTTATGAATTCAGCTTGAAGTGCGAACTACTTCTTGCCCAACGAAGACGAATCCGCAAGCACCTGCTTGAGATGAGCACGCATCGCTTCTCGCGCTGCCTCCGGATCCCGCTGCTCGATGGCCGCCAGGATTCGCTTGTGATGGAACTGCCCCCGCTCCGGTCCTCCGTCCACATCGAAAATGCGGCTGCGCTGCTCGCGCAAGAGACCGACAATCGAATCCAGCAGCGAAAGAATCAGCGGGTTCCCGGCCGCTTCTGCCAGCGCTAAATGGAAATCGAGATCCGCTTCCACGTAGGCATCGGGGTCATGCAGGTTGCGATCCATCACGGCGACTGCTTCCCGCATGGTGCTCAGCAGTTGTTCCTCAATTCGGGGAGCAGCCAGGCCCGCAATCTCCGGTTCCAGCACCAGCCGCAACTCGGCCAGGTTCGCCGACCCTTCCTGCTGGTTGATGCGGATCATGAGATCCAGCGACTGCCGAATCGCCTGGGAAGTCCCATTCGTCACGAAGGTACCGCGCCCGGAATAGGCTTCGACTAGGCCCTTTTCACGCAAAGTCTTCACTGCTTCGCGCACGGCGGTGCGGCTTACTCCAAATCGCTGGGCAAGATCGCGCTCCGCCGGCAACTGGTCCCCAGGCTTGAGTTGGCCCTTCAGAATGGAGTCTTCCACCTGCTGCACAATCTGCTCGTACAGGCGAGACGTCTTTACTGTCCGGTACACCGGCTTGGTGGCTAGGGAATCTACCACATCGTTTGTCATTAGGCCCTCAATCAACGTCAGTGCGATGGGTCGTTATGGTCTAATGGTCCAACCACTATACCATACAATTGCGAAACCTACTGGATCCAAACCGTCTTGATGTTCACAAACTCCCGGATCCCATGCTCGGCGAGTTCGCGCCCGTGGCCTGAGTGCTTGACGCCACCGAAAGGCAGGCGCGGATCGGAAGCCACCATCTTGTTCAGGAAGACCATGCCGGCTTCGAGTTCGTTAATGAACCTCTCGGTTTCCGCCGGATCGTTGGTCCATGCGCTGGCACCGAGCCCAAAGCGACTGTCGTTGGCGATCTGGATGGCACGATCCACATCCTTCACGCGAAAAATTGACGCCACGGGACCGAAGAATTCTTCTTTGTAAGCCGGAGAATCTTTCGGGATATCGGTCAGCACCGTCGGCGCGTAGAAGTTGCCGGGACGGTCCAAGGTATGGCCACCGGTCAGCACCCGCGCCCCCGCGGCCACAGTTTTTTTCACATCGGCATCAAGAGAAGTAACAGCATCGGCGCTGGCCAACGGACCGAGCTGCGTGCTCTCCTCGAACGGATCGCCCACGCGCAAGTCCTGCATGCGTTTGACGAACTTGCGCTCGAACTCGTCGGCAATTTTTTCCGAAACGATAAAGCGCTTGGCCGCGATGCACGACTGACCGTTGTTCTGAATCCGCGCCTCGACTGCAGCTGCGACAGCCGCATTCAGATCGGCGCTGGGCATCACGATGAAAGGATCGCTGCCGCCCAGTTCCAGCACCACTTTCTTGATTCGTTTGGCGGCGGAAACGCCGACTTGAATCCCCGCCTGCTCACTGCCCGTTAAAGTCGCGGCGACGACACGAGGGTCGTTCAAGATGCCATCGACCGGTCCCGACCCGATCAACAGCGTCTGGAACACGCCTTCGGCAAAACCGGCGCGGCGAAGAATGTCCTCAATCTTCAACGCGCATTGGGGAACATTCGAAGCATGCTTCAGCAGCCCGACATTGCCCGCCATCAGTGCGGGCGCGGCAAAACGAAACACCTGCCAGAAGGGAAAGTTCCACGGCATTACGGCCAGGATGGGACCAATCGGCAGATAGCGGATGAAGCTGCGCTTCGCCCCAGTTTCCACAATTTCGTCCGCCAGAAATTTCTCGGCGTTCTCCGCATAGTAGCGGCACCCCGTGGCGGACTTTAGCGCCTCGCCCACTGCGGCCTTCAGAGGCTTACCCATTTCCAGCGTCATCAAATGGGCGCACTCGTCTTTTTCCTTTTCCAAAATGTCGGCCGCGCGCATCATCTTGCTTGCTCGTTCCGCGAACGAAGTCCGCCGATGGGTCCGGAACGCGGAGGCCGCCAACTGCAACTTCTGCTCAATTTGCGCCCCGGTAAGAGGCTCAAAACTCTTCACGACTTCGCCGGTCGCAGGATTGATGGTCGCTATTGCCATGCTAATTTCTTCCCTTTCGTTTGGCGGTTCCGCCCTAATTGTCCAAGCCTCAACCAGCAGCCTCTGGCGGGCAGCTGTTTTGTGGTCGGACCACAATACTACTTGACGGGTAGGCCGCGTCAAGGTATATCTTCCAATCGCACTTGGTTCGTAAGAAAACCAACTTCGGTCGTATGGGTGTCGACCAAGAAAATGTTCCATCCCCTTTTGGAGGGCATAATGCATTCTCGATTGAATGGCATTCGGGTCTTAGGCATCGTCTGCCTGGCGCTCGCAGTCTCTGTTCCCATGTTTTCCCAAACCACCACCGGCCGCATCTTGGGGACCGTCAGCGATCAGTCTGGCGCCGCTGTGGCTGGAGCCGCGGTAGTCATCGCCGATGTTCAGCGCGGCACCACTCGAGCCGTAGCCACCGATGACTCCGGGAACTACGTCGTCCCGCAGTTACAGCCCGGAGTCTACAAAGTTCGTGCAGAAGCCAAGGGTTTCAAAACCGTGGACCGCGTAAACGTCGTCGTGGAAGTCGCGCAGGACGTGCGCGTCGACATCGCGCTCCCGACCGGAGAGGTTTCCGAGACGGTCGTCGTTACCGCCGACGTTCCGCTGGTCAACACTACCTCCTCCACTTTGGGCGGCACGCTGAGCAACGCGGAGATCAACGATCTGCCGCTGAACGGCCGCAACTACGAGAACCTGCTCCAGTTGCGTCCAGGTGTGGAGCGATATCCCGGCGGCGGATTCTCGACGACGAGCACCAACGGACTGCGGGCGGAAGACAATGCTTACTTCGTTGAGGGCTTGTTCAACAGCGAGCCCTACTCCGGCCAAGCCATCATCAACGGCGCCGGTATCGCCGGCGATTCGGCGACCATTCTGCCCATCGACGCGATTCAGGAGTTTAACGTGGAAGAACTTGCACCGGCCGAATTCGGGTGGAAGCCAGGAGCGGTGGTTAACGTCGGTCTCAAGTCCGGCACAAACCAGATTCACGGCACCGGGTTCGCGTTTGGGCGCGACGGCGTAATGGACGCGCGAAACTTTTTCAACACGGTCCCCAACGCCAAGCTCGGAAGAACGCTGGAACAATACGGCGGCAGCGTCGGCGGCCCGATTGTCAAAGGTAAGGTATTTTTCTTCGGCGCCTACGAAGGACAGATGTATGATGTCGGAAACTCTTACGGCGGCGTCGCCAGCCCCTCGATGCTTTCGTTGCCCACCGCAGGCAACTGTCTTGTGCTGACCACCGGCGACTGCGCTAATAGTATTCCTAATGCGATAGCGGATCTGCAGGCAGCAGGAATCACAATCAGCCCAGCCAGCCTGAATATTTCGGGCTGTACGCTCTCTGGCACATGCAATGGAACCGGGTTCCCCACGAACAATACTACGAGCACCACCATCCCGAATGGATTCCCCAACGACGTCACGGTTTACAATGCGATCGGCAAAGTCGATGCCAACCTAAACCAAAATAATCGCCTCAGTGGTATGTACTTCTTCGGCAACAACACGGGGACGGTCGAAGACTTTCCGGAGTTGCAATCGAAATGGCGGTCGGACATTCACACGCGCGCCCAGGTGGTTGGCGGAAGTTGGACGTGGAATCCCAGTCCGCGCTGGGTGAACGAAGCACGCGTTGGATATAACCGGCTCTACCAGCCGACATTGCCGGGCGATCTCAATACACCCGCGACCAGCTACGGGCTCGACACCGGGGTTTCCGGCCCCTTCACGGGAGGGTTGCCGCGCATCAGTTTTGGCCCTGAATTCACCGGACTTGGAGGCTTCAAGTGGCCGAAGTTTCAGGGACCCGACTCGATCACGCAGTTCATCGATCATACTTCTTATAGCGCCGGCAAGCATTCGGTGAAATTCGGCGTTGAGTTGCACCATGACGTTGTGACCAATGCCGCGTATGGCAATGCCAGGGGCAGCCTCAAGTTCCTCGGGGGCACTTACACCAGCCCGACGTTCCTGGGTGTGACATCTTCGAAGCTGGAGGACTTCTTTGCCGGCGCACCCTCCGTCGCGTCGGTGGAAGTTGGTAATCCAACGCTCCACCTTCACAATTGGGCTTACTCGTTGTTTGCGCAGGATGACTGGCGCCTGTCTCGAACCTTGACTCTCAACCTGGGCCTGCGCTACGAGTACAGCACTGTTCTACAGGAAGATCACAATCTACTCGGCAATTTCGACCCGAACGTGGGCTTGGTGCAGGTGGGTAAGCAGATCTCGAACGTCTATAATCCGGATCACACCAACTTCGGTCCCCGCGGCGGATTTGCCTGGGACGTATTTGGCAAGGGACAAACCGTGCTTCGCGGCGGTGCCGGTCTGACGTATGAGACCGTGAACTGGCAGTCATTCATCGCCTTTAACAATGCGTTCGGCTTAGGCAGCGTACCCACTGGCGCCATCATTGACGCCGGGGGCGATACCTCCGGCGGCACCATCACTACCGCGAACATCAGTGTCACTCCGACTGTCCCCTGGGACAGCGGTCCGGTCTATGGTAGCCTGGGCACGGTTAATTGTTATCTCAGTCCTTGCCCGATCATGACGGTCGACAGCAATCTGAAGACTCCCTATGTTTGGAATTGGAGTCTCAGCATGCAGCACTCATTTACCCCGAATCTCACGCTGGAAATGGCCTATGTCGGCAATCACGGCGGGAATCTGACGGGTATTCGCGACATCAATCAGCCGCCAGTCGGTTCGGGGTGGTCAGCGTCGGCGATCGCCTCGTGCGTGGTCTCGGGGTACATTGATCCTGTCAACTGCGCTTCAAACGGAGGCGCCGAGACGGCAGCTGAGCCTTTCGCTACCAAGTTCCCTTATCTTGCGAATATTTTTCAGATGGGAAACGTTTTTCGCTCCAATTACAACGGCCTGCAAGTTACGCTCAACTCGAGGAACTTTCATGGCCTGAGCATGGTAGCCGGCTACACCTGGTCGCACGCCCTGGATGATGTGAGCGCAAACTGGGATTTCGGTTACGGATCGGGACTTCCGCAGAATGCTCATAACCCGGCTGCAGAATACGGGAACAGTGATTTCGATGTCCGACAGCGCTTCACGCTTTCTCTGACCTATGCAATTCCCGGTAAGAAAGGCTATGCCCAGACTTTGGAAGGTTGGGAGCTCAACACCATCATCAATGTGCAAAGTCCGCAATATTGGGGTCCGATGGATGAAGGCACGGACGCTGCCGGCATTGGTGCGCTGCCCGTCAGCCCTCCGGCAAACACCCCCATCCGCTGGAACTTCTTCGGCAATCCAGGCGATTTCAAGCCGTCGGCGTCTGGGATTCCCTACTTTCCCGGCAATCACGTTCAGGGAAACCCGACCAACAATGCGGAATGCAACACCCAAGCACTGGCTCTTGACGGGGGCAATACTGCCGGGCCGGCGAGCACTGCACTTAATCTGTTCGGTTGCTACGCCGAAGGCAACTCCGTCATGATCCCACCGGCGCTCGGACAATTTGGCAACATGGGCCGCAATGTATTCCCCGACCTCGGTTTCCGTGACGTGGATTTTTCTGTGGCCAAGAACTGGCATTTCACTGAGCGCTTGCGCGCTCAATTCCGGGGTGAGTTCTTCAATATCTTCAACCATCCCAATCTCGCCAATCCATACGGCGGACAGAACGGTTTCGGATTCAACGACCCTTCCGTTCAGCCATTTGGGTGCGCTTGTGCCACTCCCGACGTCGCCGCCGCCAACCCGGCGGTGGGTTCGGGAGGCCCGCGCTCGGTTCAACTCGGCCTGAAGCTTATTTTCTAATCGCGCAGGCTTCACAAATGGGGCCGGACCTTCCTCCGGCCCCATTTTTAATATCAACCCGAAAGGAATTTAGTTCAGTGTCAACACCATTAGGGCGTCATTACCACTCCGCCAGGTTCACATTGTCATTGGCCATTTCCCTCGCTCTCATCCTCCCACTGAGCGTCCCTTGCTTCTCCCAGCAGCGCGCCGAGCGAACGCTCGATGAAATCAAGAGCGAAGCCATCCATCGCGCCGAGAACGGAATGTATCCGCTCATCGGACTCGATGCCGGCGACGTGAAGGAAGCCTTTGCCTCCATCCATACTCGCGATAAAGACGAGTGGGCGGCGGGCTTTATGGGAGTAGCCGATCGCTACATGAATGAGGCTAAGTCGCTGGAGAAGACCGACCCGGCGAAGGCGAATGCCGACTACATCCGCGCGTGGCGGCTTTATTCTTTCGGACGCTGGCCCATCCCCGCCTCTCCGGGCAAGCAGCGCTCGTACGAAAAAGCAATCGAGGCGTTCCTGGCGCACGCGCGCTTCTGGGATCCACCTCTCGAGATCGTGAGAATTCCCTTCGAAGGAAAAGAGATTATCGGCTATCTCCGCTTGCCGAAAAATGCAAACGGGCCCGTGCCCCTCGTGTTCGCCGTCAACGGACTGGACAGCCGCAAGGAAGATTTGGCCGAGAGTTTCAGCGCGATTCTGCCGTTCGGCGTCGGCTATCTGGCGGTGGATGGCCCCGGCACCGGGCAGAATCCGATCAAAGTCAGTGAAAATGCGGAGCGCGTGCTCTCGCGCGTTCTCGATTACATTGCCACCAGGCCTGAGATCGACAAGAACCGGGTTGCCATGCACGGCGTGAGTTGGGGCGCGTATTGGGCCACGAAAATGGCCATCGTGGAGCGCGCGCGCTTGAAGGGAGCGAGCGCCCAGTCGCCACCCACCGATACTTTTTTTCAAAAGGATTTTCTGATGAATTCCTTGATCGGCAACCGCGAATATCTCTTCGATCAGATCCCGGCACTGATGGCGATTTTCGACAACGTGAAGACGGTGGACGAAATGGCGGAAGTCCTGCCCAAGATGTCGCTCGTGAAACAAGGACTGCTCGGCAAGCCGATGGCGCCCATGCTCATTCTTGCCGGAGTGCTCGATACCCAGGTACCGATCTCCGACATCTACCTGCTCCTCGACAAGGGCGATGTGCCGAAGACCGCATGGATCAATCCGCAGGGGGGTCACCTCGGGAGGCAGGTCAAAGTGTGGCCCGATCCCGTCATCTTCAAGCAGGTAATCATTCCGTGGCTGGTGCGCACGCTTGAACCGGAACCCGCGAAAGAGAGTCATTAACTTTCCGTTCCACTTTGCTAGTGGAGGGACGGGCGTCTCGCGAGCCTGCCCTGAGCGCAGCCGAAGGGTCGGCCGGGCGGGGACGCCCGGCTCTCCATTAATGACGAAAGATTAAGGACAGCCGACCAACGATGGCAATCCTTCCACCTGCGCACACGGTTCCAGTAAACGCCGCGCCCGCATCTCGCAAGCCGCCCTTCTACCGCGTCCTCTGGGTGCAAGTGCTGGTGGCCATGGCCCTGGCCATCGTGCTGGGCTACGTGGACCCGGTTCGCGCGGTTGCCATGAAGCTGCTGGGCGACGCTTTCATCCGCGTGATCACGATGATCATCACTCTGATCATCTTCTGCACGGTGGTCACCGGAATTGCCGGCATGGAGAACCTGAAAAAAGTCGGCCGCGTCGGCGGCATGGCGCTCATTTACTTCGAAATCGTTTCCACCATGGCTCTCCTGATCGGGCTCGTGGTGGGCAACGTCGTGCGCCCGGGCAGCGGCTTTAATGTCAACGTCGCCAACCCTCGACGCCAAGGCGGTCGCCGACTATGCCGGCCAGGCAAAAGCGCAAAGCGTCACCGAATTTCTGATGCACATCATCCCGACAACGGTGGTCGACGCCTTCGCCAAGGGGGATATCCTCGAAGTAGTTTTCGTGGCCTTGCTGTTCGGCTTCGCGCTGTCGGCCGCTGGAGCGCGAGCCAAACCGCTGGTCGAACTCATCGACTCCCTCACGCATGTCGTTTTCCGAGTGGTAAACATTCTGATGAAATTCGCGCCGGTTGGAGCTTTCGGCGCCATGGCCTACACGGTCGGCAAGTTCGGCCTTGCGTCCCTGGGTCCACTCGCCAAGCTCATTGGAACTTTCTGGCTTACCTCGGTGCTCTTTGTTGTGATCGTACTCGGCGCCATCGCCTGGGCCGCCAGCTTTAACATCTTTCGCTTTCTGGCATACATCAAGGAAGAGATCCTGCTGGTGTTAGCCGTTAGTTCGTCGGAAATCGCGATCCCGACCTTGATGGCCAAGCTTGAGAAACTCGGTTGCTCCAAATCTCTGGTTGGATTGGTGGTCCCGACTGGATTTACTTTCAACACAGATGGAACGAGTCTGTACATGACCATGGCCGCTCTATTCGTGGCGCAGGCCACCAATACCCATCTGACTCTGATCCAGGAACTCACCATATTCTCCGTGGCGGTTCTTACTTCCAAGGGAGCCAGCGGCGTGCAGGGCGCATCTTTCATCGCGCTCGTGGCCACACTCTCGGTGATCCCAACCATTCCCGTTGCAGGCATGGCATTGATTCTCGGAATTGACCGTTTCCTGAGTATGTTCAGAGCCTTGGTCAACATGATTGGAAACGGGGTAGCGACGCTGGTCCTAGCGCGCTGGGAGGGCGAATTGGACGGCGAAACCCTACGGGACCACTTAGCCCGACCGGCTTAATCGTCCGCTGACAACCCCTCCATCGCCAGCGCTTTCGCGCGGAGTATTTAAGCGTTACTCCACCCCGGCGGTACTTCCGAGTTTTTGTGGGAGCGATTGCCGGCGCCCGAGTTCGGGTAGAATCACCTGGGCCAGCTACTTCGTTTCGACATCTTGGTAACAACCGGTTCGAAATCCGGATCTAAATCCCCGAGGTGCGCCATGCGACGGGTTCTGCCCGCGCGAATCGTTCCGCTCTCCGCTGCAATTCTTCTTCTCTCACTTCTTTCGGTGCTGATTTTCCGAAGTGAGATGTTGGTGGGAGCTGCGCCGGCGTTTACGGGCATCCTTACGTATCACAACGACAACATGCGGACGGGCCGGAATCCGAGCGAGACCTCGCTCACGCTCAAGAACGTAAACTCCAGCACGTTTGGGAAGTTGTTCGTGATCCCTACAGACGGACTGGTGGATGCGCAGCCTTTATATGCCCCCAATGTGAGCATTCCGGGAAATGGCACGCACAACGTGCTGTTTGTAGCGAGCGAACATGGCACGGTGTACGGATTTGACGCGGACAGCGGATCGACCCTTTGGCACGTGACTACGCTCGCCTCCGGCGAGACGACCTCGGATGACCGTGGTTGCGGGCAGGTTACACCGGAGATCGGAGTTACTTCCACTCCTGTAATTGATCCTACAGCGGGACCGCATGGCACGATATATGTGGTCGCTATGAGTAAGGATTCAATTGCTAACTATCATCAGCGGCTGCACGCACTGGACATTACCAGCGGAGCGGAGGAGTTTGGCGGCCCGGTGGATATTGCGGCCAAGTACCCCGGAACCGGCGATAACAGTCAGGGTGGGTACGTGACTTTCGACCCCAAGCAGTACAAAGAGCGGGCTGGGTTGTTACTTCTGAATCATATTGTGTATACGTCGTGGGCATCTCATTGCGACTTCCGGCCGTATACGGGATGGATCATCAGTTACGACGAGACGACTTTGGCGCAGCAGTCGGTGCTCAACGTGACGCCGAACGGTAATGAAGGCGCGATCTGGGCGGCAGGCGCTGGGCCGGCGGCGGACTCGAGCGGCAACATTTACTTTCTCGACGCCAATGGAACGTTCGATACGACGCTGAATGCCAAGGGGTTTCCGGCAAATGGCAACTATGGAAACGCCATCATCAAGCTGTCGACTAAGAAGGGCCAACTGGCAGTGGCCGACTACTTCAACAGGTACAACACGGTGAGCGAGTCGGAGGCGGACGAGGATCTGGGGTCGGGCGGCGCGATGGTGGTGCCGAATTTCAAAGACTCTAAAGGAGTAGTGCACGAACTGGTTGTGGGCGCCGGGAAGGATGCGAACATCTATCTGGCGAATCGGACGAACATGGGCAAGTTTAATCCGAACAACAATAATCAGATTTACGAGGAAGTGACCGGTGCGCTGAGCGGACAGGTGTTTTCGGCGCCGGCATTTGCTGACAATAGAATTTACTACGGGGCCGTGGGAGACACGATCAAGGCGTTCTCGTTCAACCCCAGCGGACTGCTGAATCCTACGCCTGCGTCGGCGACGAGCACACACTTCGATTACCCGGGGGCTACGCCCAGCATCTCGGGGAGTTCGGCAAGGAATTTGATTTTGTGGGCGACGGAAAATACCTCGCCAGCGGTGCTGCACGCCTACAGTGCGAACAACCTTGGTGTGGAGTTATATAACTCGAACCAGGCGGCGGGCGGCCGCGACCACTTTGGGAACGGGAACAAGTTCATCACGCCGACAATAGCGAACGGTAAGGTGTATGTGGGGACGACGAACGGGGTGGGGGTATTAGGGCTGCTGCCGTAGCAAAGTGCGGTTCACCCTGTCACCGAGCCGGTAGAGGTCGTTGACGGTCACGCGCGTCGCGACGTCTTACATGAACGCTTCAGCTATCCCCATAGACCGGCACGGCCGCACCATGAATCACTTTGGCATCGTCGCTGCACTAGGAGTCTGTCGGGAATAGATTTTGCGGAAATCGGGTCCATGAGCGCAGGAACAGATGAGCCAAAAGCATGGTAGTGACGACCCGAGTAATGTCTGAATAAAAGTTGGGGATGAACCCCTTGCACCGCGGGATGACGACCATTCGGGCTGGTAAATCGCAAGAATCAAAGCCTCAGCCGAGAGAAACGCTCTGCGACATCGCTTGAGGTCTTTCCCAGGAGAGGCGTGATTCACACTACAGGCTAGTTCCGGACGGGGCGGCTGGCCGTCCGTTTCTTTGGTGATCCATGTCTTTCCCGAGAGCGTCTCAGGTCAGTCTTGGGGAGGAATCTCGCGGCGATCAGGTTTTGTCTTGCAGGTCCTTCTGCTGGGCTTTTCTCTAGCTCTGGCCGACTCAGCGAGGATAGCCTTACGCGCCAGTTCGAGTCTTACCACTTTATGTGGCCGAGGCGTGCCCGGGCGGTGCGAGAAGTGTCATTCTTCCTTTCGGTGCCCAAGATACCGGTGCAGGTATTTGGACCCCTCCTTGCCGTAGGCTTCCGTGCCAATCGTCAGCAGAATCTCGCAGATCTGAGAGATGCTCCGTGCCTCTTGATCAGCGATCTGCTGAAGGCTCTTCTTAAGTTCGCTTGAAATTCGGAAGGCTAGGGGAGCGTCTTTTTCTTCATAATGCTGCGAGTGACGCAAGACCTCATCTGGTGGGAAACCCGTTTGGGTGTCTGACGGCGGAATTGTCCTATGACTATTATATTTGACTATGGTGTAATCTTATAGTTCAATGGGAGCCATGAAGGAAGTCGCCATTTCCGAATTTAAGGCCAAGTGCCTTGCCCTGCTCGAACAGGTGCGCCAGACCAAGAAACCCCTTCGTGTCACGCGCTTCGGCAAGCCCGTGGCTGAAATCGTACCGCCGTCGGTGGACGCCGGACAAAAGGACTGGATCGGCTCCATGAAGAACACGATGGAGATCACGGGCGACATTGTGTCTCCGGTCATCGACGAGAAAGACATCGAGGCGCTGCACGATTGAAACTGCTTCTCGACACCCACGTCTGGCTTTGGGCCCTGCATGATCAGTCCCGGCTCAGCCGCCGCGTCCGCGAGGAACTCAAGAATCCGGCCAACGAGCTGTGGCTTTCTCCGGTTTCAACCTGGGAAGCACTATTGCTGAATGCCAAGGGCAGGATTCGGCTCCCCAACAATTTGTCCGAATGGCTGACCGCAGCTACGGCGCCTCTGCGGGAAGCGCCTTTCACACACGAAATCGTGCTGCTCGCCCAGCAGCTCCCATTGCCGCACCGTGATCCCGCGGATCGGTTTCTGGCCGCCACCGCTCAAATCATGGACCTTACGCTGGTCACGGCGGACGACAATCTGCTGTGCTTGGGAACAATCCGGACGATGAAGAACTAAATTGGGGTGATGCGATTGGTTGGAACCTGCAGCTGGCGTGCCAGCGAGGCGGCGCTCATGTTGAGTTCCTTCAATTCCTCGGCCAAATGTTCTCCGGGATGGATCGCGAGCAGTGGCATGTTCGTTCCTTTCGTCGTTCCTTTCCTACTGGCAACCGACTCCTAGTGGTAATCGACAATTTCAACATTCGCCGGACCGGGGGAACGTTCTGGCCATTCGAAGCAAACACGCCACTGGTCGTTGACGCGGATGTTGTATTGGGAATTACAGCAAAACGACAGCCACTCCGGAACCCGCGACTATCTCAACGAGCCCGCGTGCCGCGCGATCGCGCGCGCACGGCCCGCTTCTCTTCGCCGATGGCCGCACGCACCATATAGCCTGACCGCGTCATGCCGGCCGCTTCGGCCAACGCATCGATTTTTTCAATCTGGCTTTCCCGCGCCGTGATGTTAACGCGCACCGTGGTATCGGGAGCGTCCACCCTCACCATGAAGGCGATGGCGCCGTGCTTCGCCGCGTCCTCCGCGATATCATCGAGCTTCGACGGCTCCGGCACTGCGTCTCCGTCCTCGATCATGCCCTGGATGTGGAGCGCCAGCGCCTCCGCCGCCATCCGGCTCGCTTCATCGAGGGTCTTTCCGGCGGTGATGCAGCCCGGAAAATCGGGAAAGCTCACGCCGTAATCCGAATCCCGGTCCTTATGAAGGTAGGCGATGTATTCCATGACTTCGCTCCTTTAACTCCGGGGATCACCTCAGTTTGATCCCCGCCTGTTTCTCGATACTTTTGAGGGTGCCGATCGGTATGTCCCGGTTCGGGTGTGGCACCGTCACCCTCCCCTTTTTCGTCGGGTGTTTGAATTGCTTGTGGCTCCCAACCTGATTCACCTCATACCAGCCGTCTTTCTGTAACTGCTTTATGACGTCCCGGCTGTGCATGTTTCCTCGCGTTCCCTACATAAATACAATACACACGGTGTACACACCAGTCAACATACAAATACGCATGTCTCCACACTTCGGGTCAGTACGATTCTGGGCGCTGGCGCCAGTTTCATATTGCTATATTATTGATTTCCTTACCTTTAATGGTGGCAGCACCCAGCGCGCGGTCTTCACCAGTTGTTGCTGTAGGATCGGGCGACGTAGTCGAGTCAAGGTCCGGCGGATTTCCACTTTCCTCCTGCGCGACTTGCTCCTCCACGCGAGTCCTTGCCTCCCTTACCTGTGGTTCCCTCAAACCAGTTGCCTTCGTTTCGCAAAATTGGATGTCCTGGTGGCTCTCAGCATCACTGTACCCTCCGGAATTTACCTTTGCGTTTCCCCTTCGCCGCGCTTGTAGTTTTTCGAGCCTCGACTCCACCTTATAGCGGTGACGTACGTTGCCGGTGTCGTACCGATGGATTCGGTCCCAAGACTTCCTTAGACGGAATTGCCGAACAATCGCGCCCGTCAGTCTACAAGAGCCAGATCCCGGTCATCGAGCAGGCGATCGAGACGGCAGCCCTGATGCTGGGCACGGACAAATCGCGCGGGTACTGTTTGGAAATGATCTGCGCCGACTTCCTGGCTGGCGCGCACTTCGACAATGGCAACCCGGAGATCCTGCTCAACTCGATCTCACCCTACTACAGGTTCTTGCCCGGCGAACAGCAGCAGGCGTTCCTCGAAAACCTGCGCGAGAAGGCGTCCTGAGAATGATTCGACCAAAAGCCGCCTGCGTGCGGCTGGATTAATTGTCGTACGAAAGCCTGCGCCAGCAGATCCTGCGTCGCGACGGCTGGAGGTGTCAATCCTGTGGCACGATGTCGAACCTGGAAGTCCACCACAAACAGTTTCGCAGTCACTCCGGGCATGATTCAGAAGAAAACTTGATCACGCTGTGCACGGCATGCCACTCCAGAGTCCATCGCCGCTAAGGCCTTACCCTGACAGTAGGCGACACAACGCCGGACAGAGCGATGGCAGTCAGTTCCAGGCATAGCCCAAGTTTTGCCCAAGTTCTTGGTCGTGAGAAGCCACAGCTGAGACCGCGCATCAGCGCATCGCAATGCCTGGTCCTGAAAGTAAAGAAGATCGTGCAGCCAGATCCCCGGGCCGAATTCGCGGGTCGCGCTGCAAAGTGGCTGACGGGGAGCTGCCGCGGCTAATGAAGCAACACTAGGACTCGCAAGTCATCAACAGACCCGAGTGCAACGACTCCGCGTCTGCTCCAGTCTGCTCTCAGCAGATTGGATTGAACCCGGTCGCAATTGATCGACGGCAGGAACATCGTGGGCACGGACACTGCATAGCTGCGCCAAGTATCTGCAAGCTGACCTTGACAAAGCCCGGGCTCAGCGTAAACTTACGACTGATAGTCATTTATGGTTATCAGTCACTAATGATGAAAAATCATGCATCTCACTCTGTCGCTCTCGTTGAAGCTTTCGCTTCCGAAAGGCTGCCTCACTTGGCAGGCCTGGGACGCCGCCAGCGTCGCGCTGCTGAAACTCGTGTGCGCTTGTTCCGCTGTGCGCTCCAGCTTTTTGCCGAGCGCGGCTTTCCCAACGTCACGGTGGAAGACATCACCGAAACGGCGGATGTCGGCAAGGGTACTTTCTTCAACTATTTCGAGAGCAAGGATCACGTGCTGGGTGTAATGGCTGAAATTCAGCTCGGCAAGGTGAGAGAAGCCTTAACGCTGGCCGAATCTGGCAAACAGACCATTTACTCGGTGTTGCATCGTCTGTTCCTTCGCGTCGGGGAGGAACCTGGGCGCAGTCCCGACCTCGCCCGTGCCCTGATTTCCTCTTTTCTGGCGAGTGAGAGCGTTCGTGGGCTTATCGACCGCAACATGTCCGAAGGCCGCAAGATCGTTGCCCAGGTTGTGGCCACAGGGCAAAAACGCGGAGAGATCGACCCTCGCTTGAAAAAAGAAAAGGTTGCGACCCAGCTTCAGCAGACATTCATGGGAACACTCCTGCTCTGGTCGCTGCACGGTAAGCCTGCGCTCGAAACCTGGATCGAAGAAAGCTTTAAACATTTCTGGAGGGCAATCACCATCTCCGGTCAAGAGCAAAAGCAATGAACTGCAATCTTCGTACTGCCGTCATCCTGTCGCTAGCGATACCCATCTTTGGCGCGCTCAGCACAGCCCAGGAACTAACGCCCTACCACCTCACGTTACGCGATGCCATTCAGAAGGCGCTGCAGGCCAACCTCAACGTGCTCGTCGCCGACACTCAGGTCGAGGAAGCCGAGGGCACTCGCATGCGGCGCTTATCGGCCGCGTTGCTTCCGCGAGTGCGGGTGCAAAGCTACGCCAACTATCAGAACCGCTCCCTCAGTGCCTTCGGGATCACGGCCCCTAGCTTCCCCGCTGTCATCGGACCGTTTTCCAATTACGATTTTCGCTTCTATGCGGATCAGAACATTGTCGATCTTCAGAGTTATCGCGGCTGGAAAGCCAGCGAACGTGCCCTGGATGTCAGCAAAATGGATTACCAGGATGCGCGCGATCTCATCATCCGTGCCGTTGCCAGCCTCTATCTTAACGCCCAGTCTGCCGCGGCCCGCGCCGATGCTGCCCAATCCCGGGTGACCGACTCAGATGTTTTGTACAAACTGGCAAAAGATAAGCACGATGCTGGGACTGCAACGGGCGTGGACGTACTGCGATCGCAGGTACAGCTTGCGAATGACAAGCAGGCTCTGCTGGTTGCGCAGAATCAATACAAACAATCGCTGCTTGCCCTCGCACGCAATCTGGGCATGAGGCCGAGCACACCTTTGGAACTCGCCGAGTCGCTCCGCTATCAGCCCTTAGAGCCACTTCAGGCCGAGAGTCTTGTGCCTTCGGCACTCCTCCTGCGCCCCGACTACTTATCGCTTGCCACCCAGCGCCTGGGGCTGGTCGAGCAGCAACGCGCCAGTCGTGCCCGCTACTATCCGAAGCTCAGCATCAACGGGAACTATGGCGGACTTGGCCGCAGCATTGGAGGCGTACAGGGCATAGGCGTTATTCAAGGCCAGATCGACTTTACGGTATTTGATCGCGACCGCAGCGGCGAGGCGGAGGAACTTGCCAGCCGTGTTAAGCGCATCGACGATCAAATCGCTGATTTGCGTCGCGGCGTCGAAGAGGACATTCACGACGCGCTGCTAAATCTCGAGTCCGCGGCGGAACAGGTCGCTGTCGCCAAAGAGGGGCAGGATCTCGCGCAGCGTGAACTCGAACTAGCACAGGATCGTTTCCAGTCGGGTACGACCAATAACGTTGAAGTGGTCACCGCCCAGGACGAACTTGCCCGCGCACAGGAAAACTACATTCTTGCCGTCTCCAGCCATACTGATGCGAAATTCGCGCTGGCGCGGGCCGTTGGTGACACGGAGAAGAACATTGGACAGTATCTGGGCAATCCGTAAGCAGTTTGTCGACCGGGCTGTGATCCACGGTCATGGAGCTAACTTTCGCGCCCCGCGAGGTTTGAAGCTATGAAGCGACGTATACCTGTTCTGATTCTGCTGGCTGCGATAATCGCCGCCGGTGTTTATTTTTACGCGCGTCTGACCAGGAAGTCGGGGCCCGAGAATCAGATCGCGCTCTCTGGCAATATCGAAGCGCACGAGAGCCTGGTGAGCTTCAAGGTTCAGGGACGCATCGTCGATTTGCCGGTTGAGGAAGGCCAGTCGGTTGAACGAGGCGCTTTGCTCGCGCGTCTGGATGACGCCGATTACAGGCAGAAGGTTCGCATCGACGAGGCCACGGTTCACGTGCGCGAATCGAACCTCGCGCTGACGCTCGCTGGAACTCGCGAGCAGGAAGTGAAGGCATCGCAGCAATCCATGCTCGACGCCCAAGCCGATCTGCAGGAAAAGAAGCTCGACGACGACCGCGCCCAGCGCCTTTTCAGCAAAGATGAAGTCTCTGCCCAGGACCGCGACCTCGCGGACACCGCCCTGAAACGCGCGCAAGCAACGTTCCGGGCCGCTGAGCAGCGTTACAACGAAG
>Ga0208688_1000369_pt1 | contig 27483 bp, 20 predicted proteins | sample June2015DPH_6_15_FD_184696 | JGI IMG/M metagenome (GOLD analysis project Ga0208688, IMG submission 184696) | Peatland microbial communities from SPRUCE experiment site at the Marcell Experimental Forest, Minnesota, USA - June2015DPH_6_150... | ecosystem: Environmental > Terrestrial > Soil >... | reverse complement strand
GAGCGCTCACCCTTGGCATTGGCGGCGTGGGGCTGATGAACATCATGTTAGTGGCCGTGGAAGAACGCATCCGGGAGATTGGTCTGCGCCGCGCCCTGGGCGCCCGCCGCTGGCAAATCCAGTTGCAGTTCCTGGCCGAAGCGCTGGTCATCACCGCGATTGGCGGCGCCATTGGCATTGGCCTCGCCTATGCTGCGTCCGCGGCCATCGGACCGCTTCCCCTTTACGGCCCTCTCTACGAAGACACATCCGGTAAAGGCGACATCCACCTTTATATTTCGCTTGGCACGGTCGGTGTTTCCACGGCCATCCTGATCTTCGTGGGACTTCTCAGCGGCTTGGCGCCGGCCATCCGCGCCTCTCACCTCAATCCCGTCGAAGCTCTCCGTTACGAATGAACGCTTTCACGAATCGGCTGCCGATGAACCCGAATTCGGAAGTTAGCGTGGGTGCGATGTGCATCTTGTAGGGGCACAGCGTCCGCCGCGGCGGATGCCCCTCCGCCCGCAAGGGAATGCAAGGGAATGCATTCGTTGACTTCTGGTGAGGCAAGTGTTATGGGGTAATAAGGGAGATATCTATCACGACGAGGAAGCCCTATCGTTTACCGTGCGGGTAAACGGAAATGAGCACATCATGCAGTTGCGAGTGGTGCTTCTCCTTGCCTTACTGATCACGCTTTGCGGCCTGAGTGTTGCCCAGAAACCCGCAATCATCAACATCCCTGTCCGGCATACTTCGGCTAACTCCGGCAAGCAGATGTTTGAAGCTTATTGCGCCGCCTGTCACGGAAAAGAAGGAAAGGGTGATGGACCCGTTGCGGCCGCGCTTAAGGCGCCGCCGACAGATCTCACTGTTCTTGCCCGGCAGAACAACGGAAAGTTTCCCTCCATACAGGTTGCCAAGGCTATCACCGGCGAGGCTGGTATTCCGGCCCACGGCTCCAAGCAAATGCCGATCTGGGGTCCCGTGTTCATGTCCATGAGCCACCAGCACGAGTCCGAAGTGCATCTACGGGTAGCTAATCTCACGGAGTACATCAAATCCTTACAGCAGAAGTGAAGACCTGAGGCCGAACGAGGCATTGCCGCAGTTTCTTTACACCGCTGGGCAGTGGATTCTTCCTGCGAACTGCCGACCCGCCGCGGCGGGTTCGTCCGCCAAAGAACGGCGGACTCAGGATGACAGCTTTTTTGGGGGGCCGACGCGCCCGCGCCTCACGGCCACAACTCCAACTTCAGAATGCGGGTTTATGCAAGCTGCGTCTTGGCCCAGAAATCAGTCGAGGTCAGAACTGGAACGACTTCAAAGTCTATCAGGTCATCCCAGCGGCTAACCCAGGCGTCCAGTAGTTCCGGATGCGGTGTTTCCATGAGCTGAAAACAACGAGTGCCCGTCGAATCCACCCAGCTCGCGTGGTAGACAACGCCTTCAGGCAACATTCGACCGCTTCTCGTGAACCTTTCGCCCACCAGGCGAGGATGGCCATGTTTGAAGCGTTCAATAACCATGAACAGCATTTGGGGAAGTCTACCTCACTTGGGCCAAACTTCAAACTGCCCTGCTGCCCGGACGAGGGCTTTCGCCCTGTACCCACACCTTTCCAGCCGCAGCTTGACCCAGGTGGACCTGCTTCACCCCAACGTCCAAGGTCATGGTATGGTCATAATTGCGGCTCACCACTTGGAGTTGTGATCCGGGGCGAAGTCCGAGCCCATCAAAATACTCGAGCAGTGAGCGATCTCGCTCATACATGCCGACCACCTTCACTCGCGTTCCGGCAGGCACTTCCGCCAGCAGGATCAGACCCGACTTGCGACGTTCCGCGGCGCCCGTGTTAATCTCGTCCCCCTGTGGGCAGGGGCCTTGCTCGCCCAACTTTTGAATTAACTTCCTCTCGAAGTCATCCGAAACAGCGTGTTCCAGCCGTTCCGCCTCGTCATGGACCTTGTACCATTCCATCCCCAGCATCTCAGTCAGCATGCGCTCGATCAAATAGTGACGTTTGCGAAGCCGATCTGAGATTTGGCGGCCGGCGGCGGTAAGCGAGATCCGCCCGCCGCCTCCAACTCTGACTAGTTTATCCCGTTGCAGACGCCTCAAGGCCAGGGCCACGGCGGGCGGGGTTATTTTCAACCAGCGCGCAATCGTTGCGGCGATCACCGGCTCTTCTTCAGACTCCGCTTCGGCAATGGCTTTCAGGTAATCTTCTTTGGAGATGGTTAGTTTCATTCTCCACCTCTTGGATTTCGTTCTCTTCAGCCTTCCAGCATTTCCCATCATGGCAAGAATCGGGGGAAATGGCAACAGGGGTTTATTCCCGGACCTAAGCCGACAATGCGAAATTTTGTTGACGTGGGGGCGAAAGGTGGTATTAACTATAGCTTATGCATAAATGCAAGCTATGGTGAAGATGCAGCGGGCGGGGTTTTCGGCCCTATAGCAGGCTGATGAAAAAGTCTCCAGCATGTCATCCTGAGGAGTCCCGATCTGATCGGGACGACGAAGGATCTCCGTAGTTGCTTGATTCTGAACTGCCGGGATTCTTCGCTGGCGCTCAGAATGACAGAGTAACAGGCCTTTTCATCAGCCTGTTAGAGCGCCACCGCGCACCACAGCAAGGGAGGTCATGATGAGGTTTGTCCGTCCACATTCCAAGGAGAACAGAGGGCATTGGGGATTGGCCCCGTGGGGCAAGAAGCCGCCATGGTTTGTTGCCCTCTTACTCCTGGCGGTGGTTTTTTCAGGGGTTGGTAGAACGGTGCGGGCGCAAGGCGAGACCACCGGCGCCTTGGCCGGGCAGGTTACTGATTCAAGCAGCGCCCCAGTGGCCGGGGCGGCGGTGACCGTCGCCAGCTCAACCACCGGCCTCCACCGCACGGTCCAAACCGACGAAAGCGGACGCTTCTCATTCCCCGAGCTTAAACCCGGTCCGTACGTTGTGGAGGCGAAGGCGTTGGGCTTCGAAGACCAGACCATCGGCCCTGTATCTGTACCCCTTGGTCAGACGCAGACTGTGAATCTGGTGCTGAAGATTGCCGCCAAGAAAACGGAGGTGGAGGTGCAATCGACGGCGCCACTCATTAACACCGAAAACGCGAACACCACGACGACGCTGGAAGCCGCGGCCATCGCCGATCTTCCCAACCCGGGTTCTGACATGACCTACGTCGCCCAGTTCTCGCCCGGCGCCTTGATCAACACGGCGGGCTCTTCCAATGATTTTGTGGGCGGGCAGAATGGTTACGGGAACGTGGAATTCAATGGACTGCCTGCTCTTTCGAACGCCTTTATCGTGGACGGCCTCGAGACCAACGATCCGATGACCAGCCTGAACAGTGGTTTATCAACCAACCTTGTGCTGGGGCTGAACTCCATTCAGGAGGTCACCGTGAACACGACCTCCTACGCGGTTGACCAGGGCCGTTACGGAGCCTCTCAAATCAACTACGTCACCAAATCCGGCACCAACAAGTTTCACGGCAATCTCTATGAACTGTGGAACGGATCGAGGCTGAACGCAGCCAATTTCTTTACTAACGCCAACCCCGGCGGGCACAAGCCTCGCTCCACGGTAAACCATTTCGGGGGTAGCCTGGGCGGCCCGGTGGTCCGCGACAAGCTGTTCTTCTTTGGAGATTTCGAGCAGATGCGGATCGCGCTGCCGATTGTGGATACTATCACCGTGCCCTCCGCGAGTTTCCGGAGCTATGTTCTCGGGCAGTTGCCGCGCGGAGGCGTGGACACCATCACCGGCGTCTCCTATCCCGCAGCGCCGGCCCTCGTGCCTTTCTATCAGAAGATGTTTTCGCTCTATCGGAGCAGCGCAGGCTCGCCCCTGCCAGTGCTCGGGTGTCCTCTAGGGGCGGACGGCAGCGCGGCAAGCGGCAGTCCTCCGAACGGGAATGGCTGCGCCAACCGGCAAGCCGTCTCGATGTCCAGCGCCGACCACGAACAAGTCATCACCGCGCGCCTGGACCACGATCTCGATGCCCATAACATGGTCTGGTACAGGTTTCAATCCGATACAGGGCTTCAGGCAGCTTACACCGACCCCATCAATCCACTGTTCAATGCCATCTCTCCCCAACCGATGTACTCCTTTGCTTCCGGTTATACGCACATCTTCAGCCAGAACATGGTGAACTATTTCAACCCGGCTTTCTCCTGGTACTCGAGTATCTTCCAGCCCACCGACCCCGCCAAGACCTTGGTGGCCCTCCCCATCGTGCTGCAAGGCGTTGGGTCGAACGCGCCGTTCACGCCCCTGGGAGGATTAGACTACAACTGGCCTCAGGGGCGGCGCGTCACACGCTACCAGCTCAATGATACGTTGACCTGGCAGCGCGGGGCGCACCAGATCGAGTTCGGCGTCGGCTCGCGCCGTATGCTGGCAAGCGATTTCGACTTCAGCAACTACGTCACCCCGCTGGCGACCTACACCACGCTGCCTCAATACATCTACGGCATCGCGTCCCTCGCCACCGCGTCGTACCCAGTCTCAGGTGAGCAGCCGTTCAACCTGAGCAACTTGGATCTGTTCGCGCAGGACACCTTCCGCGTGACGAAAAACCTCACCTGGACGTTCGGTTTGCGCGCCGCGTGGAACTCCAACCCCGTCAACCCGCACGCCATGATTGCGCGCCTCGGCTCCTCGTTTGACGCTTCTTCTCACGACGTCAATCAACCTTTGAACGCCGCCCTCAATACGAGCCTCAAAATGTTTTTTCCTTCAACGCCCTTGCTGGCTTGGCAGCCCCGCACTGCGGTTGCGTGGCAGTTCACCCCTAAGATGGTGCTTCGTACTGGCTTCGGCGTCTTCACTGACATTCTTCCGGGGAGCATTGCGGACCTGATTGGGTCGAATTCGCCTTACGTCAACATCTTCCAGGGTGGGCTGCTCGGGCAAGCAGGCGGACTCACGCTCGCTCCCGGGGTGCCGGGGAGCGCAATTGATGCGACCGCGGCTGCCAACCAGGCATTTCTCGCCGGCTTTTCGCAGGGCCAACTTTCCTGTGCTTCCCCCAAGGCAAATCCCCAAGCATGCCTGCCTCCGGCCGCCCTGGTGGCCGTGCCGGACGGAACGCTGAGGATGCCCTATTCCATGCAGTGGAGCTTGGGAGTCGAGCGCCAGTTGGGCAATACAGGAAGTTTGCGCGCGCAATACGTGGGCACTCGAGGAGTTCAGTTGCCTTACCAGGTGCAGGTGAACGGCTACCAGACCGTCTGCCCAGGATGCTTTGCGCCGTTTCCATACAACCAGCCCGAAGACCCGCGCTTTGCCAGCGTCACGCAGTTCACAACCGGCGCGAACAGCCACTACAACGGGCTGCAACTGACGGCACAGAAGCGCATGGGGCACGGGTTGCAGATTGACACCAACTACACGTGGAGCCACTGTCTGGACACGATATCGAACGGAGGTTTCCTGCCCTTCTCTTCCGGAGCCCTGATCTCGCCGTTGCCTGGTGAACTTCGGCGGCAATATGGCAATTGCGATTACGACATCCGGCACAACTTCAACACGTCCTATGTCTACGCACTTCCCGTGCGAGTTCGGAGCAGCCGTTTTCTCGGCGCGCTGGCGAACGGCTGGCAGGTGTCAGGCACCGCTTTCTGGCACAGCGGCGTGCCGTTCAGCGTCCTAAGCGCCCCTTATTCAGCGAACGGCGAGGGTATCATTCAAGGGGGCGGTCCGCAGTTTGCGAGCGTCCGGCCGGGCGTGCCTCTCTACCACCACTCTCCGGTTCCCGGCGTTACCCAGCCCGGAACCCTCCAGTGGCTGAACCCCGACGCCTTTGTGTCGTCAGTTGATCCCAGCACCGGCGCCTGCAACGGTGGAGACACTCCGGAGAATTGCCAGTTCGGCAACCTTGGACGCAACACGCTGCATGGACCGGGGTTCACCTGGAGCGATCTTTATTTAACCAAGAAGTTTTCCATTCATGAGCGGGTCGCGCTCCGCCTCGAAGGTCAATTCTTCAATTTCCTCAACCACCCGAACTTTGCTTTGCCCACTGCAGTGGCCGGAATTCCTGGACAGCCCGGCACACAGACCGGCTTCGGCGCGCTGGTGGCGACAACCTCTCCACCCACAGGGTTGCTGGGTGTGGGTTTGGGAGGCGATAACTCGCCTCGGATGGTCGCACTTCAGCTCCGATTGGAGTTCTGAACCCGAACTCGGAAGCCGACGTCGCGCGGACACGGCGCCTACCCCAAGCATGTCATCCTTCCCCAAAGAATGTCATCCTGAGGAGTCCGCCATTCTTTTAGGCGGACGACGAAGGATCTCCGCAGTTCGCAACGAACATTCACCGGCCGGCCATTCAAAGAAACTGCAGGGATTCTTCGGCCCCCCAAAAGAAGGGGGGCCTCAGAATGACACGGGGCCGGATTCTCCGTGGTGGCATCGAACTAATGCCGGATGATGGGAATCCCTGGCTTACCAGAGAAACGGGATCAACCTGTACCGGACCCTCTGCGTATAGGCGTCGTAGCCTTTCAGCTCTCGCCGCAGGAACCGTTCTTCGAACAGGATGCGCAGAGCCACCGTCGCGATCGGAACGCTTGCCAGCAAAGCAGCGGGATACGATTCCAGCCACAGGGGCATGCCAACCCACAGCAGGGCACTACCCGCATACATCGGATGTCGCACGATGCTGTAGACTCCGGTATCGATTACCGTGTGTTGTCTCTCTTCTTGATGCTTCACCGCTAGCGCCGCGAAGGCGTTCTCCCTAAGGGCGAAGTAGACGACCCACCAACCCGCGATCAGCAGTGTAAGCCCCAACGACGAAACGGGCGTTCCGGGCTTGCCCATCAAGTGAAATCGGAACACGTCCAGGGGGATGAAGACAATCAAGCCGGAGACCGCAGCGATATAGAGGACCACGATGACCTTGTCCGCCATTGGCTGCCCCTTCTGGACAGGTGGCTTAAGTCGTTCTTTGAGCAAGCCCTCGTGGCCCCGTGCCAGGCTAACCATGGCCGCCACTGTGCCTATGAAGACCAAGCCGACGAATAACCAGGCCCGCCACCAATACAAGGTAGCTGCTGGTAAAAACAGCAGAAGGGCGAAAATGGCCACATTGAAGATAACGCTGGCGATCAACTTACGGATGAACATGGGTGCTTTACCGTCGCCGCTGGAAGGATTTCACCGTACAGCCCAACTCTTGTTTGGGCGGCAAGCTATGCACGACCTTCAGCGCGCCGAGCGATACCGAGCAACTGCTTCCGTTGCATCCGGAGGAAAAAAGCGCAGCGGCTGGCTAATGGGGAGCACTGGGCGGCGGCGATGGTTTCAAAGTGTAGTTCCAGGCCGAACCCCCAACCCCCGCTCCGATGTGAACGATGGAAACCCAGCGCTCCAGCTTGTGGTGACCGCTGCGGTGAAAGAGATAAGAGACTCCAATCGAGGCTGCCACGCCTGCCACCTCGATACCAGCAAAAAGCGGCTTGTTATCCACGAGGTTGTTTGTGAGAAGCCATTCGTTAACTCCGCGGTCGCGAAAGTGCCGCGTTGATATGTAGTCGAGACCACGCCCGGCTCCCACCCCCGCGAAAAGCAAGATGTTGTCCTTATCCCAGAATGGATGGCTTCCCTTCACTGCCTGGGAAGAAACAGACGACTGCCGGGTGCTCCTGCCAAGCTTGGCGGCTGCGGCATCCTCTTGGGCTTTCGCGGTGGAGGCCAGTAAGAAAACGCCGATCAGCACGGCAAGAATTATCCGTTGCGCGGATTGCCTCCAGGAATGTAGGGGAGAAACCATTTTCGGGTTTTCCCTTTCCAGTCTCATTGTTCGTTCTCTGCGGCCGCCGTGCACTCCGTGGCGAAACTCTTCGTGGCATACCTACAAATACTTCAACAACTCATCCAGCGTCTTCTGCACACCTACGTAGGGGTCACCGGACCCTTCATATTCAATCGAATATATCCCCTTGAACCCAGCCTCCTTGGAGATCTCGATGCACTTGGGAAAGTCGAACTTGGTCTCGTTCCCGGCGGAGTCAAAATCCAACCCCTTGGCGTGGCAAACCACATGCGCGTAGGGAAAGAGGAGTGCTAGCCCTCTCTCCCGCGTGTCCTCGTCCGGAAAGTTGCCGAAATCGGGGAGTGCACCCACCACTTCCGTGCCTGCCCGTTTGAAAAGTCTCACCAACTCCTCCGGATGTTCCGAGCCCACGCCGCCGTGGTTCTCAATAATCACATGCACGCCCTTGGGTCTGCCATAAGCGGCCAGGCGCTTGTAAGACTCGAGGGTCGGCGACAGGTCTTCCGGATTTATCTTGCCGGGATCGCACCGAACGGACTTGGAGCCGACCGCAAGCGCGACATCGATCCATGTTTTTGCGCCATCCACCGCCGCATCGCGCACTTCTTTGTCCGGATCGGAAAGCCCGCCGCCCGTCCATAGCTCTTTAATGTCGACCGGCATGTTCACGACGTGCGAGTAGGCTCTCACCAAGCGGCTCTTGAGTTCCTGGAGGTAAGCCTTTTCGGTGGAAGCGAAGTGGGGGGCGCAAAACTCCAGGTTGTGAACCTTGTAGCGGTCCGCAATCATCTCCGGGAAGTCGAGCAAGGCGAGCATATTCCCCGCCAGGGCGAAATCCTTCTCGCGCGTGGCTTGAAAATAGTTATGCAAACTCCAGGTGGAAATGGAAACGCGATTCCGTTTGTCTGACCTGTCGACACTGGCAGGGTGGCGTTTCGTCTTTCCCCAGAGCTCGCTGCCCAGAGCCAACGCGCCGGCGCCTCCGGCAATACGGGTGAAAAAATCTCGACGAATCATTCTTCCTCCTCTCGAGAGACCAAACCAACAGGGTGCTGAAAAAAGCCATTCTCGCGTCATCCTGAGCGTTCATGGCTGAAAATGGCTCGCCGCGATGTCAGAGCATCGGCGCAAGACACAAACCGCCGTCTTATTGAAAACACAGGAGTTCCGCTCCGATGTTCGGGAGAGGAGTGGCGAGCGACCTAAGATCAGTGACCCGCCGTGGCGGAACGACTTCGCTCACAATGACATGCTAACACCCTTTTTCAGCGTCCCGCTAAACTATTAGAGAGAACCGTGGAGAGCTCATCCCTGCACATCCGGGATGGGGACAGCAGCAGTCGGCGCGACAGTTGCAGGCCCGTTGGGATTGGCATGGGCTTGACGGAACTTGGCAGTGCCAGCGGTGCTTATCCCTCCTTCAGCACTTGGAAAGGTTGGGACGGATATGATCCAAGCACAGGGGTTGGGGGGGGGCTTACAGAAGCCCTAATTATTTCATTGACATCGCAGAGAGCTAGATTAGAATATTCTTAGATTTCAAACGTGGGCTTGGTCGTTAGGTAGGGGCGACCGGCCACGGCGTTCATGGATTCCTCTGCGCCCATCGAGTTGGCGCCAGCCGTGGGTTTCTCTTAACGAACTCGCAGAGGGACTGGCGAAGAGAGCTGCGGTGTGCTCTCCATTGGAGAATGGCTGCGATGGGTTCCCTTCCTTTCCACCTCTTCCAAGTCCCGGCGCTCCCGTGCCTGGCAATTATCCTCTTGCTCGTCTTGTTTCTGGAGCACCGTCGGCAGCGCGTTCAGCGCGAGAAGAACGCTGATTTGCAGTGGTTTTCGGAGCTCCATCTTTTCGACAGAGCTCTGGCCGAAAGTCCTGATCCGAAGCAGATGGCCGACTTGACCATGCAGCGGACCACTGAAATGTTGGGGAGCGCGGACTCCTACATTTTAGTTCAAACCACCGGGTCGGACGCGATTAGCCATGTCTGCGCCCAAGGACTCAACGCGCGAACTGTCGAGCGGCTGTCCAACGAGCCCTTGCGTACTTACCTGGCCGCGTGCGGAGAAAGGTGGGGGAATCTACTGGTTGTCCCCAACCTGTCTTTTCCTCCTCTGGAAGTTGCCTGGCAACGCGACGCGCTTTTCCAAGAACTTCGAGAGGTTTGCGCAGGGGATGGGTTGCGGACTCTGCTGCTGGTTGGATTGCAGGTCCGCGACAGCTCATATGGTGTAATGCTGATGGGAAGCCGCAAGCCGAGAATCTTCCGCCCGATCGAACTGCGCTTGCTCCTGGCTATTGGCAGCCAACTTGGCGTGGCAATGGAGAATTGGTCGTTGCACAGGGCGGCAGAACGACACGACCAGGAACTCAGGATACTGCACCGTGTGAGTGATTTGTTGCGCGGCACCTTTGATCTCGAATCACAGGTGGAGATCCTCCGCGAGGAGCTGAAAGGGGTGCTCGGTACAACCAACTTTTCCCTGTCTTTGCAGGAGTCGCCGGAAGGGCCTCTCAAGACCGTCGTGCCCTTCGAAACCGCCGATGGCGAGGACACGCCTGGAGCAGCGGAGGTTGATGGACTGGCGGAGTTCGTCTGCCAGGGACGCAGCCCGCTGCTGCTGAACCAGGAGCTTCCGGCTGCCGCACGCCGCCTGGGGATCAAACCTGTGGATGGCCGGCTGCGCACCTGGTGCGGAGTGCCCATTCATTTCTCGGACGGCGCCCTGGGTGTGCTGGCAGCCGGGGACTTCGAGCGCGAAAACACCATTAATCAGGAACAGTTTGAGCTGATACAGGTTCTTGCCGACGAGGCCGCGAGTGCGATCGAGAGCGCCCGGCTTTTCCAAAAGGAGCGACGACGCTCAAGCCATTTGGCGCTCCTGAATGAATTGGCACAGAAAGCAGCTTCGGTCCTCAATCCGAATCAGCTTCTTGACAGTATTTGTGGGGACGTCCGGAGCGCCTTCGATCGCGACTTGGCGCGGATTGAAGTGGTGGACCTTCAAAAAAACGAGCTTGTCGTGGAGGCTCAGGCGGGTTACGGAGCGGAACTTCTGGGCCGCCGAGCCCGATGCGGCGAAGGGCTTTCTGGCACGGCCGCCATGAGCCGTGAGCCCGCCCTGGCAAATTCAGTGCTGCGCGACCCTCGATACGTTGCGTTGCACCCGGGCGTTCGGTCTGCCCTCAGCCTTCCCTTGTGGTATCGCGATGATCTGCTGGGTGTCTTGAGTTTGGAAAGCTTTCGGGAGAATAGCTTTTCTCAACAGGACGTGCTGACCTTGCAGTCACTGGCAGACCAGCTTGCCATTGCCCTCCACAATGCTCGTGCCTACCAGTCGGCGCTGGACCAAGCCATCACCGACGGTCTGACAGGTCTCAAGACCCATCGCTACTTCATGGAGGCGCTGGACGGGGAATGGCGCCTGTCAACCCGCACCGGCCGGCCGTTCTCCGTGATCATGATGGACCTCGACGGCTTTAAGCGGGTCAATGACCTCGGGGGCCACTTGGAAGGCGATAAAGTGCTGGCGGCTGTGGCCACCCTGCTCGATGCCCGATCAAGGCAATCCAATGTGGTGGCGAGGTATGGGGGGGATGAGTTCGCCCTACTAATGCCTGAGACAAACACGGAACAAGCAGAAATTCTGGCCGAGAGGCTGCGTGCCGCCCTGGAGGCGGACCACTTCCTGCGCGCCCACGGGGTGACTGCCAGTTTTGGGATCGCCACCTTCCCGGACCACGGCCCAACCCAAGGGGAGATTCTCAGGGTTGCGGATTCCGGAATGTATCTTGCCAAACACCATAGCGGAAACTGCGTGAAGCTGGCGGAGCTGAGCCCCAAGCTAGGGGAAGTGGAAGCGTATCTGGGAGTGGCGATGAAACGGATGATTTCCGCGGACCCCGGCGCCTTCAGCCAGTACCAGCACAGGTTCGAGCGGATGCTGCGGGAACCCGCAGGCGAGTCGCCTTCGCTTCTGGACATGATCACTTGCCTCGCTTACGCGGTTGAAGCCAAAGACCCTTACACAAGGGACCATTCCAAGGGGGTTTCCAGGTATGCAGCCCAGATCGCAATGCAGATGCGATTTTCCGAGGCAGAAATCGAAGATATCCGTCTGGCGGGCATCGTTCACGATGTCGGTAAGATTCATGTGCCTGACCCCGTGCTCATCAAGCCCACGCTCCTGACGGCGCAAGAGTACGAGATCATGAAAAGCCATGCAGCCTGGGGCGCGAAGATAGTGGAACCTTTGAAACGGATAGCCATCGAGCGCATCGTGCGCCACCACCATGAGGCCTTCGACGGGCAGGGTTATCCCGACTGCTTAAGAGGGGAGCAAATTCCTCTCGGCGCCCGCATTATGACAGTAGCCGATGCCTTCGAAGCTATGGTTTCCGCCCGTGCCTATAGGAAGGCCCGCCCCGTGGAAGAGGCCCTGGCTGAATTGCAGCGCTGCCGAGGCACGCAATTCGATCCCTTGGTGGTGGATGCTTTCCTCCGGTCAATCCAGTCCCTTGGTGGGCAGCAAAGGTCCGAACCCGTCGTGCGCTTGGTGATTTGAAGCACGGCGTGCTCGGGGCCGGGAAACGGTCCTACCCCGCCGGGACCGCCTTGCTAAAAACATCGGGCGTGGGTAGTGCGCCAGTTGGGTCTTCCAGCCGCGCAGGGCCGAAACTCCCTCGAAATCAACCTAGCCTACTACATGAGCGCCCCTTCCCTTGTGGCGTCGCGGGTTTCAGTATCACCCTCAAAGTTGTTCCGGTACACCAGGTCGGTTGTTCCACAATCACGGCAGGGTGTTGAGCGGGTGAGAATACCTCCGAGTAGCATGAGGTTGCCCCCGGGGATGGGCCCTTCGTCAACGCTGGAGGAGAGACTGCGCCGGCTGCGAAAAGGCCAGCGTATTTGCGAAAGGAAATGCTAAGGTGTGCCTGCGGGTCCTTGCGGTTCCTTGGGCGCGTGATCCGCAAGAATCCGGCCCAGTCTGGAGCGAAAGGCACTAAGGGCTTCCTCGATAATCTTTTGCTGTTTCTCTACCAGGGGGTCGAGGGCAGGGCGGAGAGGGTCTCTGGATGCCCGGAGAGACTGAAAAGGGGAATGCCTGGACTCCTCGCGGGCCACCCCCTTGGATTGGCTAGCGTTGGCTTCCACACCCTCAAACAGTCGAGCGGCCTGGTGCAGACGACTCTGGAGCAAGCCTTTGAGAGCTTCCGCGTCACTGCGCTGCCGCTCCTGCGCGGCCATGGTCAATCCTTCGAGCTGCTTCTGGAAAACCTCCAGCACGTGGCTCAAATGCGCTTCCAGGTGCGTCTTGGCTTGCTCCTCCCATTCTTTTGCCACCAGGGCGGCCATCCCAACGCCTTTGTAGAGCCGGTCCGGGAGTTCCTGGAGGGCTTGCTCGGCCCTGCTCCTGACCTCGGCCGTCACCCGGGCGGCGGATTCGTCGGCGGTCAAGTGGACTTGTGTGCGCAGGGATTCCAGGAGACCCTGCAAGCTGGTTTGGATTTCCTTTTCCATCTCCTTGGTTTGCTGCGCCTGCATTTCCAGCAGCGTTGTGTGCAGTCGCTCGCGGAAGGACGCTAAGTTCACCCCAGCTTCACTTTCCAGCGAAGTCAGAGTCGATTCGCGGGCCGCCGCCAACTGCCTCTGTGTCTCATCAACGCACTGTTGTTGAGCGGATCGGAGTCCCTCTTTCAGCAGCTCCAGAGCATCTTCGGCTTGCTTGTTAAAGTCTCTGGCCACTAATTCCAGCGCCCCTTCGACGGCACCTTCGAGCTTTTCCGATATGTCCCCGCTAGCTTTCTCCGAAAACTCGCGGGCAGTGGATTCCACTTCGGATTGCAATTGGGCGGCGAGCGCCTGTGTTTCGGCGCGAAACTTCTCGAGCACTGATGCGGATTCGTCGGCTAACCGTGGGAGGCACTCTTCCGCCGCCTTCTTCAAACTGAGTTCAAGGGTCTGGTAGGCTTCCTGCAGTTTCGAGACGGCTTCGTCGCCGGCGCGATTCAATGAATCCACGGCAGAGTCCACGCAAACGGAAATTACCTGGGCTGCCGTCCCGGATTCTTCCTTATAAATCTTCCTGGCCTGGATTCCGGCGTTAAGAATCTCTGCCTGAGTTTCCTGTCGCATTCTTTCGAGGTTGCGTTGGGTGGAATCCTCGCTGCTCCTGCGGACGGGCTCGATTTGCGCCTTGAATTCTTCGAGCTGCTCGCGGGCAACCTGCTCTGCCGATCGGTCGATTTGGGCGCTCAGTGAGGGTGAAACCTCCTCCATAAGTTTCCGCATGTGCACATCCACCACGGCTGTCGCGTCCTTCACCAATCCATCGAGTTCAGCCTTGGCCTGTTCTGCCGCACCTTTGCACTGAGCTTGAAACTCGAGGGCCGCCGCGGAGAGGCTCTCCTGAGCCAGCGGTGAAAGACGATCGCCCATTTCCTTGGCGATATTTTCGACTATGCCGGCGGCCTCAGCCTGCAAACGCTGCTGCGTTTCACCAGCCAAACGCGTGGATGCTGACCCCAGCCTTCGCTCCACTTCCTGGTCCAGCCGGGCGAGCACAAATTGGAGCTGCTTGTCACTCGCCTCTTCGACTTTCTTTGCTATTTGTTCAGCTTCAAATGTCCCGTCGCGCTGCGCCTCGCGGGCTTTCAACTCGATTTGCGCCTTGAATTCTTCGAGCTGCTCGCGGGCAACCTGCTCTGCTGATCGCTCGATTTGGGCGCTCAGTGAGGGTGAAACCTCCTCCATAAGTTTCCGCATGTGCACATCCACCACGGCTGTCGCGTCCTTCACCAATCCATCGAGTTCAGCCTTGGCCTGTTCTGCCGCACCTTTGCACTGAGCTTGAAACTCGAGGGCCGCCGCGGAGAGGCTCTCCTGAGCCAGCGGTGAAAGACGATCGCCCATTTCCTTGGCGATATTTTCGACTATGCCGGCGGCCTCAGCCTGCAAACGCTGCTGCGTTTCACCGGCCAAACGCGTGGATGCTGACCCCAGCCTTCGCTCTACTTCCTGGTCCAGCCGGGCGAGCACAGATTGGAGCTGCTTGTCACTCGCCTCTTCGACTTTCTTTGCCACTTGTTCAGCTTCAAATGTCCCGTCGCGCTGCGCCTCGCGGGCTTTCAAAAGGAGATTCTCCACTTCCCCCCGCGCCGACTGCACGCGATCCGTAAGGAGGCTCAATTCCTGCCTGAGCGACTGTGCCTCGCCTATCTTTTCTTGCAGGGCCTTGAGGGCAAGCGGGTCCGGGGCTTGCGGATGCCCGGCGGGCGCTTCCGGAACTCCCATGGCGTCCTGTCTATGCGCTGCCGGTTGAGCCGGCGGGGCGTTGGCTTCCCCGGCGAAACGAGACAAAGCATTTACAGCCATGTTGAATTGACTGAGTCCTCCGGTGTGCTCTCCCACGTCCGCCGGCGATCCTCGTGGCGCGAGATGCGCCGTTTCGACCACTCTGCCTCTCTCAGCGGTTGGCGCGGGCGTCTTCGGAGCTTGCGGCGGGGCCTGCGGGGTCGGGCTCTTCTGGTCCCCCGGGACGATCTGCCGCTCCTTCTGCCAATCCTCGGGCGGGAGCTTGACTCCCCAGAGGTTCTGCGCTTCCAGCAGTTCAACGCAGACTTCGTAGGGGTCCTCAGCAAAGCGCTTCTCACAAACCCTTTTGACCCGGGCCTTGGCGGTCCGGCCCAGCAGTGGATTCTCGATAACAATCTGGTCGTCGTCGGCTAGCTGATGGAAAGTGGCGATCCTGCCACCGTGCTTGTTAACGCAAATCGTCCAGGTGTTCTCTTTGAAGGCCTGCCCGGCCGCGTCTGTTCCGCGCACTGTTACGGGAATTATGATCGAAAGGCGGGCGCTGCGACGCCCAACCACACCGGGAATATCGGATTCGTCAGGACTCGGTTCCATATGCACTTACGGGCAATGTTAGTGGATTAACATGGGCAAGTCAACGGACCTGCGATGGTACGGAAGTACCGCGACCATCGGTGCCCCGGGTGACTCTCAAAGGGTTCGCCACCACTGCACAAAACTCTTGGGTACTTGGGGACTTCCACGGCGGCATGCGCCAGAGTTGTGACCGATTCGCTTTTTTGCCGCGTCATCCTGGGCGCTGGATCTCCCTGCCATCACGCAAAGCGGGTTGGCCGATAAGCTTCGAGGGAGAGAGAGGTGGAGCGGGCGAGAACCAGCTCGGAGATTTGCTGAGCTGTGACGGGAGCCAAAAGGATGCCGTGGCGAAAGTGACCAGTGGCCAGGATAAGATTTTGCAGCTTGCTGTAGCCCAGAACCGGCAGATGATCTGCCGTGTCGGGCCGCAGCCCCGCCCAGGCACGGCGGAAAGAGCAGTCCTTCAGGAAAGGCGCGAACCTCATTGCCCCGTTGAGGATGGATTGTAATCCCTCGGCCATGACCGCTTTTTCGAACCCGGCATATTCCACCGTGGTGCCCACCACGACCCGGCGGGGAGAGCGGGGCACCAGGTAGTGGATTCCGGCACGAACCACATAGGGGAGTTCATGGGGCGATTCGAATTCCATCATTTGGCCGCGACAAGGTTGCATGGGGAGCGCAAGCCCGACCTGGGCGGCAAGTCCTTCCGACCAGCAGCCCGCCGCAAGCACGAAGCACCCTGCTGAAAAGAGTGTTGTTTCGCCGCCGGCATGGCCGGAGTTGGCGTGAATTGCTTCCACACGGTTCTCGCGGACGTTCAATTCCTCCGCTGGGCAGTGGGCGTAGAATCTCACGCCCAGGCGTTGGGCGGCTTCGATCACGGCCCGCGTTAACTTCTCGTTGTCCACCCAGTAGTCCTCAGAAATGCCGAGGGCAAGCCGGATCTCACTCGAAAGCCCCGGCATCTTGTGCTGAAGGCTGGCCGGAGTGAGCCTTTCCAGTGGCAGGCCCGCGCGCGTCTGGGTCCAGAAGAGCTTTTCAAGTTCTGCGACCTGCTTTTCCTCAACCGCGACCAGCAGGCTACCTTCGCGACGAAAGCCTACCTCCTGCCCGCTCAGTTCCTCAATCTCCGAAACGAAGCCCGGAAACAGAGCATGGCTTGCGGCGCACAAGGCGAAGAATGCGTCGGGCTCAGGGGTTTCCCCCTGGGGAGCGATCATTCCCGCTGCCGCGCTGCTGGCTTCAGCCCCGGGCTCGCCGCGATCGAAAACCAACACCCGGAGCTTTGCTTGCGCCAAGCGCAGTGCGATTGAAGAGCCGATCAAGCCACCACCGATTACGATCACGTCTGCGGTGCGCGAATTGTCCAAGGTGATAGCCATCCCTGCAAGTGTACCAGCGGGATGGTTGGTTGGCTACCCTTGTGGGACCGGGGCGAGGCGTGTGGCGCCCGTGTGATTGAGGGAGCGCCCGGGCGAAACGTGCTCCCCGGCGAAGAGCCCGCGGGGACTATGGCATAATAGGAGCTTTGGCGCAGCGGCAGTTGCGCACGCCCCAGGGAGCGCTAATTGACCTGTCCTATTTGTAGTAAGCGCAAGGTGAAGAGGTTTTGCCCCGCAAGAGGAGAAAACATCTGCTCGGTTTGTTGTGGAACCGAACGCGAAGTGAGCATCGACTGTCCCTCGGACTGTCCCCACCTCGTGGCCAGCCGCGAGTACGATGAGGGGCGCCGCCAGGTCGATTGGGAGAAGATTCCCTTTCCTGATGCCAGGATTCCATTTGAGTTTGCCCAAAGCCACAGCATGCTCCTGATCGCGTTGATCTCTTCCATCTGGGAATATGCCCGGGGCCATCGCCAGGTGGTAGACACGGACGCGATTGCGGCGCTCCAGGCGCTGGCTGAGACTTACCGTACGCTTTCGAGCGGCCTCTATTACGAAAAGCCTCCCGATTATCTCTACCGGCGGGAACTCTACCAAGTGCTCAAGGCGGCCCTGGAAGAATTCAAGGAAGCCGAAACTCAAAGGCTTGGTTTGATCACCACACGCGACAGCGAAATCCGGGATGCGCTGACCTTCCTCACCCAACTCGGCGCCACGCGCGAGAACGGCCGTCCAAAGGGCCGCGCCTTCCTTGACCTGATTCGGACCCAGCTTGGTCCCGAAGCATCCGCCAAACCCGCTTCAAATATCGTGCTGCTGCCGTAATGATCAAGGTAGCGCAGGTTCCACTCTCCGGACCTGCGGTCCTTAGGAATTGGACCATTGATTCAATGAATCATGGATTCAATTGCGAAAAACTGCCGTTACGCACTGCGCCAAGTGCAGGCCGAAGCTTGCACCTGGCGCCTTGCCTTTACTGTTCGCTAGGTGTTTTTGCCGCCGGCGCGTTGTTAGTAGAGGGCCTGCCACTCTTGATCGTGTAATTGGGCGGCACCTGGAAGAGTGCCGGGTCGGGCTCGGAGCGGACGATATTCGTCAACTGGAACGTCGTTTCGCCAAACTGCGGATTGACTTGCTTGCGCATCACGTCGGTTTGTAGCTCCGGCGAGTACCAGCGCTCGGTGACACTCGCGATGGGGGCCTGGTTACCGACCTGCCCGGCGGGAATGGTGCGCGTGATGCGTGTCCCTTGCGCCGTCACTCCTCCGATCACTTGCGTGCCGAGCGACTCGGTTTCGATGTTGGGGTTCTCAGGCCTTTGCTGTGCTGTTTCAGCCCGCCTCCAAGCTCCCGCGTGCGCTCGAAACGGCATCTCGCGCGCTTCCTGCGTATCGGGGTTCAGCGTGTGGATGAATCCGCTGACAGGATCGGTAATCGAGATTACCTTGCGCGGAGTCCCTTGCGTTGCCCAGGGGCCGATGGCGCCGATTTCCTGCTCGCGCCGCGTCCGTCCCTGGCTGTCGCGGTACACGTTCGCAGTGGTCGTGGTATGAATGGTGTTCCCACCTGCCAGGGCCTGGGTGCGCTCGGTGACCGCTTGCGCGGAGTAAGGCGCACCCGTCACGACTTTGCCTCCAGAGAAGGGCTCTGCACCTGCAAAGCGCGCCCTTCCGAACCTGCCATTGGGGGGTGGCGGGTTTTGTGCCCTGGCGTTCGGCAAGACGGCCGCAGCCAGAAACATCCAGCACACGCCCACCGCCCAAATCATCGTAATTCTTGAGTTCCTCTGATTCACTTTCATCGTCTCCTCCATGATTCGTCCGGTAGGTAGTAGGTCGTAGGTGGTAGGTGGGGGAAACACCAGCCAATGTCTGCTGCCTTATACCACCTACTACCTACCGTTTAATTCACCAACCGTATCGCCAATGGAACTCCATCGCTTCCCAGGGCGACGTCAGCCTGGACAGGCTCTTCCGTAGCATCATCGTTGTCCATTGGAAGCCCAAACGCCAGAAGCGCCTCGGCAGGAAGCGACACGCGGACGAGCATTGCCTCAGCCATGCATTCAGAGTCGTCACAAGTCCCCAGGGGAATGAAATCCGTTGTCACCTCGCTCGCAGATTCGTCCAGCGCAGCTCTCTCCGAGCGCCCGTGGGGAACAGCCTGCGCCGCTGAACGTTGTTGGGGATGGTCGAGACCCGAACCCTGGAGTTCTCGGTTTGTCGAACTTCGCGGGCCCGGCTCAGCGGTCCGTCGTGTCGCGACTTGCGATTGGGCCCCCTGGCTTTGGGCCTTCACTTGCCGTTCGCTTTGCCCAGGCACGGAGGGCTGCCCTTGTTTGGCCGGTGAGGGTTCGGACGATGCCAGCGGCGGGTTGCTCGCGACCTGGGGTTGGGGGACGCTCGAGCGTGGATGAACGAGCGACGTCCGCAAAACCACTACCCACGCTGCGGCTACGGTGGCGGCAAATACCAATCCCCAGCTCAGCCGGCGCCAGAGTCGCTTCCCAGCGAGCCCAAAACGTGGGGCGCCCTCCCGCAAAGTTCTTTCGCGAAAAGCCTGGACCAATGCTTCTTCAACGCGGGCAGGCGCGCGCTGGACATCAAGGGTCCTCGCGAACGCTTGCAGGCTTTCCGTCAGCTTGGTCTCTTCGTCGAGGCGCAGGGCGCACCATAGACAACGGCCGGCGTGCTCCAAAGCCTCGAGTTGCTTTGTCTTGTCAGCCGCTCGCCGGCTCACAATCTCGTGAATCATGCTTTCGAAATCTTTGCAGTTCATGCCAGACACCTGCTTGGATCGATGGCCTTATTTCCGGCTTCGACCTTCTTCCCACCCGCCAGCTTCTGGATGAGCAAGGCGCGCCCGCGGTGCAAACGCGAGCGCACCGTGCCCACGGAACATCCCAAGACCGACGCAGCATCCTCGTAACTCATTTCATTCAAGTCGCACACAACCACAGCTTCGCGGTAGTGCTCGGGCAGGCTCAAGATCGCTTGTTGCACCAAATGGATCGATTCCCGGCGGCTCATCTCGGAGTGCGGGTTCTCGGGAGAAAGAGGGGTGAGATCTCCCCAATCCCTCGACCCGACCCGCGCCGGCGGGATCGAGACATACGTCTGGTCGCGCTTGATAAGGCGCAGCGCGTGATGGCGCGCCATTCCCAGGAGATATGCGCCGAGCGAACCGCGCGAGGGGTCGTAGCCTCGGCTGTCTCGAATCAGCGCCATGAACACTTCCTGGGTGACGTCCTCGGCGAGAGGGGCGGAGCCGCTCATCTCCAGCACAAAGCGGTAAATGCCTCCCTGACGGCGCCGATACAATGTTGCAAAGGCGTCTTCGTCCCCACCCTGCATCATCCTCAGCAACTGCTCGTCTCGAATCTCAGTGAGTCCGGCCATCGTTCGTTGCTTTCATCAGGTATTCCGTTTCGAGCTCCCAAAAGTTCCACAAAATGTTCGGAATGTGGACCTGCACCACCCCTTACGAACAGTGTCTGGCTCCGAAATCGGAAGGGCAGGGCTTCAGCCCCGCCGCTAGAATTTGGCCTTTTGGGGTCGCTCTTTCGCTTCGTTTGAGTTTTTTTGCATACTCTTGGCACATTTTTCGGCCCCTTTTGCACGCCTTTTGGGTTCGTTTTTTGGGCACTTTTGTTGATTCTAAAGGACTTCTTAGGTTCGTTCCGTTAGATTTAACATCTTTTGTGATCTTCCTGCGCGTCTCTGGAACATTTGCCGCGGCCTTGCTGGAGCACTCTGTCCCCGGAATTGGCATCGGCCCGACCAGCCGAGGATCTTCGGGAATGAAAATCAGTCCTACCTCCCTGGCTTCGCAGGGCCGGTGAGGGCTGTAACCTCGCAAGCTCCGGACGGCCTCTTCGTGAAGGTCCATATTCGTAGCCTACCTTAGGGCCGCGCGTTTGTCAAGACCTCCCCTCCCCCTGGTTGACGAGCACGATGAGGTATATGGGGCGAGTTTCTAATGCCTGGAGACCGCAGAGCTTCGCTCTGCGCCAGCCAGTTTCGTATCCAGCCTCCTGTAAGTTGCGAAGCAAGCCTGGCGCCTCGACCTGTTGGGGCGGCTATTGAAAAGCAGTAGACAGTTGGCAGAAAACGGCGCTATACTATCGGTATTCCACGCACACACGCCTAAAAGGAGGCCATATGCGCTTAAAGACTCTTTTATCATTTCTAGTTGTTTTCGCGCTGGCCGCGGTGGCTAGCGCGCAGACCAAGATTTCCGGCACGCTCCAGTGCAGCAAACCGGACCAACAGCACGCGATCGAGGTTGGAGACCGACCCAACCATTCTTTCGTGATCAGTCAGACCAAGTGTACTTGGACCAACCCCCCCGAAATTGCGGGAGTTCAAAGCAAGGAGCACGTCGTTACACAATTCTACGAAGTCAGCGGCAATCGCTCGCACGGCCAGGAGTATGCTGTGGGCACGATGACTAACGGAGACAAGTATTACGGCCGTGTCCAGGGCTCAGCCACCCTAAAGGACGGGGTGCCCGAGAGCATAGAAGGCAAATGGAGCTTCGCCGGCGGTACGGGCAAGCTCAAGGGCCTGAAGGGAACGGGCACCTACAAGGGTAAGGGTGCCCCTGATGGTACGTCGAATGTGGAGGTCGAAGGCGAATACGAACTCCCCAAATAAACCAGCCTTGGGGAGGCGGGGGACGTCACGCGGCAACTGATCCTCTGCCTCCCCGCGTATTTTCCCCCACGTCTGGGACCTGGAAGAGGCGGGCGCCTCGCCAGTAACATTTAACATGACTCGATGCGCCCCCTAGACCAGACCCGAAAACGGCGCTATACTATCGGCATTCCAAGCAGACACGCCTAAAAGGAGGCCATATGCGCTTAAAGACTCTTTTATCATTTCTAGTTGTTTTCGCGCTGGCCGCGGTGGCTAGCGCACAGACCAAGGTTTCCGGCACGGCGCAGTGCGGCAAACCGGACCAACAGCAGGCGATCGAGGTTGGAGACCGACCCAACCATTCTTTTGTGATCAGTCAGATGAAGTGCACTTGGACCAAATCCGTCGAAATTGCGGGACTTCAAAGCAAGGAGGAGGTCGATACACTCTTCAGTGAAGTCAGCGGCAATCGCTCGCGCGACCAGGGGTATGCTGTGGGCACGATGACTAACGGAGACAAGTATTACGGCCGTGTCCAGGGCTCAGCCACCCTAAAGGACGGGGTGCCCGAGAGCGCCGAAGGCAAATGGAGCTTCGCCGGCGGTACGGGCAAGCTCAAGGGCCTGAAGGGAAAGGGCACCTTCAAGTCCAAGGGTGCCCCGGATGGTACGTCGACTTATGAGATCGAAGGGGAATACGAACTCCCCAAATAAAACAGCCGTGGGGAGACGGGGGACATCACGCGGCAACTGATGGGTGTGCGACATAAGAGCGGGAGTCCTGCCGCTGGTGCATGACATATTTGTGAAAGCTTACGGCGGCAGCAGCAGAGTGGTCCGGGGAGCCCGCCTAGCGGGCGATAGAACTTAGCCCAGGGCGCAAGCCCTGGGAACCAGGCCCAAGCGCCGGTCAAGCTCCGGAAGGGGCGGCAGAACCGGGGAGAGTTCCCGCGTCGAAACCTTTTCTTTCGCCCCGCTGGGGCTCCCGCGAACAAGAGGGCTTTCTGCACCCAGGGCTGGCGCCCTGGGCTATCCCGCAGGGCGGGATCGGCCCTCCGGGCCTTTGCCCTTGCGTACCAGTACGTTCAGAAGCGTGCACCCGTAACTGATCCTCTTCCTCCCCACGTATTTGCCCCCACGTGTGGGACGTGCAAGCGGGGGGCGCCTCGCCAACTGGAATCCCCCGCAATCGCACACAATTGGCCTGCTTTGGTCTTCTCGTCCCGACGCAAAGGTTTTGAAGCTCTCATTCTGGGCGCAGACTCCATGAACTCTCGGGTCGCGATTGTGCGCGAGAGTGCGCGAAGTGCTTTGGAGTGCGGTAGCTTGCTACCGCTTTCTCCCCCTCGCCGGGACCAGCTTGCTGGCCGTGCGGCGGTGTGCCCCGTGTGGGCAGGTGAGGCCGCGAGCAAGCTCGCCGGATCAAAGCGGCAGCAAGCTGCCGCACTCCATAGCGCCAGCGACGCAGGGCTGTTCCACAATCGTTGCACCATCCCTCAGTGTGATCGTTTTACCGGAAATCGCCGGCACGCGCTTTTCGGCGCGTCTGCGATTTGCCAAAGGGGGCGGTCGCCGGTTGGCACAAGCCCTGTACCGGCGATCGAAATCGTCGCCCGTTCGGCTCCCCGCACGCTACGCTGACTGCAAACCTGCCGCCGCGGGTCTGCGCCACTGGCGATTTTTGGTGTCAGTACTACCCAATTGGCCGAACATTCGTATGGCAATCGCCGAAGGATGAAGTTGACGTCACACGCCCAGTTTCTCTATTAATGGGGCACCGCACATTCTGGTCGTGAAGAAAGGGCGACATTAGTCCGCGCTACTATCAGGCCTGCTATTTGCTGAGTCCTAGCCACTTCGCCCATACACTTGCAGCTTTTGACGGTACCGCCAGAGCAAGCATTCTCCGTGCGCGAGTTATAGCTACATATACTATTCGCAGTTCCTCATTCCCGGCGATGTCTTTGCCAAGGAGGTTGACATAGAATGGACCCTGGCCTGCTTTCTTCTTGAGAGCGAGCATTACAGCATCGAGAGTCTCCCCCTTGACCGCGTGAACGGTCTTATAAACGGCCTCGTTTTCCTGCGGGAGGAGATCCGACTGTGCAAACGCGCCGGCCAACTTAAGGTCCTGGTATCGGCATTTTTGAGAATTTCGCTTGACACCCACCCTGAGTTCCGGGAACCTGGAATTCTTCAGAATGTCGTTAGCCTCGTTTGCCCAGTCGCCTGCGGCCCGACCCGACGTCCAAGGCAAAGAGCACAACAATTCAAAAACGTCGCCACGCCAGTCAGCAAGTTTTCCGGATTCATACAACTTCCAGAGTTCCATAGGGTCAAAGGTGTCCCTGGCGCTCCGCGCTTGCAGGATGGCTCGTTCTAGACTCCGGAAGGCTAGGGCGTACTGTCCGTTCTCGTAAAGGAACCTGGAGCGCGCAACTCTCTCCGAGATCAAATCGCCCCAGAGTGAAACTGATTTGTCATCTGCGGACCCCGGTTTGATAGCGTTCAGTAGTTCCTTGCTGCGGCTCAGAACGGCAACGCCGGAAGGCGGAATACCCAGTCCCTTGCAGTGCTCAATGTAGAAATCAGCCAAACACGGAAGCTTGTCTTCCCTCTCCCACTCTAGAACCAAAGGGGCAAAACTGACGTCCGCCACTTCAGGATTCACTGCCCTCATGCGCGTGGTTGAAGATGCAAAGTGCGAGGCGCAGTCACAGATCCGTTGCGAACTTCTCCAGTTCTCTGTTAGTCCGGTTCTCCCTTTACCCCAAGCCTCGCATTTTTCCAGGAATAGGTGGGGTTCAGCATCTCTCCATTCATAGATTGCTTGGTCGGGGTCACCTATTAGCATCAAATCCTGTAGTCCGCCCTCGACAAGACGTTCAAGAATGCGCATCTGGATGGCTGAAGTGTCCTGGGCCTCGTCAACCATGATGACGGGGAATCTGAGCGCCAGCGCCGCGGCTATAAGGGGATATTCCAGTAACACTCTCAGCGCGAAGTAGTTTGAATCAGGCTGCGTTGCGTAGCCGAGCTTGCTGAACGTTCGCTTGTTATTAACGCACGGATGCTGAGGGTTGAACTGGCATGATTCGCCCATCGCCTGGTGCCGCATCCGAATCAGCTTGCCATCGGCATCATATGAGAATTCGTTCAGCTGACAGCCCTTTTGATTGCATACAGGCGACCTCCACCACATCCACCTGCCTATAGGCTCATGAGTATCATGGGGCGGCCCCGTTAGTACCGGCCTGCGCGAGCAGCCCGTAACCAGGTGCCCAAACGGAAGAAAGATGTAAGAGTTGATGAAACTGTCTAGAGTTCCGAGGAAGTGCGGATGTACCGGGAACGACAAGACTCCGAACTCGTCTCTCAGACACCTCTCGATTTCCTGCCAGGCAACATTTGTGAACGACGCAGCCGCAATTCCTTGGTGCGTGAGATTCCACTCCGACAGTATTTTTTCAAGCCGCGCAGCAACAGCGTAGGTCTTCCCGCTTCCGGGGCAGGCACGGATTGCAGACAGCGTGTTCCTTGTCTTGATTATCTCTCTCTGCTCGTCACTGGGGTTGCGTTTCATCGCGTAGGACAGCCCATTTGATGGCCCGTTGGATGTAAACGGGTACCGAAAGTCCTTCCAAGGAACCCGCGTCACTCAATTTCTCGGCCAAGCACTGCGCGAGGACAGCCTTGTCTTTATTCGAACGAAGATGCTCAACGAAGCTCATAGCCCTCGTTTCAGGGTTACCCGCCGAGGGCGGAGTATCCGGGTGGAGCCCGCGATACGCTTCTTTAGTCAGTTCCTCATTTGCCAAGTACAACTCAAATTCAAACGTTCTCCGGGCTAGATAAACTCGCAAGTTTCCACCGGCGAGGCTCAGTACGTTTGCGGCCCGCGACGACGGGAGTCCATCACCCCCACAATCATCGTCTGTCAGAATTGAGCAGGGTGTGTTCAGCCTTTTTGAACCATCCTTCGAGTTGAACAGCAACGCGAATGGCTCAAAGGCGACCCCCCCAATGTTGACCACCTCGACGCCATTCCTGTCCAAGTCAAACTGAGGACCCATGGCGCTCGCGAACCAGGGCATCAGAAGGGCCTCCGAGATGCCCTCAACGAGAATGACCCCGCGGGCAAAGAAGAGCTGGGACTTGGTTACGTCCAGGAATCTCTGAAGATGTCGCTTCTTGGCATCTTCGAGTCCGATTTGACGGATTGGTGTGCCAACGATTTTGCCACTGCAGCCAGCCATGACCACTAGGGAATCGACGGCGCTCTTTGCAGTTATTGTAGGGGAATGTGAGGTGATGAATACTTGAACGCCCTTGCTCCTAATCGAATGCAGATACCTGAAGAGCGTGTTCTGCCAGTGTGGGTGGAGGTGGGCTTCTGGTTCCTCGATCAGGATTGAAATGAACGCGTCCGGCTCTCGTTCCCGACGCTCCAGCAAATCACCCAACACGGTTGCAATATAAAGAAGATTATTGAACCCGAGACTGTTCTGTGAGATCTGGAACCTATCGCCAACCAGGACTCCGCCTTCTACCTGCTCGCCCTGTGCGCCTGATTCCCGCCGAGGTATGTACATCCTCAGGCCTTCAACGATCTCTCGAAACGTCGCGTCAACAAACTCAATTGAAACGTTGCGGGTCTGCCCTGTTAACACCATTTCTTTCAGGTGCTCTCCTATCTTGTCACTTGCTTTCCCACGAAGCTCCCGCCATTGGTGCATTCCTTTGAGTTGCTTGTTAATGGATGACGCGTAGCCTTCACGCTCGTCTGCGGCAGCGACGAGCTTCAGAAAGAGTCGACTAAGGCGATTCCCTCTGCTCGGGGACAGATCGCGCGTGGCATTGCGCAAGGCCTCCAGATGGGTGTACGAGAGGAGCTCAAAAAGCGCCCAAGGGACCTCCTGACCCTCTTTGGCTCCCCCCCACGCTCTCCTTCGAATGTGGTCGCCGTCGTACGTGTAGCGGACATGCAAACAGATCACCGGTAGGCCACCTTCCGTAAGTGACAGCATCTCCACGAAGATTCCTTGCTCCCGCTGGCTCGGCTTGGCGAAGGTGAGGCCGATTTCAATCGCTTCGGCGCGTTTGCCGTCGGGTCCAACGAAAAAGTCCTCCGCCTGAACGTACATGTCTCTTCTCTCTGAACCGAATCCCAGGCAAAGGCGTATCGAGTCAAGAATCGCAGTCTTGCAAGTATTGTTCTCCCCGATGAGGATATTCACACCTTCCTGAAACTCTACCGAGAGGGTACTGATTCCTCGGAACCCCCCTACATCAAGGCGGCTCAGATACATTAGCGGTTGAAAACCTCCCCCGTGGCACCACTATACTCTCTTAGTAATGTACCGCTGAAATAAATTTGGACCCAGAAGCCCGCTGTGGGCGTTGGCTTAACCGACCCCGAGCACAGAGAGCGAGCACTCAGGCTGCCCCACGGCACGAAAAGCAGCGGCGGTCCCGAGGGACCGGAGAAGTGTTTGGAGGATGCTTTGCAGTTAGAATCCGGCCGCTGCCTCAGGGGTGCAGGGCTGTTCCACAATCGTTGCCCCATCTCTCAGTGTGATCGTTTTGCCGGAAATCGCCGGCACGTGCTCGCCTGGTACAATGATTCCGACCAAATTCAATGGGTCGGCGGCGGAGAGGGTGGCGGTTTCGCCCGTGGGCGCGCAGATCAGCGTGGATTTTCCGGCGAGAATAGGCGGCCAGCCCTGCTCCTGCGGTTCAGTTGCCGAGCCAAACCTGCCTGCGAACCATTCCTGAACGAGCGGATGGGCCCAAGAT
>Ga0208688_1000351_pt1 | contig 28348 bp, 22 predicted proteins | sample June2015DPH_6_15_FD_184696 | JGI IMG/M metagenome (GOLD analysis project Ga0208688, IMG submission 184696) | Peatland microbial communities from SPRUCE experiment site at the Marcell Experimental Forest, Minnesota, USA - June2015DPH_6_150... | ecosystem: Environmental > Terrestrial > Soil >... | reverse complement strand
GTCTGTACGGCAGCGGCGTTAGAAAACCTGTCCAGAATTGCTTCCGTGGGAACCCCATAAAGATGGCCTTCTTGATCTCGACAGATGGCGTTAGGAATGGGTAGTTTGCTAACAAACTATCTGGTGTCAAGGAGGTGATCCGTCACGGGTCACGGGATTGGAAGCGAGTAGGAGAAAACAATACCCCACTTGATGACAGTGGATTGGGTGGTTGGCAGGCTGGGTGGTGGACTTGACCTGCCCCCCAAAAACTAGTCCAGCGGAAATGTGACTTCTCCATTTACGATGGCCCGCCAGGGCCAGAGGAGGAGTCGTGAGGAAGAGTCGATTCAGCGAAGAACAGATCATCGCCATCCTGAAGGAATCGGAGGCGGGAGTGGAGACGGGAGAGCTGTGCCGGCGGCACGGCATCACGCGGGGGTGCTTCTACCGCTGGAAGGGGAAGTACGGCGGGATGGAGGTGAGTGAGGCGAAACGGCTGCGGCAACTGGAGGAGGAGAACCACCAGCTCAAGCACACCGTGGCCGAACTGCTGCTGGACAAACGAGCGTTGCAGGCGGTGGTCGCAAAAAAATGGTGAGCCCGCGGCTGCGGAAGCAGGCGGTGGTAGTGATGCGCTCGGAAGTAGCGGTCTCGGAGCGACGCGCCTGCGGGCTGATCCAGATTCATCGGGGGACGTATCGGTATCGGCGGCGGCCGGAGGACGGCCGGCTGCGAGTGCGGCTGCGCGAGCTGGCGGAAGAACGACGCAGGTTCGGCTACCGCAGGTTGCAAGTGCTGCTGGTGCGCGAAGGGTGGGTAGTAAACCACAAGCGGGTGTACCGGCTGTATGTGGAGGAGAAGTTGGGCATTCGCCGTAAGCGCGGACGCCGACGGGCCCCCGCCGCAGCGCGACTGGTGTTGGCGCCGCCGACCGAGCCGGACCAGGTCTGGACGATGGACTTCACGCAGGACGCCTTCGCCAGCAGAGGACGATTCCGTACGCTGAACCTGATGGACGGTTGCACCCGCGAGGCACTGGAGATCGAGGTGGACACTTCGCTGCCGGGGCTGCGCGTGGTGCGGGTGTTGGAAGGGCGGAAACAGCAAGGACGAAAACCGAAGCACATGATCATCGACAACGTACGGAGTTCACCAGCCAGGTGTTGGACCGGTGGGCGTATGAGAACGGAGTACAGCTGCACTTCATCACGCCGGGCCGGCCGATGGAGAATGGCTACATCGAAAGCTTCAACGGCAAGTTCCGGGATGAGTGTCTGAACGAGAACTGGTTCCTGGATCTGGCCGATGCGCGGCGCAAGATCGGCGACTGGAAGTGGGACTACAATCATGTCCGGCCGCATTCGGCGTTGGGTTACCTGACGCCGATGGAGTTTGCCAAAGCGTGGGCCGTGACCGGCCGTGGAAAAGACGCTCCGTGGAAAAGTCCAACAGAAGACTTTTCCACCGAGCTTGGAAATCCCGCAGAAGGCGCGGGATTCCCACTTTCCCACCGCCCCGACGGCTGCGGATGTGTTGCTACAACAACCATGTCCGAAAACCCAAACCCGGAGAAAGTCTCATTATCCCTGGACTAAAAATGGGGGGCAGGTCACCAGACCTGCGCAATGGTCGGCCGCGCATGCTCGATTAGGCAGACCTTCTCAGTCGTCAACAAAACCCCCGGTGCCGCACCCACCCTCTGTCTTCGCAAGTCACTGATTCGTCTCCCAACTCATTACAACGAAAAGTAAGGAGGGCCGCTTTCGCTGGCGGCCCTTCGCGTTCAAAAAGTCTACTTCTTCGGAGGTATGGGTTCTGGGTCCGTTTTCGGAGGTATGGGTTCTGGGTCCGTTTTTGATTCTACGTCTGCGAGACTGTTCCTCATTTCGACGTCATCGTGCAAGAAACACATCGTCTCTTCGGTCTTGACCTGGGTGAAGAGATTGTAGCCCTTACGGATCGTAGCAAACTCCTGTCCGAATACCTCCGGATTTAGGAAATGCACAATATAGTGCTTATCGCTTTGCACGTGGAAATCAAATGTAGTCAAGTCCGGCATTTGAACCAGTGTTACGTCCTCATTGAGCGGTAATTCTGTCAGTTTCACTTCTCGTTTCTCGAGCTTGGTTGTTGTAGGCATCGCTGTCTCCTTCGTCTATGGTTTGGTCTGCGAACTGGGCACATGCCTGCTAGCGGTTCGCAGACGGTTGCGGTTTGGTTGTCGGCGCCAACGCCGCTTCCAGCATCCGGTGAGCGCTGGCGTCAGACAGCAGTGAATGCAAGTCCGGGTTTAGTTCCATATCCTCAAGCCTAAATCCCTTGCGCAAAGCCTCTTCGAAATACTTCAGTCCTTTCGATCGTTCGCCGAGTTTCTCGTATGCCTCCCCGACCTTGTTGAGAATCTCCGGATTGTCCGGGGAGAGCGCCAATGCTGCCTCCAGATGCGGCAGTGCTCGCTTGCGCTGGCCCTGTTGTGCATACATCACTCCCAGATTGGCTCGAACCACTGCATCCTGCGATTTAAGAACGACGATTTGTTCCAGCCGCGCCAGTTCCCGGCTGAAAGCATTCTTGGCCTTCTCCGGTTGGCCGAGCCACTCGTAGGCAATCGCCAGGTTGTTCCACAAGCGATAATCCTTGTCATTCAGTTGTAGCGCCTGTTCCGTCATGGTCGCGGATTCGGCGAACCGTTTCTGCCGGTAGTACATAACACCCAAATTCGCGAGCGCCGCGTAATCCGGAGCCAGCGCCAGTGACTTCTTGAACTCAACCTCAGCTTCAGGTTCCTGGCCGAGGCTCATCAATGCTGTACCGAGACTGGCGTGCGCCGATGCGTGATCCGGCAGCAGTTCAACCACCCGACGAAACTGGCTGGCAGCCTCGGCATAGCGGCGCTGCTGGTAGTAAAACACCCCGAGCCGATGGTACCCCTCCCAGTACTCGGGGCGCATCGCGGCGGCCCTCTTGAATGTGTTTTCAGCTTCCTGGATGCGGCCTGTACTCGAGTACGCGTCACCCAGACCAAGCAGGGCGTCAGCATCTCGATGATCCAGTTCCAATGCGCGCTCGAATTCCTGCAGCGCCAGATTGTGCTGGCCCGTACCATCATGAATCCTGCCAAGAGTCACGAACACGGCCGGGAGCCGATCGTTCAACTCCGCCGCTCGCTGGCAGGATGCGGACGCCAACTGGACCCACTGAGGATCTTCATCCTGTCTGTACTTGTCCCAATACGCTTCGCCCAGCGCGGCAAACGCCAAGGCAAACTTCGGGTCCGTCTTCGTGGTGGTTTCAAACGATCGGATCGCCGCATCCAGGTTTCCGGGCTTATCATAACGCCGCAGAAATTCAAGGCCCTGTAAGTACGTTTCGTACGCCGCGGGATCCGCTGACCCGGACACGCGTCGAATTACCTGCCAATCCATTCGGCGCACTATCAATATGCACGCAATCAGCATCAGCACTGCTACCGCCATTGTCACTGTCCAGTGCCGCGCCGCGAACCACCCTCTCAACTGCAGGCGCACTCCCGACGACATCGGGGCGGCAACCGCTCTCTGGAGGTCCACTGCAATCTCTCGTGCAGATTGGTAGCGCTTACCGGGATCTTTGTCGAGGCACTTTTGGATCACCGCATCGAGTGCCGCGCTGATCTTGGGGTTGAGCTTGCTGATGGCGGGCGGCGACTGGTGCAGGATCGCGTCGATCAGCGCTGGGCCCGTGCCCAGGAACGGACGCCGTCCCGTCGCCATCTCGTACAGCACGCAACCGGTTGCCCATATGTCCGTGCGCGCGTCCAGTTTGCTTCCAAGCAATTGCTCTGGAGCCATGTAGGGCAAGGTGCCGGCTAGGGCCTTAGTTTCGCTCACACTCTCAGTGACCGCAGTCGGGCTGGCCTCGCGGTGCAGGATCATGGCAAGGCCGAAATCAAGAATTTTCAGGCGCGCGTCCGGAGTGACGCGGATGTTGGCCGGCTTCAGATCGCGATGGATGACGCCATGCTCGTGCGCGGCCGCCAAGCCGTCGGCCAGTTGCGAACCGAGCTTGACGATCTCCTTCTCGGAGAGAGGCCCGGACACCAGCATCGCATCGAGAGACAGTCCCTCGATGAATTCTTCTACCAGGAAGTCAATGCCATCCTGAGTGTCAAAGTCGTGGATCGTGGCTATGTTGGGGTGGTTGAGCTGCGAGAGCGTCAGCGCTTCTTTGTGAAAGCGTTTTCGGGTGGCTGTCTCGACCACTGTTCCGGGAGAAATGACCTTGAGGGCGACGTCACGATCGAGGCGCTCGTCGTGCGCACGATAGACCACACCCATCCCTCCCGCACCAATCTGCTCAAGAATGCGGTAATGGGAGAGTGTGTGCATGGGGACATCCTGGTCGCGCCCTGGGTTCAGTCCCCTTGTGCGAGATGGTACCCCCACAGCTCAAGTCGGTTCAGTGACTAATATCACCAGCGGCTGTGAGGACGTGGGTCAACACACGAATTCAGGACTGACCATTCCATGCGACGAAGTGTCGACTGTTCTTACAGAACCGACGCCAAACTGCAGTGATAAAAACGTGATAGTTGTATGCTCAAAACGGGTCAACTTCGATCAGAACGCGTCAGAACGGCATTCTGGAAAGTCCTTTAAGAATCATGTAGAGTAAAGAATTTTCATAACGGATCAGAACACACTGTATGATCTTCAAAACCGGGGGCACCGCCCCTTCTCGTCGGCATCTCCGCCGCGGCTTCCCAATGAGGCGGTGTCCATTGTCCAGAAATCCTGAAGTGGGAGTTACGGCGATTCGGGGCGTCGTAGGCGCTGGTCCCGGTCGGATGACAGACGATCCCCAAATTATTTCGGGCCAGAAGTCCTCTTGGGGGAAGCGCGGTGCTGTCGAAGCGAGCCAGCTCAGGTTTCTGCGAAGCCCGTTGCTGGATAACTTCCGGATGGCCGACAAACCGGGAGTTGTCGCAGTCGTGGTCCCGGGTGTGAAGGTTACGAAGTGTCGCGGTTCCTCTACCGAAGTGGCCTATTTCCCAAAGGATGAAAGCTGCGATTCATGAGAGCGCTCTTCTCGCTAGAGCGACCGCAGGAAATCAATAATCTCCTGTTGCTCCCGAGCGTGCAGCTTATGGAAATGTTCGACGACCTTATTTGCCTCGCTGCCAGGGCTCTTGTGATCTCTGATAGCGTCTACCAGGTTGGTCGTCCGTCCGTCATGGAGGAAGAAGACGCGTTGTCCGACGCCCCAGAGGGGAGCGGTTCGGAACTCGTCGGGGCCGGCGCCGCCTTGCGTGATGCCGTCGGCGAGGCCTTTGCCCATGTGGTGGACGAGAAGGTCAGAATAAAGATTCGCCGTCTGATGGGAAAGCGCAGCACTCGGGCTGGTCGAGGAGCCGCTCGCAATCATCGCGCCCGTAGTAAACGACGGTTTATGGCAGTGGACACAGCCTATCTTGGCAAAAGTGGCGCGTCCCTTCTCGCTGGACGCCGTGGCGGGAGCGGGAGTGGGTGGCGCCAGCATCCGCATGAAGTTGGCAAACGCTTCGATGTCAGAGATGACCGCCGGGTTCGAATTGCCGGTGCTCGCTGGAGTTGTCGTGAAGTTGAGTGTGTCGTTAGGAGTGGGGTTGAAGAGACACCCCGGCGTTTCGTCGCGCTCTTGTGGGAAAAGCTGGTTTGAGATTCCCATCTCGACGTTGTAGGCCTCGCCCGCGAACATGAGAAGGGACTTGTTTTGCGCCTTCCACCCGAAACGGGTGATGGTCCCATCGTTCGCACTGCGGTTCACGTTTCCGCTTAGGTGGGCGTTCGGGTGCCCGGATATACCCAAGCCCGACTTCAGGGATGCGTTGGCCTGCATATTCGCAAGGATCGCCGAGTCGGGAATCGCTTCGATCAGCCCCGCGCCAAAAACAGGCGTCGGAATTCGGAAAATAATGTTCGAATTCCCACCCTGGCCCGTGAGCGGATCTCCCGCGGGCAGGAAATCGAATTGGGCGATGTTGCAACCGGGGGCGTCATTTCGCCCGGTGATCACGAAGAGTGCGTGCACCGAGCCGTCGGGCGCTCCGTTGCTCTCCTTGAACCGTGCTTCGCGAATGGGGCCGTTTTGCGTTGCTTGTAGTATTTGTATATACAGCACAGTGCGTGATGAACCATGGCACCGTGTTCTTCGCGCCATTCAGGCCGGCAACTGCGGGCAGGGGATTTTTCGCCGGACTCGATCCGCCGGCATCCGGCTGCGAGTGGCACGAGAAGCACTGGTTGGAGTTGAAGCGGGGACCGAGGCCGTTATTCGCGCCTTTGGTCACGACCTCGATTTCAGCGAACCTGGCCTGCCCATCCTGGAAGAACGCAGTTTCGTCCGCTCTAAGACCCTTCAGAGGAGTGCCAGCACTCGCCGGGCCGCCGCGCACGCCCGGGTCTACTGGGCCTGACCTACTTTGACCCAAGGTGTAGACGCATGTTGCCAAAGCCACAGCAACAATTCCGCTGAAACTCTTGAGTGCAATTCCCCGGAGCATGATCAGCACGATTACCTCCGTTGACCCAGGAATGCGGGTATTGTACACCGGGTCTAAGGTCATAGACCCCCGAATGACGGGCAAGCGGGAAGTAATCCCAAGGTAAGGTTTGCCGACATTCCTCCCTAAACACAGAAGACAAGCTTCCTTTTGGCAGCTCCAAGAGCGCATTGGCCTTTCTCGTCAACTGAAGCCCAGTACAGGTCTTTCATAAACAGGGGCTCGCCATGCTGTGCGGGTTACGTAACAGCGCTCCTTCTCCAGCATCTCCTGCGGTTCCTCTGATATTCTCTCCCTGAATTTCGGGTATCTCATGGCTCAACTCAGCGGTGGCATCGGCAATGTAACGACGAATACAGGGATCGTAGAGATGGCAATGGCGTATTCCCGCAGCCGTGTGCTTTGCGCGGCTGCACGCCTCGGCATTGCCGATGCACTTGGAGACGAGGTACGTAGCGTTGGTTTCTTGGCCGAAAACTGTCAGGCAGATGCCGATGCTCTGTATCGTCTGCTGCGCGCCCTCGCCAGCATCGGCGTGACAGAGGAGACAACGCCCGAACACTTTCGGCTGACTCCGTTTGGCAAACCGCTGCGGAGGGGTGTGCCTCAGTCCGCCTGGTCAGCCGTCATCTTCTGGGCGGATCTGCTTGCCGACGACTGGTCCCTGCTTACCGACTGTGTTCGGACCGGTAAGCCGGCCTCTCAGGTCCGCGATCCGAAAATACCTTCCCGGTGGTCGCAGGATGCCGAAGCTGATTCTATTTTTCGCGCGGTGATGGGTACGGCTCCGGCAGAAGATTACGCGCCTATCGCTGACGCGTGGGATTTTTCCCGCGCGAAGGTGGTCGCCGACCTCGGCGGCGGCGGTGGGTCACTCATTCTTGCAGTACTAGGGCTCAACCCGCATTTGCGAGGCATGCTTGTGGACCTCGAATCCAGCGTGGATGCAGCCAAATCTCGCTTCGCGGATGAAGATCCTTCCTCCCGATGCGAACTGATTGCCGCAGATCTGACGCAATCGGTCCCGGAGGGCGCCGATGTATACATGCTCAAACATGTACTGCACGGGCGTCAGGACGGGGATGCTCTTACTATTCTCAAGAACTGCCGCGCGGTAATTCCGCAGAACGGCAGTTTGTTGATCATTGAATTCATCCTTCCTTCGCTCGTCTCGCATGCAGATCCACAACTGGAAGGCCACCTGATGAGCGATCTCAACATGCTTGCTGTTACCGGCGGTAGAGAACGTAGCGAGCGTGAGTGGAGAGCACTTCTTGAGGCAGCGGGATTCATTCTGACCCGGGTGTGCCCGGTCGGGGGCGACACTCTTATGGTTCGGAACGTCGGGATTCTCGAAGCGAAGCCAGCTCAGGGATGAGCCCAAGTTGTTCCGAACGTTGGACAGTTTTGTTTGGGATGACGTCCACACAGCGTTGTTCCCAGATCATTCCGGGCCCGAAGTCCTCTTCGAGGACATCATCTTTTAATCTCCCCGAAGCCCGTTTCTGGATAGCTTCCGGTTAGCCGACGACTCGGGATTTGGGGCAAACGGGGATGAGCGGGCCCTCAAACGCCGATTGCCGGCTTGCGATCCAATGGAACTCCCAACAGCCGGTCGCCGCCGTTGTAAAGGAAGACTGCCTGTGCCTGTGCGCTTCGCTCGGCCGCTCGGCCCGCAAGCTTCGGGAACTCAGGATGGGAGCGCAACGAGTCCATCCAGGGATGATGCAGCAGAGCGTGGTGGCAGAAGTATCCTTCATCTAAGGCCCGCGATATCGTTTCCAAGGCTCGTTCCGGTTCGTTCAGCTTTGCGAGAAGAACACCCAGCCCAAAACGCGCCTCGGGATCGCGGAACGGCAGCCGGAGGCAACCGTCAATCGCCTCCAGGCTTTGGTCGCGCTCGCCTTGCAAGTAGCTCCGGAGCGCGACGAGAACCCCGTGCCGCAAGCGACCGGGTGGATTTGCCTTCTCCCGATCGCTCAGTCCGCTGATCGCTTCTTCCTCGCGACCCGCGGGGGCCCACGCGAGGTTGGTTGCATACTCGTCCACCGAGGCGCTGTGCTCGAGCGCGGCCGGGATGTCGTTGAGGTACCGGAAAGTAAACGACACGCTGGTTTTCACATTGCGGTCAAGTGCCCGCGCTCGCTCATAAGCTGCTACCGAGGCATTGAGCAGGTCGCAATACCGGCAGGCCTGGACGAGCCCAGTAAACAGATCGGGATCGTTCCGGTGCGCCTGTGCCCGCTTCAGGAGCCGCTCCAGGGCGCTCAGGGCCCGCCCCAGGTCCGCCTCCAGGGACGTATAGAAGTTGTGTGCCAGGGCTAATTCAGGATTGAGCGAAAAGCTCTTTTGGAACGCCTCTTCGGCGCGACTGAGGTCCTCGGCCTCATCCCCCACAAACTTTCCGATGAAGCGATGGACCCGGCCCAGACGCGCCCAGGCTGGCGCGTACCTGGGATCGGCCTCGAGGCAACGGATATACAGGTCCCGAGCCAGAGTCATGTTTTGCACATCGCTTCCAACCGTGAGTTGATTGGCTCGGAGATAATACTCAAATGCGCCTGGACTCGCAGGCACGTCATGCTTGAGCAGGCGATGTTCACGCGCGGTCAACGGTAAGGTTAGAGCTTGTACGATCCGATCAACGAGATCGTCCTGAAGCGCAAACACGTCTTTGGAAGACACCTGCGACGTGTTGGTCCAGAGCATTGTGCCGGTTGCCGCTTCCACCAGTTGGCTGGTCACGCGAATGTGCTCGCCATCTGACAGGATGGTGCCAGCCAGGATCGCGTCCACCTGGGCCTGCTCGCCGATCTGCTTGAGATCCAAGCCGGTGGATTCGGCGAGTCGCATTGCCAGCAGGGTCGAGCGCACGATCACCGAATCGATGCCGCATAGGGAACTGGTGATGGCATCGGGCAAGCCCACGGCTAGAAAGTCAGAGGCTTCGTGATGCCGAAGAATACGAAAAGGCAGGACAATCAGCCGGGTGATGGCGCGGCATTGCGGGATGACTCCGGTATCTTCCTGTAGCTCCGCGTCGCTCAGTGCTTCCAGCATGGCCTCAGCCGATGAGTAGCGATCCTGGGGCTGCTTTTCGAGAGCGCGCCGGATTACGCGATCGGCGATCACGAGCGCGGGCGACCCGACAAGCATCGGCGGGCGGTCATATAACACGGCGTGCAGAACTTCAATGACTGACGCTCCGCAGAAAACCCGTTTCCCTGTAAGCATCTCATAAAGGATGCAACCTACCGCGAACAGATCGGTGGGCGGACCGATTGATCCGCGATTCACTTGCTCGGGAGCCATGTAGCAAGGCGTGCCCGCCAGGGCGTCACGAACCGTGAGAGAAGCAGTCGCGTCCATTTCGGTTGCGCAACGCGAACCTGGCGCGTCGGCTTGAGCGAGGCCGAAATCCAGCAACTTCACGCCGTGCGCCGACAGGAATACGTTCGAGGGCTTGAGGTCTTGATGAGTGATACCCGCTGCGTGTAACGCCTCGAGAGCCCGCAATATCGCGCCGGTGATATCGACCGCCTCCGGAAGCGGGATCGGTCCTCTCGTCAGTCTCCGGTCGAGCGACTCGCCATCGAGTAATTCCATGACCAGAAACAGCGAGCCACTCCCTTCGTCCTCGCCAATTTCGTAGAGCTGGCAGATACCTGGATGGTTGATGCGGGCCGCGGCACGGGCCTCTTTCCAAAGCCGCTTCGTGTCCGCCTCACCTGTGGCAGTGGGACGGATTGTTTTGATGGCGACGGGCCGGTCTAGCCGTTCGTCATGGGCCTCGTGAACGATACCCATACCACCCTCGCCCAACTTACGAAGAATTCGATAGTGTCCAATTCTCTTCAAGGGACAAATTCCAACAGTGGACGGCAGTGCATTCGAGGCTTCTCAGTATAGCGCCGCTGAGCGGATGACGAGCTACCCGGAAGTTATGCCCAGGAACAAACTTTCAACAACGCGGGCCAGAAGTCCGCTTCGAGGAGATCGCCATTGATCTCCTCCAAGCCCGTTTCTGGGGACTATGCGGCTACAATGCCTTGCGGAGGAACTATGGGGAAATCGCGAAGGCAGTTCTTGACCGTCACATCCGCTGGTTTAATCGGCGCCGCCGTCGCGCACAGTGTTTGTGCGCAGGTACCCGAGACCCAGCAGCAACCGGCTCCCGGCACGCCTCCGGCGTTCGGTACCGGACCGCTGGTGGGCCCGGAGATCTCGCCCACAACGGTAAGTGAGGCGGAAAAGCTGGTGCAAATCAAGATGACGGACAGCGAAGTCGCGGTCGCGGCGTCGAGTTGGCGCCCAAACATGGCCGCGCTGTACGAACGCCGGACCGGGCCGCGCAAGGTGGAACTGGAGGCGACGCTTGCTCCGGCGACGAAGTGGAATCCGACGCTGGCGGACGTGAAGGCGGCGGTGCGCGACCGCTTCGTCCGCAGCACTGCCAACCCGGGACCGCTGCCCACGAGCGACGAAGACATGGCTTATGCGCCGGTGACCAAGCTCTCGCGCTGGATCGAGCAGCGCAAGCTCACTTCGACACGGCTCACGCAGATTTACCTCAAACGCTTGCAGCAGTTCGATCCCAAGCTGCGCTGCGTGATCACGTTAACCACCGATCATGCGATGGCGCAGGCGAAGCAGGCGGACGCGGAGATCGCAGCGGGGAAATATCGCGGGCCGCTGCACGGCATTCCGTGGGGCGGCAAGGACCTGCTCGATACTGCCGGCATTCCGACGACCTACGGCGCCGAGCCGTATCGCAACCGCGTGCCCAAAGAAGACGCAGCGGTGGTCAAGCGACTCAACGATGCCGGCGCTGTGCTCGTCGCAAAACTCAGCCTGGGCGCGCTGGCGCTGAACGACATCTGGTTCGGCGGGCAGACGATGAATCCGTGGTTGCTCGAAGAAGGTTCTTCGGGATCGAGCGCCGGACCCGGAGCGGCTACTGCTGCGGGGCTCGTCGGATTCTCGATCGGCAGCGAAACCGGAGGCAGCATCGTGAGTCCGTCGATGCGTTGCGGGCTGACGGGGCTGCGACCGACCTACGGGCGCGTGCCGCGCAGCGGAGCGATGACGCTCTGCTGGTCGTTGGACAAGCTGGGTCCGATGACGCGCTCGGTCGAAGATACGCTGCTGGTACTGCATGCCATTTCCGGTCCCGACGCGGGCGACCTGGCCAGCGTACCCAGCCATTTCGACTTCGACGCCAACGCCAGCGTCAAGGGTCTGTGCGTCGGCTATTTTCCGAAGTGGATGCAGGAAGCTCCCGCCACCGAGGTCGATCGTGCGGCACTCAAGGCAGTGGAGCAGGCCGGGATGAAGCCAGTGGAGGTCTCCATACCGGATTGGCCGTACGATTCGCTGAACCTTATTCTTTTCGCGGAATCGGCGGCGGCCTTCGAAGATTTGACGCTGAGCGGAGGCGTAAACGAACTCAAAGCGCAGGTGCCCGATGCGTGGCCGAACATCTTTCGCCAGTCGCGCTTCTTATCGGCAGTGGATTTCGTGCAGGCAGATCGCTTCCGTCGCAAGGTCGCCGAGGAGATGGCGCGCGTTTTTTCGAATGTCGATCTGCTCTTGGTACCGTCACTGCGCGACGAAATGCTCGTTATCACCAACTTCACCGGGCACCCGTCGTTGACCTTGCGCGCCGGCTTTGTGGAAGTATCGGAGGCGCGGAGCGACTGGGCGCCGGACCCGCAGCATCCGTTGCCGAAGTTATCGCCGCCGCGACGGGTGCCGCACGGGGTGACGCTGATCGGGCGGCTGTTTGATGAGGGGACGCTGGGCAGCGCGGGGTTGGCGCTGGAGAGAATCTTCGGCGTTCGAGAGCAGAGGCCGGCGGGGTTTTGAGGGGTCAGTTCGCCCGAACCCTGATTCCCGCGAAGTCCTCTTCGAGGAGATCGCCATTGATCTCCTCCAAGCCCGTTTCTGGATAACTTCCTGTTGGCCGACAAACCGGGAGTTGTCGCGTCAGCTTTCGCAGCAGATCAACTGCCGCGTCTTTGAAGAAGGGCTTGACGATCTCGTCCTTGGACTCGGCACGGTCGAGAGTCGCCGTGTGCGGACAGCCGAGAAAGCTCGCTATGTCAGTTGCGGAAAACATGATGCTTGATGATTCTATTCCGCAACGTGACAGGGCGGCTGCTGGCATTTGGCTGCTCGGATGCCCGATCGCGGATGAAAAACCCGCTTCCCCTAATTTTGGAAGATGCTATCTAGAAATGCCTTGTCATCTTCATCGGAAAGAAAAAGAACGTGGGCTGCTGCATATTTGTTCCTATCCCATTCCGAGCCATGTTTCTTCCGCAAGTCGTCGTAGGGCGTGACTGAGATGATTCCTGTCGCTCCACTCACCGCAGTAAGCTGGGCATTGGGCACAACGGCGCCTGTCTTGTCGGTTACGGTACCGACGATGTCGCCGCTGATGGCTTGGGCTAAAGCGAACTGTCTGAAACAGGACGCGCTTCAGACGAAGATGATGGCTGCGAAAACGGCGATGCGGAACTTGAACCGGTGTGCAATAATGGATATTGTATCCATCTTGGGCGCGGGCGTCCAACCGCACACCGCTGGAAAGGCCAGACTTCGCAGCGGGACCTGCGAATGCGGGCCTGGTAATACAGGTAAGGGCTACAGTTGAGCGCAAACGGTAACGGTTGAATAAATGTTGCTGTTACAATTCCGCGTCAAGGGCAATGGGTATCCCACGTCAGCGGAACTGAGAGAGTTTTTATACCGGAAGTTAAGCTACTTGATTTCTTGCTCTCTGGTGCCTAAGGATTTGCGCTTTAATCGCGCCATACGAGCGGCCAGGAGAGAGTTTGACCTTTTCCGAACGCTTGCGCGACATCCGCACCGGGTTTGAACGTCCGTTCTGGGTCGCCAACATCAGCGAGATCTTCGAGCGGCTTTCCTACTATGGGGCTTTTGCCTCGCTTGCCCTCTATCTGCAGGAGAAGCTGAATTTCTCCACGGAGCAAACCGGAACTCTAACCGGTCTATTCGGTGGCATGGTTTGGTTTCTCACCATGTTCGGCGGAGCCGCTGCCGACCGCATCGGTTTCCGCCGCGCTCTTTCGATAGCCTACCTGCTCCTGGCCAGCGCGTATTTCCTAATCGGGTCAATCGGCGCGTCCTGGCTTGCGCCGGTACGCAACGCCGTGCCGCTTGGGTTGTTTGTCGGTAGCATTCTGATTCTTCCCTCTCTGGGCGTGGCATTGGTGAAACCTTGCGTGGTGGGTACGACGGCTCGAGCTTCGAAGGTGAACGTTCGCTCGATCGGCTACTCGATTTACTACACGATGGTCAACATCGGCGGCGCTGCGGGGCCGTATTTTGCCTCCTGGACTCATCGCCATCTGGGAGTCGAGAATGTATACCGCGTCGCCGCGCTCAGCGTCTTCGCGATGTTCTTTGTGGTTCTGCTCTTCTTCCGCGAACCACGCAAGCCGGGGGATGCGCCACCGCCCTCAGTCGCGACCGTCGCTCGGAACTTTTGCGTGGTGGTGGGCAATTACCGGCTCGTATTTCCCGTACTGATGATCGCCATTCTGCTGCGCATCGCAATGGCGCTCTATCCGTTCAGCGTGCCCTGGGGGATCTGGGTAGCCCTTCTACTGGTCGCGCTTGCCGGGATTAGTCGCTTTATGTGGTTTCTGATGCTCTTCACCGGATACTGGGTCGTGTTCTGGCAGCAGTACATCAGTTTGCCGGGGTACATACATGGGTACATCAGTCCTCACGCCGACGTCGAGATGATTCTGGTGACCGATGGACTGACCGTGATCTGTCTCACACTGGTGGTGAATTTCCTGACCCGTAAGATCCCGGCATTTCAGGCTGTGATTCTGGGCACTGTGATCACTTCTGTCGCGTGGGTGATCCTTGCATTGCGTCCGACGATCTGGGGCGCGGTGCTCTCACTGTTTGTGGTTGCGCTGGGCGAGATCATCCAGCAACCGAGGTACTACGAATATATTTCGCGGCTCGCGCCTTCGGGGCAGCAGGGCACCTATATGGGCTTTGCATTTCTGCCCATGGGGATTGGATCGCTGATTGGGGGATGGTTGGGCGGAAGGCTGGTTCATCATTTTGGAGAAGTCATGCACCAACCGGACCGCATGTGGTGGGTTGTGACGGGGGTGGGAGTGGCGACAGCAGTGTTGCTGTGGATTTATGACAGGTGTGTTGGGGCGGCTAGTGAACCTACTCTATCTGGTTCGTTGTGACTTGGATGGAATTCATGTCTGCGACCAGCCGCTAAGTTTCTCAACCTGTTGTGGCGACTCGATAACTCGATAGGTGTTGCCTGCATCTCGAAGTTGGATATCGACTGCCGATTCGCGGAGAGGTAGGGATTCTATTACTGCCGTTACCCACAGGTGCCGATGAACACGAAGGTGACGCGGCGTTCGCCGAAATCGCAGTGCAGCCTATGCGTCAGAGCCACTAATCGACGACCGGGTTTCCCCCCGGCAAGGGATTGTAAATCGGCGAGCTCCGTTTCCTGAGCTGCTGGTCCCCGGCCATATTGCTGAGTGTCGGCAAGGGTGTAGGCATCCTACAGTCGCAGCAGGTTCAGCGGGCCCTAAGTAGCATTCTTCTTCCCCGCCTTCAACTTGCGTTTCCAGCCAATCTACGAGCGTGTATTCGGTAGCTTCCCGCGTTCGCAAACGCGTGCGTAATGAGCGCACAGCCAAGGCGTGGATGGCGCTACCGCAGAGGGTGCTCCCGAAGCCGAAAAAAGCGGATTGATTTCCAACCGGCAGCCAGACGGGAGTGCAGTTCACCACCAACTTGACGCCACTTAACGATCGACTGTGGTGGCATCCACATTTTCTGGCTCGTCCGCCTCTATTAGTTCTTCTCGACGCACGTAACAACAGCCCACGAGACCGGAGCATCGGGCAAGCCCTTATCCAGTGCCGACCAATGTCCACCACCATCTAGCGAATAATAGAGGTCGTTCCCCGTCCCGGCGAAAAGTAACCCTTTACGGTTGGGGTCCTCCGCGATTACGCGGACATAAGAAAGAGCATGCTTCGGCAAACCAGCGCTAATTAACTTCCAAGTCTTACCGCGGTCGGCGGTCTTGTACACGTAAGGGTCTCGGTTGTCCATCAAATGGCTTCCGGGCACCGCCAGCTGGACGGGACCGGTGATATGACTTCTCGTGTCATCTGTCCTTCGACCATTCGCCAGATGCCCAAAGGATTGGCGTCTTTCAACTCATCCGGTAAAGCGTGATCCGGAAATCCCTGATAGCAAACTACCCGCGTAAAACGGAAAATCGCCTGGCTCCCCACCGATGTTGAACGGCCGTCCGACGTGGAGGGATAAGGTCCACCATGCACCATTGCGTGACTGACCTCGACACCAGTTGGAAAGCCATTGCATACCAGCCTGCCAACTTTCCGCTCAAGGACCGAGATCAACTCAGCAAAGTCTCGAAGGTCCTGATCGTTTCCATGAATCGTTGCGGTAAGGTGGCCCTCAAGATTTCTAGCGATCTCCATCATTTCATCGCGATTGGTGTTGCGCACGAGCAGCGTCGTGGGTCCAAAGATCTCCGCATCGAGACCCTGGTTCTTCAAGAACGACACAGAGTCGGTCTCAAATAATATCGAACCCACGGCAAAACCGCTGCCAGCATAGGGTTCAGCAGCTTGGGCGGCGACGGTCGCCATGCCCCCCGACTTGCGGTTTGCCACCGCGGACTGGTAGGACGAATGGATATTTGCAGTCAGGAGTCTGAATTCCGCTGACGTTTCCACGAGTTCGCGCAGCTTATTTCTAAATGGAGCCTCATCCGCGCCACCCGCGAGGAAAACCATTCCTGGTTTTGTACAGAATTGGCCAGCTCCCAGGGTGAAGGATGCGTGCAGTCCCGCCGCAATGCTGTCGGGCCGCTCTCGCAGCGCGCCCGGAAGTATGAACACTGGATTGGTGCTGCTCATCTCAGCGTAAAACGGAATAGGCTCAGGGCGCGAGGCTGCAAGATCCATTAGCGTTCTTCCCGCAGAGCGGGAGCCGGTGAATCCTCCCGCCCTCACCAGAGGATGCTTCACCAGTGCGGTTCCGACGAGCGCTCCAGCGCCAAAAAGCAGCGAGAAGACACCTTCGGGCAGACCGCACTCTCGAACACTCTCGCGGATCGCGCGCCCGACCAGTTCGCTCGTGCCGGGGTGGGCTGCGTTCGCCTTCACGATCACAGGATTTCCCGCTGCCAAGGCAGACGCTGTATCTCCGCCAGCAACCGAAAAGGCCAAAGGAAAGTTGCTCGGTCCGAAGACAACCACCGGGCCTAGCGGTCGCAACATGGAACGCAGGTCTGGCTTGGGAAGCGGTTTACGAGCGGGATGAGCGAGGTCAATCCGTGCCGCGAGCCAAGAACCCTCTTCTACGACTGTGGCGAACAGACGAAGCTGGCTGCACGTGCGTGCCGTTTCCCCTTGCAGACGAGCCTGAGGTAGCGCCGTTTCCAGTCCAGCGCGATCGATTACCTCACTCGCAACCAACTCAATCTTGTTGGCGATCATGCGCAGGAATGCGGCTTTCTCTTTCCCCGAGGTGCGACGGTAGACGGCAAAAGCGGCGGCGGCCAAGCGCGCGGCAAGGTCCGTTTCTTCCGGCGTTGATGGAAAAAAGCCCGGCGGAAGATGTTCCCCCGTGGCTGGATTCGTTGCGTGGAATGGCTCAACTTCAGATGCACCATCCCGAAACCCGATCATCGATCGACCTGTAAGTTTTCCCATATAAGCCTGATTGCTTTCCATGCGGCAGAGTCGTGCACCGAGTTGGTTGAGGTTTAGCCGTTGTCTCCTTAGTGCATAATGGATATAATATACACGATTCAGATCCCTGTCTGTAATCTTAATCCACTTAGCGTTTCTGCGATTTCGTTGTGGAGTTGGGCAGGGACATGCAATCTTCCCGGCAAGCCGATAGGCCGCGGAGTGTGGCTGCGCACTGAAAGCTTTCGTGCTGCAACCAGATGAGGAATTATGGCTAAGATCGAAGATATCCAGGCTGCACTGAGAGATCGCTCTATCGATGCGTGGCTGTTTTGCGACCATCATCACCGCGACCCAATCGCCTATCGAATTCTGGGCTTGCCAGAATCCCTGATGGTTTCCAGGCGCTGGTTTTACTTGATTCCCGCTCACGGCGAACCCGTCAAGTTGCTGCATCGAATTGAGCCTTTCCACCTGGATTCGCTGCCGGGCAACAAGTGCGTTTACGGTGCCTGGCAGGAACTTGTGGACAACCTGCGCGCAATGCTTTCCGAAGTGCGCGACGTTGCCATGCAGTTCTCGCCCAACAGCATGATATTCACGGTGTCGGTCGTGGATGCAGGGACCGTGGATCTAATCCGGAGCCTCGATAAAAACGTCGTTAGCTCCGCCAACCTGGTAGCAAGATTCGAGGCAACGTTGAAGGAGAGCCAGGTACGCTCTCACTTCGCAGCGCGCGACTCGATTGATGCGATCATGGTCGCAGTTTTCCGCGAGATTGGCCAACGAGCACGAAACGGCGGTACGAACGAGTTCGAGATCCAGCAATGGCTGGTGGATGCGTTCCGGCGCGAGGACCTCGTGGCGGACGGACCGCCGATCGTAGCGGCAAATCAAGACAGCGGCAATCCCCATTACGTGCCCACCTCGGATCATTCCGCCCAAATTGGGAAAGGCGATTTCGTGCTGCTGGATGTCTGGGGTAAGAAGAACACTCCTGAAGCTGTCTACTACGACATCAGTTGGACCGGTTTTGTGGGACACTCACTGCCTGATCGTGTACGGGAGATCTTCGAAATTGTCCAGCGCTCGCGTGATGCGGGCATCGATAAGGTTCGTACTTCGATTGCGGCCGGGAGGAAACTTTTTGGCTGGGAAGTCGACAAAGCTGCCCGCGATGTGCTCGAAGCTGCGGGATACGGGCAGTACCTTAACAACCGTGTCGGGCATTCTATTGGTACCGAGGTCCATGGGAACGGCGCCAATATGGACAATTTCGAATCCCACGATGAGCGCGACGTGATCCCGAACACTTGTTTCTCGATCGAACCCGGCATTTATCTGCCGGAGTTCGGCCTGCGCAGCGAGGTCAACATGCTGGTGCGAACGGGTGCGGCCGAGGTGACCGGCCGCATACAACGGGAAGTCGTTCTCATTTAGACCGAGTGCCCGTTTCTGCTGATCAAGTCGTGTTCTAAATCGGTAGCGAGGGCGCACTCTTACGTAAGTCGCAATCTTACACATCGGTGAGGTGTTTATGCATTTGAAGAACCTGGCAATGGCAATCTGGCTCATCCTTTCTTGCGCGTTGGACGCTGCAGCCGGTGTCCCAGCAACCATGCGTCTGGATTATTTCCACACCGGCAACGCCACACAGGAATTGTTCAGCGTCGACCGCGTTGTTATTGAACCTCTGCCCTGGCCCGGGAATCCCAATAAGCCAATCGACGCTACGAACCGAGGCACGTACTTCTTCGAAGTCAGGGACCTGAGCAGCAAGCGTGTCTTGTACTCGCGCGGTTTCTCATCCATTTACGGTGAGTGGGTGACCACTGACGAAGCGAAAAATGCAACCCGCACTTTCCACGAATCACTTCGTTTCCCTACTCCAGATGCTCCTGTGCAGATCGTCGTGAAAAAGCGCGACCCGCAGAACAACTTTCGTGAGATCTGGTCAACCAACATCGATCCGAAAGACAAGAACATTGATACTTCGAAGCCGCCCTTTTCCGGACGCGTGCTTGAAATCGAGAAGAATGGTGACTCTGCAATCAAGGTGGATTTGCTGTTCCTGGGTGAGGGTTACACCGCGGCCGAGCAGGATAAATGCGAAAAAGACATACGCCGGCTGACGGAGGGCGTTTTCACCTTCTCCCCATTCCAAGAGCGGCGTAAGGATTTTAATGTGTGGGCGATCTGCACTCCTTCGCCAGATTCGGGTGTATCGCACCCTTCCGCTGGTATTCACCGCAACACTCTTTTTGGCTCACAGTTCGATGTTTTCGGCCAGGGGCGTTATGCGCTTTCGTTCGACAATCGGGCCATTCGCACTCTGGCATCTTTCGCCCCTTACGACGTAATGGGGATTGTGATGAACGAAAAGGAGTACGGCAACGGAGCTATCTTCGGGTCCTATGCCAGCGTGAGTATTGATAATCCGGCCGCCATTCCTCTATTTGTTCATGAGTTCGGGCATCATTTCGCGGACCTCGGGGATGAGTATTACTTCAACGCGAACGTTGCCTACTCGCCATCAAACACTCGCGTCGAACCCTGGGAGCCAAACGTCACCGCGCTGCTCGATCCGCAGGATCTGAAGTGGAAAAGCCTGGTTACTCCCGGCACACCGATTCCCACTCCATGGCCAAAAGAGGATTACGAGAAAAGTGTTCGCGATTCGCTGAGGCTGATTGAGCGCATGCGCGCAGAAGACCGATCCGCTGCCGAGATCGACGAAGCCCGGCGTAAGATGCGCGAAACACAAGAGTATTATCACTCGGCGGGGCCCTACGCCAACAACGTAGGAGCGTTCGCAGGCGCTAAGTATGAAAACGGCTACTATAGGCCGCAGCAGCGCTGCATCATGGGAGAGCTCCGCACTTCAGGACCGGAGTTTTGCGCGGTGTGCCGACATGCCATCGAGGGAATCGTGGATCTCTACGCACGTCCATGAGGTCAATGGTTACCCCAACTTTCCTGAGACTTGATTTCTCCGTTGCCTGTCCGGCGCAGATTTCTCCTGTGAACTGGAGGACGGAGATCCGACGCCGCTTCAGCGACAGGCAAATTCTTACGTCGGAAGGTCAGCCGCCGACCCCTACCCGCAATCCATAGGATTCCAGCAGGCGCCGGAAGTATCCGGTCCGCTCCTCAGAGAGGCGGTCCGTTCTAGTCAACGCGTACTTCCGTCCAAGCCTTGGGTACTTGGGCTCGCCAAGACGGTGATACGGCAAGATGTCAACCTGCTCAACGCCCGGCAGTTGCCGCACAAACTCAGCGACTTGGCGAACATTCTCCTCAGTATCGTTGCAGCCGGGAATCAAAGGAATGCGAATGACCAATCTCCCACCCGCCTCGGCAAGCCGCCTGGCATTCTCGAGGATCCGCTCGTTTCCAACACCGGTAAAGCCCCGGTGGCTTTCTGAGTCCATGTGCTTGATGTCGTACAGGAAAAGATCTGTATGTGGCAGAACGAGCGCAATCGCCTCCCATTCGACGGCACCCGAAGTCTCGATGACCGTAGTCGCGCCGAACTCTCCCTGCTTGTAGCGCCGCAGCAACTCCATAGCAAACTGCGCCTGTGCTAACGGCTCACCTCCCGACAGCGTCAGCCCCCCGCCCGAGCGGTCGTGGAACACCGAATCCTGTGCAACCTCGCCCAGGACCTCGTCCACGTCCATCAGGCGGCCGGTGAGATTCATCGCCTCGCCTGGGCAACCCACGGCGCATAGCCCGCAGTAATCACAAGCGTTGCGATCAACTTGTCGCCACCCAAACTCGTCGATCAACACGGCCCCGCGCGGACAAGCGGCGATGCACTTGCCACACGCCAAGCACCTCTCTTTGAGCCACACGAGTTCAGGATCTGAGAGTTGAGATTCGGGGTTGCAGCACCACAAGCACCTGAGCGGACACCCCTTGAAGAAGATAGTGGTTCGGATGCCCGGCCCGTCGTGCAACGCGTACTTCTTGATATCCCAGATCCAACCACGGCAAATATGCTCCTCGCCTCGTCCAGCATTGGACCGATCGATCATGAGATTCGACGCAAGCATGCGCTTAGGCAGAATGTCGCGAAGCATCCACGGTCAGTTCACTCGACACCCAGCCTCGGCGAATCGCCCCGGGATAGAAGGCGGCTAGAGGCCATGCTCAGTGCGGGAAAGAATCTCTCGCTGGATGTCGGGGCTCAGAAGCACGAAATAGTCCGAGTACCCGGCCACGCGGATAATCAGGTTCCGGTATTTCTCTGGGCAAACCATGGCGTCTTCCAGGACCTTGCGGTCGATCATGTTGAACTGAACATGGTGCCCGCCCTGGTCGAAGTAGCCGCGTATGAGCGCCGCCAACTTGCGCAGATCCTCCTGTGTCTTCACGCACTGCGGACTGATCTTCATGTTCAACAGCGTGCCGTTGGTCCGCGCGTGATCCAGTTTTGCAACCGACCGCGCCACCGCCGTCGGTCCCTTCAGGTCGTGCCCCTGCACGGGCGACACGCCTTCCGAGAGCGGAGTGCCTGCATGCCGCCCGTCGGGGGTGGCGCCGGTCAACTCACCCAGGGAAATGTGCGAAGTAGTGGGCAGCAGATCGACCCAGTACTTCGCTCCCTGGATGTCACGGTGCCCTTCCACCTCGCCGCAGAAGATCTGCGCAACTAGCACCGCTAGGTCGTCGGCGTAGTCGTCGTCGTTGCCGTAGTGAGGTGTCTTGTTCACGAGCAGCTGGCGCATCAACTCGAAGCCCTGCCAGTCGCGATCAAGCGCTTCCTTGAGCTGGCCCATCGCGAAGCTTTTCTCGTCGAACACATGCTTCCTGATGGCCGACAGCGCGTCGGCCACGGTTCCGACCGCCACCCCGGACATCGTCGCTATGTTGTAATGCGCGCCGCCCCGGTGCCAATCGAGGGCCCGCTCGATGCAGTCGTCGATGACTGCGGAGGTAAACGGTACCGGGCAGTACACGGCATAAATGTCGCGCATGATGTTGTCGTAGTGCACCTTCATGTCGACGAAATGCGCCACCTGCGCTTTAAACGCGGCCACGACCTCTTCGAAGCTGGTGAACCTCGCCGGGTCACCGGTCCGCGGCCCGAGCTGCTCGTTCGTCAGCCGGTCCAGGCCGTCGTTGAGCGCCAGATCCAGGCACTTGGCTAGGTTGAAGTACCCGCTCGAAGCCATTCGGTCCTTGCCATCGCAGAAACATGCCACACACCCGTGCACGCTGCTCGCCCGCGCATCCTCCAGCGTCTTACCCCGGTTGACCATGCCGAGCACCACGACGTCGCTGTTGAACATCGCCGGCATTCCCATCCCCTGGCGCAGCAGTTCGCAGCAGCGCAGGAGAAACTTGGAGGGCGTCTTCGAACTGATCTGTGCAGACAGACCAGGCTGTGGCAGCCGGCAATGCTCGAGGGCAGTCAGGCTCATGAACGACAGCTCATTGGTCGCGTCCCGGCCATCTCTCGTCAGGCCGCCGATGTTCAGGTTCTGAAACTCGGGGTACGAGCTGCTCGTCTGCGACTCACCGGAGTCCTTCGCTAGCGTGATCTCGTCAAACTTCACCCACATCAGGTCCAGCAACTCCTGCGCTTCGTCCTGTGTGATCTCGCCTGACTCGATGCTGTAGCGGTAGTAAGGGTAGAGGTACTGGTCGAAGCGGCCGGGTCCGAAAGCATGTCCGTCGGTCTCCAGGTTCAGCACGAGGTGCGTGAACCAGAACGACTGGAGTGCCTCCTGGAACGTGCGCGCGGGCTCAGCCGGTACCCGGTCGCAGACGGCGGCGGTTTGAAGGAGCGCTGTACGCCGCTCCGCGTCCGGCTCCCGCTCCGCGAGCTGTCGCACATGCTCAGCGTGCCTGTGGGCGAAGAACGTCACTGCTTCGCACACTAGGTCCACCGATTCTAGAAACTGCTTGCGATGAATGTAGCCAGCGTCTTCGTGGCGGAGGCCCTCCAGGGCACAAGCCACATCCGCCCTGATGCCGGTCATCCCCTTCGCGAGAACCTTCGCGTAGCCAGCCGTGATGTGGCCGATCGTGCGCGAGCGAAAGTAGTGGTAAAGGACGCCCCGATCGTCGGCGCGCCACAACTCGGTCGGTACTGCCTCCATCAGGCGGTCGTAGATCTGGCGTCCCCGCCAGTACGGAAACACGGCCTCACGCAGTATCTGCTTAGCCTCGTCGCTCACGAAGAACGGCGTGTCCTTGCGTGTCGCCAGCCGGTCGAGATCGCGCTCAACCCATGCGCAGTTGATTTCGGGGAAGACCGGTGACCCGCGCGACTTGGGGGCCTTCATCCCGACGATCACTTCGCCGTCCTGGATGACAATCGGGTGCTCGTCGAGGATGCGCCGGATCATTTTGGCGCGGCGGATCACGACCGGCTCGCCCTCTGTTTCCTGATAGCTGTGCGTTGCCGACAGAGCGCGCTCGGCGAACAGTTCCGGTCTCGCGGAGACGTTGCGCCCCATCCCCATTAGAACTCGCCGGGTTGGCGCCGCCTCGGGATGCACGATCCATTCAGGAACGAACTTGGCACGCCGCGCGGCTTGCGGCAACGCCGTTTCTGGCTCCATCACGACTAGATCTGCCATCGCACTCCTCACTCTCCTCCAAGGCTATCTCGCCGCTGCCCACCTGCAGAACCGAAACTTAGCAACCCGCTCGGTCCTGCGGCTGGCCTTCGGGGGCGAATTATCAAGTTGCCAGGACGTTGCTTGCAGCAAACCGGAGGCTGGCTGCGGCTTAGCCAGCCGCACAGCAGGCGAACCACGCGGCACCATGAGTGACTATCGCACGCATCCCGCAGGCTTTCTGGGCTGGGGTTCACGCCGTTCACGCTGTTACCCGTGAAAATCCTCGATGGCGGACTTTTGCCACCGCCCACCTTTGGACCACAATATATTATATTCGAATTAGGATTGACTTGCAATGGATAATATATATAGGATACAAATTAAAGTGCGGGAAACGAAGATCACCGGGCCCCGGATGGTTCAATAATCCTGACGCGCCCGGGACCGCACCTCAATTGGGAGTGGTCCTGGGCGTGGCTGCAGCTTTTTCCTGCTGTGGGTGAGGTAACTGGTGATCTGCACACGCGGTCTTGGCGAATCGCACGGCAGGGATGCGTGATTTGGCCACCTTGTTTCCACAAATCGAGGTGTTCGAGATGGGTAAGAACCGGTCGCAGCTTGAGCTTGAGCCTGACATCGCCGAGTCGAGTCGTAACAATTACGAGCGAGAATCTAAATCAGCCGTAGCCGAGCGCAAGCGACAACAACTGCTGTATCTGTCTCAAGCTGATGTGGAGGACGTCGGGCTCAGCATGGCTGAAATCATCACGGCTCTCGAGCGCGCGTTTCGCGAAAAGGCTGAGGGCCGCGTGCAGATGCCACCGAAGCCCGGCATTCAAACAAGGCCAAGCGCCTTCATTCATGCCATGCTGGCCTACATCCCTGCGCTGAATGCTGCGGGCCTGAAGTGTGTGGCGGGGTACCCGGATAACCGCAAGCGCGGACTTCCTTATATCAACGGTTTGCTGATCCTTAACGACCCCGAAACCGGAGTTCCGCTTACCGTGATGGATTGCGGTTGGATAACATCAAAGCGAACTGGGGCCGCCACGGCGGTAGCAGCGAAGTACCTTGCGCGCCCAGAGTCCGAGAGTGTGGGTATCCTCGGTTGCGGCGTGCAGGGCCGAGGCAACCTTGAAGCACTAAACCTTGTTTTTCATATTAAGAGGGTTCGCGTATATGATGTCGATCCCAAAGTCCGAGAGGCGTGTGCGGCTGAAATGTCGGCGCAGCTCGGCTTGGACGTCGTTGCGGTAACTGATCCTAGAGAAGCCGTGGTTGACGCCGACATAGTTATTACTGCGGGTCCCATTCTATGCGTCCCGCACGCCACAATCCGGCCAGGCTGGTTAGGTGAGGGAGCGTTCGCCTCACTCGTGGACTTCGACTCCTACTGGCATCCAGATGCGCTCAGAGAAGCAGATAAGTTCTGTACAGACGACGTGCCTCAACTGGAGTACTATCGCCAGCTCGGGTATTTTCAGTCTATCCCCCCGATTCATGCTGATTTAGGCCAACTTATTATGCGACGGAAAGCCGGCCGAGAAACGGCAACAGAACGAACGATAACATGTAATCTCGGGCTCGCAATCGAGGATGTCGCGGTCGGTGCCCTGGTTTACAAACGAGCGTTGGAGAACAACTTAGGGACGTGGATAACACTATAACGACTCCTACAGACTTTCGGAAACCACATGTGCATCTTTGACGATGATCCAACGATTTTCTTTGGGTTCGGGAGCCCTCACAGCGGTTCCGAGCCGCAAAAGTCCGAAAGCGGGCAAGGTTTGCCGTATTCAATAGGACTCGATCTTTCTCACAGGTTTCCGTCTCTCATGGCTTAAGAGGGTTACGAGCCTGTGTCGTTTGCGCCAAGTCGATCGGCTCCAGGCACCCAACTCAACTCCGAAGTGGGTGTGCGAGTATTTTTACCGATTTCTACCTGTGAAAGGAGATCAATGCGCTTATCAAACTTGATTACCGCAGTAGATTTGCACGCATGCGGTGAGCCTGGACGAGTAATCACCGGCGGTGTGCTCGACGTGCCGGGTCGCACGATGTTCGAAAAGAAGACCTACCTGGAGCAGCATGCCGACGGTCTTCGGAAACGCATGCTTCGCGAGCCGCGGGGGTATCCCGCGGCAAACTGCAACCTGTTGCTGCCACCGACCAATCCCAAGGCGCATGCCGGTTTCGTCATCATGGAACAGGTGGAATACCCACCTATGTCGGGCACCAACACAATTTGTGTGGTCACTACTCTGATCGAAACAGGCATGGTGGCTGCGCACGAGCCCACCACCACAATCATGCTAGACACGCCGGCCGGCTTGGTAGTGGTACATGCAGAGGTGCAAAGCGGTAAGGTGAAGCGCGTCACATTCGAGAACGTCCCCGCGTTTGCCACGCACTTGGACGCGAAAGTTGAAGTGCCGCAACTCGGAACTGTGACCGTCGACGTTGCGTATGGTGGGATGTTTTACGTCATGGCCGAAGCACAGCCGCTCGGCCTCCGGCTCACGCCCGACGAGGGACGAGATATTGTTCGGGTCGGCGAAATGATCAAAGCCGCCGCCCGCGAACAACTGCCGGTCGTGCACCCTGAGAATCCCGGGATTCGTGGTATCACCATCGCGGAACTTACCGGCCCGCCCACAAACCCTGATGCTGTTGCCAAGAACGCTGTGGTCGTCTCAACTGGCGAGCTCGACTGGAGCAGGCCCGCCACTTGGACTGGCGCCATCGACCGGTCACCCTGTGGAACTGGCACCTGCGCCCGCATGGCCGCACTTTACGCTAAGGGCAAACTCCGGCTCAACGAATCATTTCCACATGAGGGTATTCTCGGGACAATCTTCACAGGTTGTCTCGTGCGCGAAGCGCAGGTCGGCACATATCGTGCCGTCATACCCACACTCAGCGGCACGGCGTGGATTACGGGCTTTGCGCATTACGTAGTCGATCCCGAAGATCCATTCCCGGAAGGCTTCACCCTTGGCGATATCTGGGGTGCCGCAATGGACAGACCATTGACGTGAGCCCCATAGCAAATAGACGGTCTCAGGGTTGCCGTGTCAACAACTGACGGGATGAGGAAATTATGCTTACAGGACGGGAAGGCTCGATAGCTGCTTTAGTGCAGGTCGTAACCTGGGTCGTATGTCTGATTCTGGGAACCGCGCCGGTTGAAGCCCAGTCCCCGGCTAACCAGGGGGAATCCGTTTGCTTACTGAAAGCAGACTCTGTCGCACAACCGAATGCGGGACCGACGGATTACTCGTTTCTTGTGCGCCCGATGGGAGCCATACGGTCGGTAATGATCTTCGTGGACTTTCCAGACGCGGAGCACAGGGAATTCACCGCTGATCTCTACAACCTGCTGGTGCCGCATTCACAGGAATGGCTCAAGGAAGTGTCGTATGGCCGGGTCTCGCTGCAAGTAATGCCCGTTCCCAAGTGGTACCGCATGTCGAAGCCATCGGTCGAATACGGTTTTACCAGCAAGGTTCCCCCGATGACGTTCGAGCAGCACAGGGCTTACATCGCAGAGGCAATCCACCTGGCTGAAGCGGACGTGAATTTCAAACAGTTTCAGTTCGTCTCCATCGTTGCGGCCATAGGAGCGCAAATCCCTCCGTCGCCGACGTTCCAGGCCCAGCCTGGAGAAGGAATATTGACGCAAGGCATCGAGATCCGTGAGGCGATCACATTCGGAGCTGATATCCGTCGCATCATCCCATATTTCGGCTCCAAGGTATTCGTGCACGAGTTGGGACACGTCTTTGGACTGCCAGACCTATACGACTACCTCGCACCGCGACCACTGCAGTGGCACTTTGCAGGTGGCTGGAGCGATATGAGCGCCAACATTACTGGAGGACACTATTTCGCATATGACAAGCTCAAGCTGGGCTGGCTCGACCCGAGCCAGGTGAAGTGCATGACCTCACCTGGAACGCTGCAGGCCACCATCACACCGCTGGAAAGGCCGGGTGGGCTTAAAGCCATCATGGTACGTACAGGACCTTCCACTGCGTACGTAATCGAGCTGCGGGAGACCGTCGGACAGGACAGCTACTTGTGCGACCACGGAGTGCTTATTTATACGGTGGACGCAACCGAGGAAAACGGGCACGGGCCAATAAGGTTACTCCCAGCGCAGCAGGGTGCAGATCCCGCCATGATCGAGAGATGCGGGATTCTTTACGACGCGACCTACGACGTGCGTCCTGGGAAGGTGGCGAACTACTCCGATCCGCGGGCCGGCATTAAAGTCGAATTGGTTAGAAAACGCGGCAGTTCGTACGTAGTTAGGGTAGCGTGGCAGAGGACTAATTAAACTAGTTGAAACGGTGGCAGCAGTAATTGCGCCATCATGGATTCTCAGTCACAGAACCGTTGGGGAATCCGGTGGAAGGTGAACGCGATTCCGCTCTGGAGCCGAACACGATTCCGTTGTGATTCCGAACAGCATTCCGGTCTGAAGGTGAACGCCCATTCCGGCGGGAAGGCGAACAGTTTTTGTC
>Ga0208688_1000350_pt1 | contig 28425 bp, 30 predicted proteins | sample June2015DPH_6_15_FD_184696 | JGI IMG/M metagenome (GOLD analysis project Ga0208688, IMG submission 184696) | Peatland microbial communities from SPRUCE experiment site at the Marcell Experimental Forest, Minnesota, USA - June2015DPH_6_150... | ecosystem: Environmental > Terrestrial > Soil >... | reverse complement strand
GGGGGGGGGGGGGGGGGGGGGGTAAAAAACCCCGACCGCCGAAGTTCAACCGTGCCTCAGCAGCAGATCTCCAGCAACAAAGAAAAAGAAAACCACCGAAATCACCCCGTTCATCGTGAAGAACGCCGCGTTCAGCTTGCTCAGGTCGTCGTGCCGAACCAGCGTGTGTTCGTAGAGCAAAAGCGCAGCGACGGCAATCACTCCCGCGACCGCCAGCTTACCTAGGCCGAAAGTAACAACCAGCGCAACCAGCAGCCCAAGCATCGCGATGTGAAACGAACGGGCGATGACGAGCGCATTCCTGATTCCGAGATGCCGCGGCACGGAGTGCAAATCATGACTGCGGTCGTATTCATGATCCTGACAGGCGTAGATCACGTCGAATCCGCCGACCCAAAATGTCACTGCGGCCGTGAGCAGCAGGATGCGCGGATCGAGCGAGCCGCGAACCGCGATCCAGGCGGCAGCTGGGGCAATGCCGAGGGCAAAGCCGAGAAACAGATGCGACCAGCGCGTGAATCGCTTGGCGTAGGAATATAGAAGTATCACCGCCAGCGCGACCGGCGAAAGCATCAGCGTCAAGCGGTTCAACTGGGAAGCGGCGAGAACAAAAATTCCGCAAGCCACCAGAACGAATGTGCTCACGAACCCGGGCGTCAACTGGCCGAGCGGCAGAGCGCGAATTGCAGTGCGCGGATTAGCTGCGTCAATTGAGGCATCGGCCAGTCGATTAAAGGCCATAGCGGCGGAGCGCGCCGAAACCATGGCGACGACGATCCACCCCAGTTGCCGCCACGCCGGCAAACCTCCAGCGGCCAGCATGGCTCCGCAGAGCGCGAACGGGAGCGCGAAGATCGAGTGCTCCCACTTGATCATCTCCAGCGTGATCTTCAGATTTCGGAGGAAACCCACGACTTAATTGTAAAGCAGCGAGCAGTGGATAGTGGTCAGTGGCCAGTGGTCAGTGGTCAGTGGTCAGAAAAGCGAGTGCGTTGAATGGCACGGCTTCACGGACAACTATCCACTATTCACTATCCACTGCTCCCTCCACCAGCGGCACAAACCGGCAACCTTCCAGAATGTTTACCTCGGGCTGTCCGCTGACTTTGCAGATCAATTGCAATTCCTGGCTGTAGGGCGGGCCGACCGGCACCATCATGCGTCCGCCTTCGCGCAACTGAGCGAACAGAGCTGGCGGCATCTCGAAAGTTGCGGCAGAAACAAGAATAGCGTCGAACGGCGCGTACTCTGTCCAACCCTGGCTGCCATCGCCGACTCTGATCTTCACATTGCGATATTCCAACCGCTGCAGCGTGCTTTCCGCCAAGGCCGCCAGTTGCGCGTGGCGCTCCACCGAATACACCTCGGCCGAAAGCAGCGAAAGCAACGCCGTCACGTAGCCGGAACCAGTGCCGACTTCGAGGACTCGATCAGAAGCCTGCAGCGCGAGGTGCTCGAGCATCGCGGCCACGATGTAGGGCTGCGAAATCGTCTGTTCGGCACCGATGGGCAGCGGGTGATCTTCGTAGGCGTCCTGCCGGTAAGGCTCCGGGACAAATTCGTGCCGCGGCACGTGGCGCATGGCGTCGAGCACGCGAAGGTCGCGGATTCCTCGCTCCGCGAGTTGCGCGCGAACCATTCTTTCGCGCTGCGCCCGGAAATGGTCGCGCTGAGAAGCGGAGTCCATGGGCTAATGTCTAAACCTTTCACCACAGAGGACACAGAGAAACACGAAGGAAATCAAGGCAGCCTTCCCCTGTGTCCCTCTGTGCTCCCTGTGGTAAAGCCTCGCTCGCGTGTAGCGTCCCCGAAAGTTCGCAGGAGCAATCCACACCGTTAGCCTGACTCGCAAACTTACGGAACGACGCGCTAGTACGGGCCGATGATTCCGCCAATGTTGCGCGCAGTGGGCGGCTCTGGCCGCGCCTTCTTTTCTTGCGCTTCGATCATATCGAGATATTTGTAGGCCGAGCCGGTATTGAAGAGCACCACCTTGTCTTCCTCGCGGAAGAATCCGCTGGCGCGCAGCTTCTGATAGGCAACGAGTGATGCGGCCCCTTCGGGGGCGGCAAATACGCCTTCCACGCTGGCCCAGTGTCGCGTGGCCGCGAGGATTTCCTCGTCGGTCGCAGCAACCGCGGCGCCCTGGCTTTTCTTGAGTATCTCGAGAATCAGGTAATCGCCATAAGCCTTGGGCACGCGCAGTCCGGAGGCAAAGGTCGCGGCGCCTGCCCACATTTCGGAAGCGCTCTTCCCCTCTTCCCACGCTTTCACGATCGGCGCGCAGCCAGCAGCCTGCACCGTGATCATTTTCGGGCGCTCGGAACCGATCCAGCCCAGCTCCTCCATCTCATCGAAGGCCTTCCACATGCCGATCATGCCCACGCCGCCGCCGGTCGGATAAATAATGCCTTGCGGCAGTTTCCAGTCCAGTTGTTCGGCAACCTCGTAGCCCATCGTCTTCTTACCTTCGACGCGGAACGGCTCTTTGAGGGTCGAGACATCGAACCATCCTTCGTCGTCCTTGCGTTCGGCAACCATGCGGCCACAGTCGCTGATCAAGCCGTCGACTAGAGTGACGTGCGCGCCGTAGTAATCGCATTCCATGCGATTCGCCAAGGGCACATCTTTCGGCATAAAAATATAGGCTTCGATGCCCGCCGCGGCCGCGTACGCAGCCAGCGCGCCCCCGGCGTTTCCAGCGGAAGGAGCGGCCAGTTTTTTCAGACCGTAATGTCTGGCCATGGTCACGGCAGCCGACATACCGCGCGCTTTGAACGATCCGGTTGGATTCAGGCCTTCGTCTTTGATGTAGACATTCGCATACTCGCGGCTGTGAAGCATGGGCGTGAATCCCTCGCCCAGCGTGACGGGCTTTTCATCTTTCGGAAGTTCGGGGAGAACCTCGGAGTAACGCCACATGCTGGCTACGCGCCCTGATAAATTTTCGGGACGCAACTTCCCTTTCAGGCTGGCAAGATCGTAGCGGACGTAAAGGACTCCGCCGTCTTTGGGGCAAATATTCTGCGGTCGGTCGGCGGAGAGATGCTCGCCGCAGCGGGTGCACTCAACGTAGGAAATTCGCATCGAGGGAAGGATAGCACTCTGGCAGTGAGACTCGTGTGGCTTACGAGGTAGTAGTTTTTGACGCTTCGATTGCCCACACCATACCGTCGCGCAGGAGAATCGCTACTATGTTCTCGGAAGTATAGGGCTCGCCGCGAATGGATTCCTGGTGCTCGTGTACGTAGATGACCCTGTCGCCATGGCTAACGGTAGGTGGACCCAAAGTCTTCAGCACTTCCGTTTCCGATATGCCGAGGCGGAGTGCGACAGGCAACTCTATCCCGCCGCTCGTATCTTGAAGCGTCCGACAGCGCTGATCGAGCACTGCACCGCCGGCAAGACGTTGCCACTGAAAGCTGCCGACCATACCCCCATCAATCTCACCGCTCTCCAACCACAACACCCAGCGCCCCTTGGGGTCCGTCCCACGAAAGCAGAGCCATTCAACATAATCACCCGCGTCACCTGAGTGCCCAATTGTGCCCCCAAGGCGTATTCTCACGTCATCCATTTTGGTCTTTTCAAAGTAGATAGGGACGTTTGATACCTGCAGTGACACCAACATCTCCTTGGAAACGGTCGCTTTGGGAAGTTCGGCAAAAAAAGTTCCAAGCCGGCGGCTGCCACGGCACCCGAGCGTCCTCGGACGAGGCTGAACGATTGGCTGTTTGGGTGAAGGCTGCGCAGGTCACGAAGAACAATACCGACATTCCGCGAAGGCGACTCATATCCGCCCCTGATTGTAGAACAACATCTGGGCTAACAAGCATCACCGTTTCAACGCCACCGGTGCTCCCTCACGTTGGCAGTCTTTTCAGCATCTCCTTCGCCCGCCGGAACCACGGTCTCTCGCGCCGCCGCAGGTAGCCGGGCATCGTCGGCTTCTTATCGAGCACTTTCTGCGCCCATTCGCGGGCTTCCGCGTTGCGGCCCTCGGAGGCCAGTAGATCCGCGAAATTCAAGTAAGTCTCCGACAACGTCGACGTGATGGTTACCTGGCGGAAGAGCTTCTCGGCTTTTTCTTTTTGTCCGGTCTGCGCGTAGGCGTGGGCTAGCAATGCGGCGGCGCGCTGGAAATCGTAGTCGGGGTCTTTCGCCACCACGCGCTCCAAGTCGGGCAACGCGGCTGCGGCATCGCCTAACTGGATGGCGCAAACGGCGCGGCGGTAAAACGGGTCGGGCGTATCGGCGCGGGCAGCGATGGCTTTGTCGAAGGCGGCTCGCGCCAACTGGAGCTTGCCGTCGTCCATGTAAAGGTCGCCGAGTTCTTCATAGTTCCCAGCCGACGGATTGTCGCGAATCGCAGCTTCCAGTTCGCCAATGCGCCTGCGGCGCGGAAAGACTTTGAAGGACTGGCCCAGCAGTCCAATGTCCGGAAGCGCCTCGACGAAAAGATAAACAATCGCGCCTAGCGGGCCGAGAAACAGGATGATAAAAATCCAATAGGTATCCGGCCGCCGCCGGATGAAGTGCACGATCGCCAGTCCTTGGAGCACGAAGCCCCACGGGTATAGAAGGTAGCTTAGAAATCCCATGTATGGTGCCTCAGCGAGAGATATCACACTTGGCGGAGTTGGCGAAAGTTACGCGAGCTGAGTTCGCCAACATGCTTTAGTGTAGAGAGTTCCCGGAGGCACAACGATGTCCTACTGTAAAGATGGACGACCAACCGATGAACAGCAGATTCTGGCCCTGCATGAAGCCGGAGATCGGGCGCCGATGAGTGCCGATCTCGCCGTGCTGGCGCAGATCTTTGCCGACGACTACTTGCAACGAGGCAGGCAAGGCTCTTACGAAGCAGGATGTGCTGAAGAATTTTCGAACGGGTGCGATTCGTTATCCGTCGATTGTTTCCACCGGACGGAAGATTCGCGTATTCGGCGACACTGCGGTCGTGCACGGCTCGGAATCCGACGAAGTCGAAGTCAACGGAAAGCGGCTCGCCGTGCGCTACGTTTACCTCGACGTGCTACGGAAATTCGACGGGGAGTGGAGGCTGGTGGCTTCGCAGTTGCCGCGGCCGATGGAAAAATGACGCCAAACGTGCCTATTTCCTCTGTGTGCCTCTGTGTCCCCTGTGGTTCAGAAGAAGTCTTTACCACAGAGGACACAGAGGCAGGGGAAAGCGAGCACCACTCTACTTTTCGGCAGGCCGCAGCCGGTTTTGCCAGTGCGACCAGAGGAACCAGACGATTCCGGCCAGCAGGAACGCGCCGATCACGGCGTCGAACTTATGGAAGTACTTGCCGAGCGAGCGCCAGTTCTCGCCGAGTTTCATGCCAAAGTAGGCCAACGCGAAACACCAGGGCCACGATCCGAGGAAGGTGTAGATGTGGAATTTGCCGCGCGGCATGCGGGCGACTCCCGCAGGCAGCGCAATGAACGTGCGGATCACTGGCAGCAAGCGCGCAATGAACACGGCCATGTCTCCCCAGCGCAGAAAGAATCGGTCGGCCCAGTCAAGTTCACGGCGGCCCATCAGGATCCAGCGTCCGTAACGCTCGACCAGCGGGCGCCCGCCGTAGCAGCCGATTTCGTAGGCGACAAGCGAGCCTAGATTGCATCCGATCGCGCCGGCCGTTGCCGCCCAAACCAGCTTCATCGTGCCGGTATAGACCAGGTAGCCGGCGAACGGCATGATCAGTTCGGAAGGCAGCGGAATGCACGCGGACTCAATCGCCATGAGCAGCGCAATACCGGCATAGCCGGTCGCCGCCACGAGGGAATTAACGAAGATGAAAAGTACGGTTAGGATTTTCTCGGTCATGCGATCAGAATTGCGGACTGGCGAACTGCAGATCCCTCGCTACCCCACCCCAACAGGCCAAAACCGGGCCTGCCGGAGACCCCGGCTCGCTCGGGATGACAAGTGAGGAGGGGGGAGTCCATCAACAAGAGTCAGAACGCCCCTTCCTGGGTGAAGCTGAAGCCGGGCAAGGATACGCCATCCGCCGATTTGACGACCTTTACCTTCACGACAGGCGCGTCGGGCGCGGTGACCTCGGCGGGCCGCAATACCGCGTATTGCGTGAAAACTTCGCTGTATACCTTGGTGACGAGGTGATCCTGGCCGGTTGCGTCCTGGCGCCAGACTTGTCCGAGTTTGATGCTCTTCACGGCCACAAGTTTTTCCGTCACTTCTCAGAGTACTCACCCGGACGCCAACCCGTCAATCGTAGCGGAGTTATCTTTGGTGATGGGGGGCACCGCAAGCCGGAGGTTTTGTTACCATGAACCACTGCTCAGGAGGAAACCGATGCCCCGCGGAAATATGCCGCGTCAACCCAGTCGCAGCGGACGACAGGAAGGTGCGCGCCGGGCGCAGGGTGCGCTATTGAAGGGTGCACCACCATGGAAAGGTGCACCAGTGAAGAATGCCGTTGCGCGTTCCACCGCCGGCCGAGCGCCGCTTAACGCCGGAAAAGCGCCGAAGGCTGCTGTTCTGAAAAAGAAATCTGTATCTGAGGCGGCAGACGCGGCAAGCCGCGTCTCTACTTATGATCCTTTGGCCCCAGAGCGTGTCCGTCAGATTGTCGCGGGGCTTGACCGGCTTTATCCCGGAGCGACCTGTGCTCTCACCCACCGCAGCCCATGGGAATTGCTGGTGGCGACGATTCTTTCCGCCCAGTGTACCGACGTGCGGGTGAACATGGTCACGCCCGTGCTATTTGAGAAGTATCCGGCCGTCCAGGATTTCGCGGCGCTCGAACCGGAACAGTTGGAGCCGGATATCCGATCGACCGGCTTCTTCCGCAACAAGTCGAAGTCGGTGGTGGGCGCGGCGCGGAAGGTGGCCGCAGACTTTGGCGGGAACGTGCCGCAAACGATGGAGGAGTTGCTGAGCCTCCCCGGAGTGGCTCGCAAAACAGCGAACGTCGTGCTTGGAACTTGGTTCAAGAAGAATGAAGGGGTGGTCGTAGATACGCACGTGACGCGAATTTCACGGCGCCTGGAGCTGACGAAGCAGGAAGACGCGAGAAAGATTGAAGAGGATTTGATGCAGATCATCCCTCGCGAGCGGTGGACGGACTTTTCTCACGAGGTGATCTGGCACGGGCGGAAACGCTGCGTGGCACGCGGTCCGAAGTGTGCCGATTGCGCTCTGGAGAAGCTGTGTCACGCCGCCGACAAGACGTGGTCCACGGTTGAGATTCACCAGGACGCGCGGCCTTAGCTGCCGGTGTACGACAGTTCGACGACGGTGCAATCGTCGTTGAGCGGCGTGCCTCCGCAAAAATCCGCGACTGCGGCGAAGACGTCCTCCATTGAAGCGCTCTTCCCGGCGACATGTTCGAGGCGTTCGTTGTCAAACATATCTCCGCGGGCGTTCTCGGCTTCGGTGACGCCATCGGTGACGAGGATCAGTCGGTCCCCCGGTCTCATCTGGCAGCGGTCGCTCGAGTAAGTCGCATCCGCGAGCAGGCCTACGGGCAGGTTGCCGTGGGATGGCCGGAGCACTTCGTTGCCACAGATCCACACCGGCGGAACATGCCCGCAATTGACGTATTCGAGATCACCATCGTTGCGCAGGCGCGTGATGATCATGGTCGCGTATTTCTCACCGATGTGTTTGTAGGTGAAGAAGCGATTGACCGCGTCGACGATCTCCACGAGTGGCATGCCTGAAATGAGTTGAGAGTAGACCATTCCCTGAAGAATGGAAGCCAGCAGAGCGGCCGAGACTCCTTTGCCGCTGACATCGGCGAGAACGACGGCCAAACCCTGGGGCGTGTTCACGGCCTCGAAAAAATCGCCTCCGATTTCTTTACAAGACATATTGCGTCCGTTCACCCGAGCAAAAGGAACTTCGGGCAGAGTTACCGCTAACAGACGCTGTTGAATGGACGCTGCGATCGACAGTTCCTGCTGGTAACGCCGCCCGGCTTCTTCGGCCTGCACCAGGCGCGCGTTCTCGATCAACTGAGCAGCTTCAGTCGCGATCGCCCGCAGAATATCGTGGCTGACGCTGGTGACATCGCGCGAGGCAAAGCGCGAGTCGACGTAGAGCGCCCCCATCACTTCCCCACCGGCTGGCTGCTCGGCACGGATGGTTTGCACCAACGGCTTGCGCAGCGGCATACAGATCACCGTTCGCAGGTCGAAGGCGACGATGCTTTGCCGCTCCTTCACATCGAGCATCTGACTGGTGTCCGTGACCAGGTATTCGGAGTTAGAAGTCAACGCACCGTCAAGCACCGAACGAGAAATTGTTTTGTCGTCGAGCAGCGGCTCGCCCTTCGAGTTACGCCCGGCGGCGAGCGTCAGGGTCCCGTCGATATCGCGAAGGAAGATGTAGCCACGTTCGGCGCGGGTCAGTTTTAGCGTGGCCTCAAGCAGCGTAACCAGGATTTCATCGAGCACGCCGATGGTGTTCAGCTTGCGCGCCGCTTCCATGAACAGCGTGAGTTTCTCGAGGTCGCTGGCCTCCGGGGCGATCTGGATGCCCGAGATCTGGCTCAGAAACTCCCGCGCCGTGTTCGAGGTCGTGTGCAGCGGGTGGAAGACCAGGTAGGCAACATCGCGCGCGCCAAATTCCAGACGGTCGTTGCGTTGCAGCTTGCGGCGGTCCACCTTCTCGCCATTAACGAAGGTACCGTGTTTGCTGCCCAGGTCTACGACAAAAAACTCGCCGTTTTCTGAAACGATCGAAGCATGCTCGCGAGACACGCGGGGGTCGGCGATCACCAGGTCGCGATCCACCTTGCGGCCCACGGTGTAAGGGGTGTGATTCAGCGACAGCGTCTGCTGATCACTCCCCGATACAAAGATCGCGATGGGAAAGATGCTGGATATGCCCGAATGCGACGTAGCCGACATATACCCTGGACTCTCCTGCGGCCATCGTGCCAGCAAAAGACGCCAGCACCTGACACGGGCCCCCAAGCATTCTACGACGGGCCCGGCCCGTCCGGCGCAGCAAAAGTCCTCTGATAATAATGGACCAGCATCAGGGCAGCCACTCCCACGGGGATCTGCGGCACCGTCCAAAGCGGGACTGCCCAGGCTCGCTCGACAGTTTCCTGCGGCAAAACGAAGGAAAGACCCGCCAGTGCTGTGCTCGAGAGCCAAGGCCAGGCCACTGATACCGCAACAATGATCAGAAGAGCGCGGCTGATGAAGTTCCCTTCCCAGATCGTTCTTCGGTCTCGGGCGAGCAGAAGGATGGCGGGAAGCAGCAGCACCTGATTGTAGAGAGCAAATTTGGGCACGGTGAGTACGGTTAGCGACATTACCAGACAGGTGCATGCCTGGAATACGGCCGTATTTTCCGACGGTTTGAGCCACTTGAAGCAAAGCAGCGCGGTCATTGCCGCAAACAACACTTCTACAAGTCTGCCCCAAGGGTAGGGGAGGATTGCCTCCAGCATTGGGATGGCCTGCGCATATTGCCGGTACGCGCCAGCCGCGTGCCAAAAGCGCCCAATCCAGTGCGGCAGAAGCCACTCCGAAGCGGCGCAGAGAACCGCCGTGCCGATCAAGAATGAAGCCGCCCAGCGATAGCGGCGCTTCAGGTCGCCGAGGCTCCACAGGGCGAGCCACAGCAGCAAAGGCAGCAGGAGTTGAGGTTTGATGGTCGCCAGGGACAGCAGAACACCGGCGGCAATCGGACGGCCCGCAACCAGCAGCGCCATCGCCGCGGCGCACATGGCGGCTACGAGCACAGTTAGTTGCTGAAGTTTGAGTCCTTGCAACACGGGCAGGCTGCTCAGGGTCAAGGCCAGCATGGCGGCCTGAACCGAAGGATCGACCGTCCAACCCAACAAGCGAAGCCAGAGAAAAACGCTGGCCGCCGTTATGCCAACCAGAATCCAGAAGAATGCTCTTTGGACAATTCCAAAACCAAGACGGACGGTAGGCGCCAAATAAAAAACGACGTACACCGGATAAGCGAAAGCTTGCTCGTCTATTGAGTCCGCGGGGCGCGAAGAATCGAGCGGGCGGCCGTAGTATCCGGCTTGAATTTCGCGTGTGACCTCGGCGCTATAAGGATCTCGGCCATGGAGGAGCAGTTCCCTCGCGCCCAGCCAGCGCGGATAGAGATCGGAGAGATTTCCGCGTGGAGTGCCATGCGCGGCGGCGTCGGAGATCTGGTGCGGGATCAGCACACGGTTGGCATAAGTCCACGTGCCGACAGCACAGAGGATCGCCAGCAAAGGCCAAAGCCAGCTGCGCAGTCTCGGGGTCTCAGCCATGGTTCAAATGGAATGCCTATTCTACCCATATTCTGTTCTCTTCACGCGAAACGCTCCGCATCCAAGCGGCAACGATGCAAAAGTGGCGAGCATTACCGACAATGACGCGAATGCTTCAATCGCTGCGCGAACCTCAGATTACATTCGCAGCTATCCAGCTGTTCGGATTGCTCGGGTTGACGGCGCGCAATGCGACCGATCCCGATCTATGGTGGCACCTGCGGTGATCGCTATGGCAATCCCCGCGACCAAAATGCCCCCGATTATATCGACAAGGTAGTGCCACTCCAGCAGAAGGATAGAGACAATCAAAAGAGCGTCATATGCGCACAGGGCAAGCAACATTCGCTTCCAGCGGCGCAAGAACCATGCCACGATGACGGGCTGCGCAATATGCATGCAGGGAAAGGCTATGAAGTAGTCGGTGGAAATGCGATGGATCGGAACATGATTCCAAAGCGCTAGCGCATCCCTGATCAGGAATTCTTGGATGGAGTAGGTCACCAAAGTGCTGGGAAGCCGCGAGAAATGCCCAGGGCACAAATAATACGGACCCTGGCTCGGCCATAGATAAAATAGCCCGAGGGCAAGATAGTACGCCGTGAGAATCGTGCCCACGAACTGAAGGCCATGGTTCTTCCCGTCATACAGAGTAACGAGAATAATGGCCGCCCCAATCTGGGAAAACATGCCGAAGTAGATGAATTCCAGGAACTGAAAAAAGGGAAGCGGAAAGGTTCGAACCGCCCAGTGCGACAGATCGGAAACGGACCATCCGTGGAGAATCCACCTGTCCATCGCATTGAACGTCGCGTCATAAGCGAAGCCGAAATGAACCGAGACGATGATGACGTTGTAAGCGGACACCAGCAGAAAACCGGCAACCAGATAAAGGGCGGGCAACAGAATCGCACCAGCGGCTTGACGCGGTTTGTGGGGCTCCCGCTCGCAGAATTCAAGTATGGCAATGGCATTGACGGTCAGGACCACCGCTGTGAGCCAGGTAAGTGCCCAGCCCAGAACGGCGAGGTATAGCAGTAGGAGAACGATACGAAGCGGTTCGCGTTTGTAACGTTCGATAAGAGGTCTCAGTACCGCCTGCCATGGCAGGCCGATCAGGCACAACAGAGCTGCAACGAATACGGACTGCGCCGCCAGTAGCCAGTACGCGGTGCCCAACGTTTTCCAATCGAACCTAGCCGGAAGGTGCAGCCCTCGCAAAATAGGGACGAGGGCTATGCTCAGGAGCAAGCCGATCCAGTAATCCCAATAGCGCGGCTTCATTGAGTCCTATCCGAACCCCCGCCGAAAAGCGCCGTAAGAGAGCACGCCAGCGCCGAACCGCGAGGAGTGTCGATTGCCACATGACCAATCGCCACCCAGAGGAGTGCCGTCGCCAACAACCAGTTGCACAGTCTAGGGGTGATAGGCATGGCTCGAATGGAACACCTATTCTATCCACATTCTGTTCTCTTCATGCGCCGTGAAACGCATGCGTGCAATCTATAATCGCGACGGATCACAATCTCTCCCGAAGATGCAACGAATCCTCCGCACGCTGCAGAGCACACACATCATATTCGCAGCGATCCTGTTGTTCGGATTGCTGGCGATGACGGCGCGCAACGCGGTCGATCCCGATCTCCGGTGGCATCTGCGCACCGGGCAGTGGATCGTGGAAACCGGCCACGTGCCCCACTCCGACCCTTTTTCCTTTATTCGCCCCGGGCACGCCTGGCTGTCGCATGAGTGGTTGTCGGAGGTCTTGTTCTACGAACTCTGGAAACACAGTGGCGCCTCTGGCGGGACATGCTACGATGACATTCGTCGCAATTTCTCCCGGGGAGGATTTTGATTCATGCGTTTCCAGTGCCTCGTGTGTCTCCTGCTCGCCGGCTTGGCCTACGGACAAGCTGCGCCACCGGCTACACCTCCCGCCGCCGGAGCAAAGGCGGAACAAAGCGCTTCCGCCGCGACCGACAAGGCCCCCGAAATAAACGTTGGGCCCGACGATCCCGTGATCACGCTGAAGGGTTTCTGTGCCGATTCCACCCAACAGGGCGATGCCTGCAAAACCGTGATCAGCCGCGCACAGTTTGAGAAGCTCGCCGAAGCGCTGCAGCCGGGAATGTCGCCGGCCATTCGTCGCCAACTCGCAACCGCCTATTCGCGCATGCTGAGGATGTCCACCGCGGCGGAAAAACGCGGCCTCGGCAAAGGGCCCTCGTTCGAAGAGAAAATGTACTTTGCGCGCATGCAAATTCTTTCCCAGGAACTGGGCCGCGCGCTCCAGGAAGATTCCGGTAAGGTTACCGACGGCGATATCGAGGACTATTACAAGAAGAACGAAACCTCCTACGAGCAAGCCACCTTTGCACGGATTTTTGTTCCCCGCACAAAACAAATCAAACCTTCCGTCGCGACTCCGAAGCCCGGTGCAAAAGCTGGAGAGAAACCCACTGAAACGCAGCCGCCGACGGAGGCGCAACAAAAAGCTGCTGAAGAGGCGATGAAGAAGGTCGCCGCCAATCTCCGTGCCCGCGCCGCTAAGGGTGAAGACCCCGACAAGCTGCAAAAAGAGGCCTTCGCCGACGCCGGAATTCCGGGCAATTCCACCACCACGAAGATGGAGAAAGCGCGCCGCACCACGCTGCCTGTAAACCATCAGGCGGTCATGGACCTGAAGCCCGGCGAAGTGTCCGAAGTGATCTCCGATCCCAACGGCCCTCACTACATCTACAAGCTTGTCAGCAAGGAGACCTTATCGCTGGATACGGTGAAACCGGAGATCCGCAAAATAATTTCCAGCCAGCGCTATCGTGATAGCATGCAAGGTTTTCAGGGCAATGTTGACCTGAACGATGCCTACTTCGGCCCGACCCGAAATCCTGCCATGCCGCCACCTCCCAGGGGAGCAAGACCGTCTGACCAACCGGCCGAAGACCCCGACTAAGAAGACCCCGACTAAATGGATACGGCAAACCCAACCATCATCGTCACCGGCGCTTCGGGCAATCTTGGGCAGCGACTCCTGCCGCAGCTCTCCGATTACAAGGTGGTGGGCATCGATGTCACGCCCCCCATTCATTCCCCGGTTGACCGCTTTGTAGCGCTCGACCTGGGAAGAGAAGAATCCACCCGCGAGTTGCTCCTGCTGCTGCGCGAGTTGCAGCCTGCGTCCGTTGTGCACCTGGCGTTTGTGATCGATCCCCAGCGCTCAGGGGTTCTGGACGTCGACCGGATGTGGCGCATCAATGTGGCCGGCACAGCCCGGGTGATGGAAGCCATTGCCGAAGCCAACCGGAATATCGAAACCACCATTCGGCAGTTCATTTTTCCCAGCAGCGTATCGGCGTATGGCTCCGATCTGCCCGCACCCGTCGCGGAAGACTCGCCGCTCGGCGCTCACACGCTGCCTTACGCGATCCACAAAAAAGAAAGTGATCTCGTCGTGCAGCAGCGCGCGCCTTCCCTGCGCGGGTGCGGGGTATTCATCCTGCGTCCCCACATTTTTGCGGGCGCCACCGTCGAAAATTACCTGATGGGATCTTTCCGCGGAACTCCCAACGGGAAGGGGCCACGAGCCGCGCGCATGCGCCAGTCGGCGAAACGCCTGCCCTGCATGCTGCCCTACGGCCAGAAGTATCTGGATAACAAAATCCAGTTCGTCCACGTCGACGACATGGCCCGGCTGATCGCGTGGATCCTGAAGCGGGAACCGGAAGCGCAGCGCCTGACCATCCTGAACGTCGCCGGACGCGGCGACCCTTTGACCTTCGCGCAGTGTATCGAAATGGCGCACGCCAAATTGCTGCGAGTCCCCGGACGATGGGCCATGCGCCGCGTTCTGCAGTTCTTGTGGGACTGGAACATCTCGGCGATTCCGCCGGACGCAACGCCTTACATGACCGGCCAGTACATCATGAACACCGACCGGCTGAAGAAATTTCTCGGCGGCGACTACGAGCGAGTGATTGAGAAAACGAATTTCGAAGCGTTCGCGGATTCGTTCATAAAAACTAGCACTGCGACCGCGTGACAATTCATACGGTGGAGGAACGGGCGTCTCGCCCGTTCAGCCGGGCGGGGACGCCCGGCTCTCCACGGCAAGCTTCACCGCCGAGACGCAAAGTACGCCGAGGGAATTTCGAGAACAAGTCCTCGATTCCTCTGTGTCCTCAGTGACCTCTGTGGTTTAAGATCTTGACCTTCTCTGCGACCTCGGCGATCTCTGCGGTTAAACGCTCTGACTCTCTTTTACTCCCCGGTACAGCCCCGCGACGCCAAACGTGTACGGAGTCCAGGAAGCCTCGCGAAACCCCGCCTGACGCATGCGCCCGAGCATTTCATCCGGCGCTGGAAAGCGCTCGACCGACGCCGGTAAATACGCGTATGGACCTCGCACTCCCGAAAGCACCGTCCCAACCGCCGGAAGAACTTTCTTGAAGTAGACGCGATAGCATTGTCCAATCAAGCCGTCCGGCTCTCCGAAATCCAGGATGCCGCATTCTCCACCGAGAGCGAGCACGCGCGCAATTTCACGCAATCCCGCGTCGTAGTCAGCCAGGTTTCGAAACCCGAATGCCGATGTCACCAGATTGAAATGGCCATCGGGAAACGGCAGCCGAAGCGCGTCCGCTTCGATCCAGCGCAGCGTCGTGCCTTTTCCCTTCGCCGCTGCGCGCTGCAGCATGGCGTGAGAAAAATCCGCACCTAGAATCTGCGCAGCTCCCGAGCGCGCGCGCCTGCGCAAAGCGAACGTCATGTCTCCAGTGCCGCAACAAAGATCCAGCACGCGCGCATCGGGACGCTTCAGAATGGCATCGAACTTCCGCGCCGCGCGCCACCACCACAACCGGTCAATGTTGAACGAAAGAACGTGATTCAGCAGGTCGTAGCGCGGCGCAATCGAGGTGAACATCTCCCGGACCGCCTGCGCCGCCGATTCGCGGTCTTGCACACCTGCGGGAGCCGCGCCTACGATCCGCTCATTTATCTCTTGATTCATATGATTGTTGCTGGTGGAGAGCCGGGCGTCCCCGCCCGGCCGCCATACGGCTGGACGGGCGGGGACGCCCGTCGCTCCACCGTATGTCACGGTACTAATTCCGCGCCAGTTTCCGAACCTCGTCGACCGCGGAGCGGACGATTGTTTCCGGCACGTCGCTCGTGATCTCAACCTTGCCGATCTCTCGCGGCAGAATAAAGTGCACTACTCCCTGCCGCGTCTTCTTGTCGGAACGCAACCGCTTCAGGATGCTCGCGGTCTGCAACTCCATGCGTGGCAGCCTGCCAAAGCCAATAACCGAGCTCGTAATGCGTCCCGCCGTCACACTATCCAGTTTGCCCGTGGAGAGCGCGATGTGCGTAGCCGCGATCATGCCCCACGCCACTGCCTCTCCGTGGAGCAACTCCGCATAGCGGGTCTCGGCCTCAAGCGCGTGTCCTATCGTGTGGCCGAGGTTGAGCACTTGCCGCAAACCGCCTTCGCGCTCGTCGGCACTCACCACCGACGCCTTCAAGCGCACCGAATCCGCAATCACTTTCTCAACCACCACCGGGTCGCGATCCAGAATCTCGCGGCGCCGGTCTTCGAACAGCCGGAACAGTCCCGGATCTCCGATAATGCCGCACTTCAGCGACTCGTACAGGCCGGCGCGGTATTCACGCGAAGGCAGCGTCTCCAGAACGGACGGGTCGACCAGCACCGCGCGCGGCTGGTGGAAGGTCCCGAGCAGATTCTTCCCCGACACCAGGTTGACCCCCGTCTTCCCCCCGATCGCCGCATCCACCTGCGCCAATACGGTCGTCGGCACCTGGATGACATCCACGCCTCTCATATAGATCGAGGCCAGGAACCCGGTCACGTCGCCGACTACGCCGCCGCCGAGCGCAATCAGCGTTACGCTGCGATCTGCGCCCTGCTTTACGAGCTTCTCCGCCAGCTTCTCCAGCGTCGTAAGACGTTTCGAGCGCTCGCCATCGGGCATTTCGAGTAGGCCTGCTTCGATTCCCGAGGCCGACAGCGATTTCAGCAGGACTTTTGCCCAGCGTCGACGTACGGGCGGGACGGTGACCACAAACGCTCGGCGGTTTTCAACAATCTTGCCGAGGCATTCTCCGGCGCGGGCAAGCAGGCCGCTTCCGATGAGCACTTCATAGGAGCGCGACGGCGTGGCGACTGGAATGCTAATCATGAACATTCATCATAGCGTATGGGCGCTCTGCGTCCTCTGCGGTTGAAGGTCTTAACGTTGCGAGCTGCGAACTTCGCGCTGCGAACGGCCGTCGCGGGTTACTCGGCCGCGCTCTTTTGGGGATTCAGCAGCGAGGCGAGGATGGACGCTCCCAAAACAAACAACACGATCGTCAGGGCCCACCCGGTTGGAATGTACACGTAGTGCGACCCCAGCATTTTGAGCCCGATAAAAATCAGTACCACCGACAGTCCGTAATGAAGGTAGTGAAACAGGTCCATCATTCCCGCCAGCGCAAAGTACATCGAGCGCAGGCCAAGAATGGCGAATACATTCGACGTATACACAATAAAGGCGTTCAGCGTGATAGCGAGCACCGCCGGGATCGAATCCACCGCAAAAAGAATGTCGCTGGTCTCAACAACCAGGAGCACCAGCAGCAGCGGAGTAGCGTAAAGTCCGTCCCTTCGCGTAAAGAACTGCCCACCCGCATATTCTTTCGTCACTGGGAAAGCTCGGCGGAAGAGGCGTAGAACAGGGTTTTTCTCGGGATGGATTTCCGTTTCGCCCTGCCGTAGCAGCTTGAGTCCCGAATAGATGAGCAAAGTGCCGAACGCGTAGATGATCCAACCGAAGCGGCGGATCAGGCCCACTCCCGCCAAAATGAACGCACCCCGCATAAGGAGAGCCCCGAGAATTCCCCAGAACAACACCTTGTGCTGGTACTCGTCGGGTGCCTTGAAATAACGGAAGATGACCAGAAACACGAATAGGTTGTCGACGCTGAGCGACAGTTCAATTACATAGCCGGTCACGAACTGGAGCGCCTGGGCCCGCCCGTGCCAGAACAACACCAGGACCGCAAACGCGGCCGCCAGCGCGATCCAGACTCCCGACCAGGCAAGCGCTTCGCGAAAACTGACGCGGTGGGAACGGCGATTCAGCACGCCCAGGTCGAGCGCCAGCATCGCCACCACAAACAGGTTGAAAAGAATCCAGAAGACGAGCACAGGGAATCTTACGATGTCATGTGTCAGATGTCAGGTCTCAGGTCTTAGGTGTCAGGAAAACCAAAGCCATCGGCAGCGAACCCACAGCCAGGAGAGACGGCAGGTTTTCCTAAGACCTGAGACCTGACATCTGAGACCTGCTGTTCTACGCCGGCGTCAACCCATACTTTTCTTGCAAACGCCGCTCCATGGTGCGGAAGATCAGGCCGTCCACCATGTAGCCGAGAATAACAATCAGGATCATCACCGCCATGACCTGACTCATATCGCTCAGGTCGCGACCCATCATCAGCAATTGGCCCAGTCCGAGACTGAGAAAAATCATTTCGGCTTGAATCAGCGAGCGCCATGCGAACGCCCACCCTTGCTTCATCCCATTCACGATAAACGGCAAGCTCGCCGGCAACAGCACGGACCAGAAAAGGCGGAAACCGCTTGCTCCCAGGTTGCGCCCAGCCATGCCGTAGATCTTTGGCATCTGCTTGCGGCCATCCTCCATGGCGATGGTCACGGAAAGCAGCGAGCCCATCAGCACGACAAACAGAATCGCTTTTTCCGTCAGTCCAAACCAAAGCACAGCCAGCGGAATCCAGCAGATGCTTGGCAGAGATTGCAAACTCACCAGCAAACCGCCCAAAGTTTCTTCCAGGAACTTGTTGCTCGACACAGCCAGGCCCAGGATCATTCCGAGCACGACCGACAAGCTGTAGCCGATGAGCATGCGCTTCATAGTGACGGCGATGCCAATCCAGAAGCTGTGGTCGGCAAAGCCGTCCCACAAAGCGTGTCCAACTCCCCATGGCGGAGGAAAAAGGTACGGCGGCCAGATACGCAGTTTCGCTAAAAGGACCCAGACGCCGAGAAGCGCGGAATAGAAGATTACCTGCTTAGCGAGCTTTTTCATCGGCGTACTCCTCTTCCAGGGACTTGTTGATCTCGTCGCGCAGGCAATCCAGAATGTCCCCCGCCGTGCGCGCAACATCGGTTTGTTCCATGTGACGTGGCCGCGGCAGGTTCACCGAAAATTCCTCCTTCACCCGACCCGGACGAAACGTCATCAACGCCACGCGATCTCCCAGCCTTACCGCCTCGCGCACATTGTGGGTCACGAAAATGATGGTGCGGCCGGTTTCGGCCCAGATGCGCTCCAACTCGTCGTGCAGCAGATCGCGAGTCTGGGCGTCCAGCGCCGCGAACGGCTCGTCCATCAGCAGGACGTCGGGCTCGGTGGCCAGTGCGCGCGCCAATGCCACTCGTTGCCGCATGCCGCCCGAGAGTTGATGGATGTAGCTGTCCCTGAACTTGGAAAGATGGACAAGACGCAAATAGTACTGCACCTTCTCCTCGCGCTCGGCTTTGCCGACATTCTTCATCTTCATGCCGAACTCGACGTTCCCGCCCACCGTCAGCCAGGGAAACAGGCCGAGTTCCTGGAAGATCAGGATGCGATCGGTCCCCGGCCCGCTCACCGGCGTGCCATCCACCAGAACCTTTCCCGAGGTCTGCGGCTGCAGACCGGCGATCAAGTGCAACAGCGTGGACTTGCCACATCCCGAGGGACCGACGATGCAAAGAAACTCTCCCGGCTTCACTTCAAGATTGATTTTGTCGAGCGCCAGCAAACTCTCCCCCGAAGTCGTTTTGTAGCTCAGCGAGATTGCATCCAGCGCGACTTTCGGGACCACCACTTCGGCGAGCAGACGCCCCGGAAACGTGGTTACCGAGGAAGCCGGTTTCCCGTGAAACACATTCGCGCGCACTCCGGTGCGAGGGCCAACTGGGACTGCCGCGGGATACGCATTGTGAGGACTCGTGCTCATTGGATTGCCTTTTTCCCTTCTTCTGCTAAGACCTGGTTCAAGAGCGAAAGATCGTACAGACTCGACAGATCCGGCATCTGACGCCCAAGAAAACCCGCGTCAAATGCGGACTTGGCGGCATTCATCAACGACCCGCGCAGCGGGTCATACGTCGCCGTCATGCGTCCAAAAGCTTCCTCCAGCACGGCGTCGGGCAGCGCTTTCCCCGTCTCTTTCGCGATCTGCTGGTTGAGAAGTTTTTTTGCCTCGGGCAAATGCCCGTTGATCCAGTCCGTCAATTCCACGTGCGCGCGGATCCAGTTCTTCGCCAGATCGGGATGTTCCTTCAGAAATTGCGTCCGCACGATCAGATGAGCGGTAATAAACTCACCGTTCGGCCAGAGCGTCCTCTCGTCCAGGAACAAGCGGCCGTTCCCTTCCTTGACCAACCGCGTCGCCCAGGGCTCGGGCGCCCACGCGCCATCCAACTCTTTCTTGAGAAACAGCGTCAACTGGTCGGGATTCGCCAGCGGAATTACCTGCACGTCCCCGCCCTTGTCCGTGGATTTCATGCCGTGCGCTTTCAACCACGCGCGCAGCGCCACGTCCTGCGTGTTGCCCATCTGCGGAGAAGCGATTTTCTTGCCGTGAAAATCTTCCGGCTTCTGAATGCCGGAATCGCTGCGCACCACCAGCGCCGCTCCGCCACTGGTCGCACCCGCCACAATCCGCAGTGCTTCTCCATTGGAGCGAACGTAACCGGAGATGGCCGGGTTCGGGCCGATGTAGGTCATATCAATCGCCCCAGCAAATAAGGCTTCAATCGCCGAAGGACCGGCGTTGAAGCTCTTCCACTCAATCTTGGCTTGGGGCCCCATCGCCTTCTCGAACCACCCGTTTTTCTTGCCCACCATCGCTTGCGGATGCGTGATATTGGGAAATGCGCCCACGCGAATGACGGTCTGGGCCCCGGCCAATACACCCAGTAAAAAAATCAAACAGGCGGAAGCGAAGAAGCTTCGCCTAGTCATGGCCCTCGCCTTCCGCCAACATCGGCAGCACACTGGGCTCGGTTTTCTTCTTCTTCTTGCTGGTCTTCCTAATGATGGCCTTCGGACGGGAGCCAGCCGCAGGCCCACGGCTGATCAGGTCGGCCAGCGTCGTATTCTCCAAAATCCTGGCGGCCGAATCCCGTACTTCCAAAAACACTTGGTACAGGGCGCTATGGTCCGCATCGCGATCGATCAGAGTGCGCAACTGATCCGCATCCCCAAACGGCGCCAGCGGCCCGTCAATCAAACGGATGATTTCGCTCAACCGGATCTCCGATGGTGCCCGGCGCAACCGGTATCCGCCCTTGGCGCCGCGCACGCTCTCCACGATGCGCGCGTTCTTCAGTTCCAGAAGGATCAGCTCCAAAAATTTTTCCGGCAGATTTTCTTCGTACGCAATGTCGCGAATCCGGATCGCACCCTGGGTATAGCGCCGGGTCAGCACCATCAGCGCCAGCAACGCATACAGCCCTTTTTGGGAAACCTTCATAATGCCTTACCCCCCCACTATCCCTATGTCACTAATAGGCATTATAGAAAATGCAAGTGCACTGCCAAAGCACTAAATTTTCCCGGCCTAGGCCGGTCCTGTGATTTCAGCAAGTTACCGCTGGAAGAGGGCCTCGAAGAGGAGGCTACTGTGCAAGGCTTTGCACTTTCGGAAGGCGGGACTTCCCTTGCCGGACGCTGCTTTCAGAATCGCAACCGCCTCACCGCAAGCGCAGAATCTCGACCGTGATGTTATCCGGCCCCCCGCGTTCCCGAGCCAGCTTGATCAGCTCGCGGCCCGCTTGCTCCGCACTTTTGTTTTCCACGGCGTCAAGAATCTCCGAGTCGCGTACCTGCCCCCACAATCCGTCGCTGCAGATCAGGAGCACGTCCTCCGGGCGCAGAGGCTCCGGGTGTCCGGGCGAGTCCATGATGAGATCGGGGTTTGTGCCTAAAGCTGCGGTCAGAATGTTCCGTTGCGGATGATTCTCCGCTTGTTCCTGGCTGATCATTCCCGCCTCCACCAGCCGTCCCACATAGGAGTGGTCGCGCGTTACCTTCGTAATCTGGCCGTCGCGGATCAGGTAGAGCCGGGTGTCGCCAACATGCACGTAATAGAGCGCGTCCTGGACGATCGCCGCCGCCGTGCAGGTCGTTCCCATGCCCCGCAATTCCGGATGCGCAAAGCTGTATTGCCGGATCTGCTCGTGGGCCGCCTGCAAAGCCTCGACCAGCGCTTCCTGCGGGTCGTCGCCGCCAAAGTCGCGATAGACCGCCACCAGCGTTTCCACTGCCAGGCGGCTCGCTTCCTGACCGCCTTCGTAGCCACCCATACCGTCCGCTACCACCGCCACCCGCCCCTTGCGCAGGAACTGCCCGTCGTCCTCCGGCTCCCAATAACCGAACGAATCCTCGTTATTGGTGCGCACGCAGCCGATGTCGGACTGACTCGATACCTCAATTCCGGTGCGAACCTTCATCCGGGCACGACTTCAATTGTGGGAATGAAAAGCATAGGCAACGATTGCAATCGCGGACAAACTTAGCATTATAAGGGTTGCAGGCAGGACGCTCAAACGGGATGCTGAAAATGGCCGGCTTCGACAGAGCCGAAGCTCTAAAAGGAGACGAGGACGGCAGCCGTGCAGCCGTCCCCGCGGATTAAAAATCAAACACCGGGTTACGGAGTCGTCGGCGGATTGGTACACAGGCCGTCGGGGTTAGTGGTACTGGTGATGCCGACCACACTCGAAGCGACCGGAATATATGCTGGTGGAGTGGTAAATCCCTGATATGTAGCCGTGACCGTATACGAACCGACATATGCAAAGGACGGGGCTGTCGCGGGGGCCACGGCGAAATTCTCCCAGGTGCATTCAAAGGGCGTGACGGCTGTGATCACGCCGTCCGGGCTCAACTGGACAGTCTGCGGCGGATTGGCATTCGGGTCGCTGACGAGTGGGACGTATTCGCCAGTATTGTAGTCTAATGTCAAGCTACCCGGGGTAATCGAGATCTGGTAGGCAACCCCATTACCGTGAAGAAGCTTCTGCTTCCCGTTGCTATAGTTCCCCCACGTGTAAAACTGGCCCGGCGCGTCGGCGCCATACAAGTTGATATACGTGCCCACGCCCGTGCCCGGTTCCGAGCTCGAGGTCGAAAGCTGGATGGACTGCAAGTGGTCGGTAGTTCCGCAGCCCAACATGCTGAATACCAGTAGCGCGCAAGCCAACGCGGCAAAGAGAGTTTTATGGTTCACCGCCGAGTACCTCCAAAAGGAAATCTTCCGCATCGTCGCAGCATCCGTCACATGAGGCAAGGTAACCAAAGTCACTGCACCGCACACACGTGAACCATTGTCCCGTCGCGTACCCATCGTTAGCGCCACACTGCAGAAGGGCGATGGCAGAAGTCAGAGGTCATCTACAATCACCCCATGCCCGATCAAATGTCCGATCAACCCGTGCCTCCGCCGTCGCAGCCCCCACCCCCGCCCGAGCCGATCACCGAGTTTCACATCGGAGAAGAATTCGGAACCGCGAGGCGCAATCTTCCGCCCGCAGGCATTGTCCTGATCTGCCTCGCTGCGGTCGCTGTGATTGTGGGAATCTTCGCCTTCAAGGAACGCCAGAAACCCCAGGGCGCGGGTTCCGTCGATTTCGTGTCTGCGGCCGAAGTGCCCGGCCAGAACATGATCCTGTGCGCTATCACCTTCACCCTGCGGAATACGGCGGACAAACCGCTGTGGATTCACACGCTCAAAGCACGGCTCACCACCGCCGACGGCAAAACCTTCGACGATGACGCCGCTTCTGCCGTGGATCTCGACCGCTATTTCCAGGCGTTCCCGGCTTTGAAAGAAAGTTCCGAGCCGCCGCTTTCGCCCGAAACCAAGCTGCTAGCCGGAACCGAACAGCGGGGAACCATCATTGTCGGGTTCAAGGTCACGAAGGAAGCCTTCGATCAGCGCAAATCCCTGACCGTCACGATTCAACCCTATGATCAGGTGTTGCCCGTAGTCTTGAAATGACGTATTGAAACGACATCTTGCGTTGGCGTATTGAGATGATGCGCCGAAATGACGCTTTGAAGTGAGGTTGAAACGAAGCGCCGAAGCGCTAGCCGCAAATCGCAAGCCCCACGCCTCACTCACTCTCGAGTTGTTGACGCGCTTGCGCCAGCGCGGCCTTCTCGGCGCCGCTCAACTTCGGATACTTCAAACTCATACCCTTCAACGCATCCACCACAGCTTGCGAGACCACCAGACGCGTGAACCACTTGTTATCCGCCGGCACAACGTACCAGGGCGCGTGCTCACTCGCCGTGTGCCGGATCATATCCTCATACGCTTCCTGGTATGCGTCCCAGAATTGGCGCTCTTTCACATCGAACACAGAAAACTTCCAGTTCTTGTCCGGCGTGTCGAGCCGTTCCATGAACCGGCGCTTCTGCTCTTTCTTCGAAAGGTGCAGGTAGAACTTAACCACCGCAATGCCGTTCCGTGTAAGGTAGCGCTCGAAATTATTGATATCTTCAAAGCGCTCCTGCCAGATATGTTTCGTGACCAGCGGCTTCGGCAGTTTCTGGCTTTCCAGAATCTGGGGGTGGATGCGCACCACCAGCACCTCCTCGTAATACGACCGGTTGAAGATGCCGATCCGCCCTCGCCCCGGCGCGCATTTCATGCAGCGCCACAGATAGCCGTGGTCCAGTTCCTCCGCCGAGGGCGCCTTGAATGACCACACTTGCACGCCTTGCGGATTCACGCCCGACATGACGTGCTTGATGGTTCCGTCTTTCCCGGCCGCGTCCATGGCCTGAAAAATCAGCAGCAGGCCCCAACGGTCCTGCGCCGCGAGAATGTCCTGCAGGCGGCTCATTTCCTTGACGCCGTTCGCCAGCAGTTCCTTCGCCTGCGGCTTCAGTTCTGACTCCAGCCCATGCGTGTCCGCGGGATCGTGATCCTTGAGGGTGAAGTGTTTCCCGTGTTCGATGCGGTAGCGCTTGAGCAGTTTGTCGATGTTCATAGTGTCGCTCTATCTGACTCTCCCTACGTGTTGTGTCCCTCAAATTCGCGGCCCAAATAAAACGCTCGACTCTGACGCTTACCTCTATTATTCTTGCCTATTACTCTTAGTGTATTAACCAGTTAGGATGGGGGGGTACCCCCCGGTCTATTGGAATCATAGAGTTAGGGGGAAAATCCCGCAAAATCTTTGAGTTTAAAGGACTTATATGGAAAATATTCCGGAATAAAGACTTAGGTTGTCAAAGAGCGCTGAAAATGGGTTTGGGGCAGCTTCGAGGGCCGTCTTGGTTGACGGCACACCTGGCCAGATAATTTATGAACAGATTTAAGTTCCTTGCGTTAGCTGCTGTTGCTGGTATGTGTTCGATATTGCTCAGATCAAGATGATCTGAGTCGATCAGAACGGTAACGCTGGGTTGTAAGGCTCCCACTTTTCGCTGGCGATGCTCTGCTGGAACTGTGACTCAGCGTCGTCTAAAGCCTCTTTGAGCGTCGGGTGTATGTGCACTTCCGCGTTTGATCTTTCCGCGATGAACTTGGGATTTGTCTGTACTACCCGTCCCTCGAAGATACGCACTTGGAACTGCTCCTGCTCGACCACTGCGATCTGGCGATAGAAGGCTTTCACTGCGAACGGCGGTATCTTGCAAAGCACGCGGTTGAGATGCACTTCTCCTAGCATGGTCGAATGCTACACTGGCAGCCACCCAACCGCAAGATGGCTTCGGAGGGCGAGCGTGCTCCTGCAGCACATTTGTAATAGACATGTATGATGCCAATTGGAACTACGTCGGAACCCTGCAGTAAAAGCGGCGCGGTGGCAGGCCGCTACTAGCCAATTGCTAAGGCTCCGCGTGGTACAGACCCCCCGGCCTGTTGACGCGCTTATTAGTGTTGTTGAAAAAAGTCGATGGCCAGCTTGACGGATTGAGCAAAGTCGCTCTCATGACCACCCTTAACCACTATCGCTTGGGCATCCACTCCATGCTCCCTGGCGATCTCGGCGGTGCGCGGAGCAATAAAGGCGTAGTAGTCCTCGTCCGTTCCGTAATAGATGCGGACAGGGCACTTGAAACTTGCAGCGTAGGACAGCGGCGATCGAAATTGGATTTCCTTGGGATCAGTGAGATCGAAGGGAGCATTATCCTTGGCTAGCCGTGCATGCTTAATATAGAGAGCCTGGTCGGGCGAACCAGAGATGGAGGCAGCGGCTCGGAAATGCCTGTACATCTCGGCCGCAAGCATAGCGAGCGTTCCCCCCACGCTCTGGCCTGCCACGTAAACATGTTCAGGATCAACGTAAGGCTGGGCGCGGAGGTAATCCGCGGCACTGATCACGTCATTTACCTCATCGTAGTACATAGTAAATACGCCATGTTGGCCGTTCTCACCGCGCACCGTAGGAATCATAACGATGTAGCCTGCGTCCCGAAATAGCTGGGCCAATGCCCAGTGATCCATACCAAGATCGAAACCGGAGTGCAGGAAGAGCACGGTGGGATGCCTGCCCTTGTCATTGGCGGGGCGCTCAGAGATCCAGGCCTTCAGATGCAGGGTTCCGGATGGGTATACGATTTGAGTCGCTCCCACCGGAACGGTCAGATCCTCCCATTCAGTTGGCGGCGGTCCTTTTCGCAGGATGTTCGTCTTGAAGTGACTGCGCGCCTCAGCCAAGTCCTCGTGCTGAACCTCGACCAGCGGATGGTAATCTGGTTTGGGTTTGGATGTTTGAGCATTCGCCCATATGCTGAGAAACAACGTGAGGGCAAGGATGCAGCACGTCATTACAGACCGAGTAGTCACAGGTTACCCATCTTAGCCCATGAGGAGCTACAATGACTCGGCCAGGGGAAACGGAAGCGGGCTCTGCAGGGATGCAACCATGCTGAGGGATAGGCGGGTGGCCCGACCTTCGGTCTTGGTTTCCTCTCCGATAACACGACTGTGGGTGCCCCGTCCTTGCGTTCTTTGCAAGGGCGGGACGCGATGCTGTCGATACGACATGTGTTCGTCCCATTGTCTGAACATTCCAACTCCCACCCTTCGCAAAGTGCGCGAAGGATGGGGCACCCCCCGCTAGTTGTGCCAGCGAGATCAAAAGCCTGGGCCACCCGCCCGATTCTAAGGCTGAAGATCATTTGACTTCCCGTCACTTCCTGCGCAGAATAGAGGTAGCTCTTTGCAGGCCCATCCCACCAGTGGGGGCGTCACGGCTTCGACGGAGATGCTTGCGGCCAAGAGGCATGCCGGGGTGCACACACCCGTAATCGCGTGCAAAATGATAATTGCCAATCAACAGATGGCATACGCAGCCTAATTCGTTAGGCCGCCGTTCTCCGCAGCTTTGCCCGTGGGCTGCGAGCGAACGTCACACAGCGGGCTGCTCTTCTCTGCTACGTCTGGGCAGAGAGGCTAAGACTTCAGGCTAGCGCCGACTGTTTCTTGTCCGTTCTGAGCAGCTGTCGCGAACGTCCTGGGGTAATGCCCAGGGCATGAACCGGAACAAGCATGTAGTCTCCTAGCCAGTAACATTTTCGGACGCGGGTTCGACTCCCGCCGCCTCCACCAACAATATCATTATTTAAATCATAAGGTTACGTTGGTACATGGATAATTGTGCTGTTTCTGTGCTGGTTTTCCAGCTACACTTTCAGCATGATCGTGAGCGTTTGGACCCGCCATTCCTCGAGTCGTGACCATCAGGACAACATCCACTACCGACGATGTGGCTGTCCCAAGCATCTGCACTGGAACTATCAAGGTAAGCAGTTTAGAAAGTCCGCTGGTACGCGCAGTTGGGAGCACGCACTTCGCAAGGCACAAGCTATCGAGCTGGAATATCGGCAGCGTGAACTCGGTGAAAAGCCAAAGAAGCATGAGCCAGTAACGGTAGAAAAGGCGGTAGAGCTCTACTTGGCCGACAAGCGCAGCCAGAGGCTCAAAGAAGTCACACTCAAGAAGCTCGAAACCATTTTCCGAAAGCAGCTACTGGCCTGGTGTAACCAGCAAGGGATCTATTTCCTGATCGATCTTGATCTGCCTCATTTACGAGAGTGGCGCAGCACGTGGCAGGACGGCCAGCTTGCCTCCAAGAAGAAGCAAGAACGTGTTCGTGGCTTCTTCCACTTTTGTCACTCAAGCGGGTGGATTCAGGAAAACCCCGCAAAGGGATTGAGCCGCATCAAGGTCGATCAGAAACCAACGGACTACTTCACACAAAAAGAATTTGAGAAGATCATAGACTCGACCTACGTCTACGATTCGAAGACCGTGGATAAAGCGGAGATGGTGCACAACGCCACGCGTTTGCGAACTCTGACGTGGCTCATGAGGTACAGCGGTCTGGCTATCCGCGATGCCGTAACACTCGAGCGTTCTCGGGTAGATGATCATGGACGGATTTTTCTTTACAGAGCGAAAACCGGCAACGCTGTTTATCTTCCTCTTCCCTCTTTCGTCGCGGACACGTTGCGCAATATCCCACCCGGTCCTAAGCCGAACCCGCGGTACTTCTTCTGGTCTGGTAACGGCGATCCGAAGTCGGCCGTTGCTGACTGGCAGCGCGCCTACCGGAAGCTGTTCAAGATTGCCCATCTCAAGCATGCAGACGAATCAGCGAAACGATGCTTCCCTCACATGTTCCGCGACACATTCGCGGTCGAGGCCCTTCTCGCAGGAGTACCGCTTGAAGATGTCGCGCTCTATTTGGGCCACTCGAGCATCAAGACCACGGAGCGACACTACGCACCGTTCGTGAAGGCGCGGCAAGAGAAGATGGTGGACACTCTCAAAAAAGCATGGATAGTAATGGGAGTCGAGAAGACTGGCGGAAAAGCACGCCGCACGTCGTGAAAACGACAAGCTTATCCGGGTTCGGCTCCCAATAAATTGACCCTTCAACCTACTGATTGCTCAGCAGTCAGCTAAATGTCTTTTGTTTCAGCGGCTTCTCGATTTCCATATTAGGGAGACTCTGATTAAGCTCTCCATTTTCCACCGGTGTTGAGGATAGATTGAGGAGAGCATCGGAGGGCTTGCGAATGAAACAGCGGACACTGGCGGCGCTGAGCGGGTTTGAACGGTACACGAA
>Ga0208688_1000339_pt1 | contig 29258 bp, 25 predicted proteins | sample June2015DPH_6_15_FD_184696 | JGI IMG/M metagenome (GOLD analysis project Ga0208688, IMG submission 184696) | Peatland microbial communities from SPRUCE experiment site at the Marcell Experimental Forest, Minnesota, USA - June2015DPH_6_150... | ecosystem: Environmental > Terrestrial > Soil >... | reverse complement strand
GGTCGAGCGTGTCTCCGTCGCTGACCAGGATGCGCAGCGTTCCCTTCGGAGTGGAGGTTGGAATCCGTATGGGAATCTGGCGCACGAGCCGCTCGCCACGATACGGACGAATCACTGTCTCAACCACAATCTGGTCGCCGGGGCGAGCTTCCGTCATGTCCGTGCGCGCAGCTTCCAGGCGAGCGGAGCGGCGCTCGCGGACAAGATCGAAGTCGAGCTTCACGCCCTGAACGTCGGGAGCGTCGAAGGGATTGCTATAGATGCGTCCGAAGCGATCGCCGATGGTGGCAGCGGCCAAAGCCGCCGCGGGCTGCCCGTTGTCTTGCGGGGCAAACATGTTCCGCAGCGTGACGTCGGGATACCCCTTCACGCTGAGCACGCCATTCATGCGATAAGTAATGTCCTCGCCGTATTCGTTGGTGCCGTGCAGCGCGTTGAAGACGGTGGCCATCATGGCCAGCGGACTGAGCCGCGCGTTGTTGAGAACTTCGTAATGGAATTCTTTTGTCGCCGCTCCACTGTGCAGGGCCACGGTCACCGGAATCATCTTCGACTCCCGCCCCGGCACGCCCAGAATGCCGGACTGGCGGTCCTGCACGAACGCTCCAACCGTCTCGGTCGTGTTGACGATCTTGAACGCATTCAGTGGCGAAGGCAGCGTGGCCAGCACGGTAGCCTTCGTCATCGGCAGGTCAACTTCACCAAACTGCAAAAGCGGATGTCCGCAGGCGAGCAAGCGCTGCGGATCGACGTAAGTCACGGTGCAGGTGGCGGCAATATCCATATCGCCACGAACCAGTACGGCGCTGACGGCGGATCCCGCCTCGATCGGTTCCGGCTGCTTGCGATCGTTCGCCGAGCCAATGCCCATCACCGGAACGATGCCCGCCGCAGCGAATTGCGACGCGTAGCGCTGCAAGGTCTCGTCGGAAAAACCGTTGAACACAAGAGGCGTTTCGATTGGCTTCAGATAGTTGCTGTAGTTCTGGGCCGGGAGCGCCGGGCTTTCGCCAGGGCTCGCGGTTTGCGTGGTTCCGCTCTGATTCGGCGAACCATCCTCTGGAAGACTGGCACGCATCGGCGCCGGTGCCGGACGACGATCAAGCGCATTGATCTCCAGCATCTCTTCGATCGGCGTTACACCCGCGATCGGTTCCTTCGAGAACTCGCCGATGCGGAAGGCAAGCGCGCCCGCCAGCTTGCCGTCGAAATAGACCGGGCTTCCGCTCATGCCGGCAACCACGCCGGTATATTCGGGTTTGGTGCCATGCAGACGGACCAGGATAATGTTGCCCTTGGGACCGTTCACGTTGCGCATCACGCCCAGAACTTCCACGTCCATGGATTCCGGTTTCACGCCCTGGAACACGGTGAGCGCGGTGCCTTTCATGCCTTCGTGGATCTGGTCGAGCGGCATGATGGCAGGAGGAATGACGGCAGGCGCTGGCCTGTCTTGTGCGGTAACCCAGACGGAGGACAAGAGACACAAAAGGGTGGCGAGTGAGAGTGCGGCTTTTCTCATGAATAGCCCCGGAGGTCAGAAAATGACCTTAGCTACTTGCTTAGACTCCGCGCGCTATCAGAAGGTTTTGCCAGGAGAGGCGGCGTTTTTTAAGGCCCGCAAAATATCCCAACCGCAGAGTACTTGCATCTATACTAGCACAGGAGTTTTCGAGGACATCCCCATGTTTTCTGGCGTATTTGGCGGGCTAAACCGGGCGCCGTCGGCTTCCCGTAAGCGTGTGATCCTACTGGCGTTTGTTCTTTTCTGGATGGGCGCCGCGACTTTCTTGGCGCAAGCTCAAGATACGTCGCAGCAACCCCCGGCGAATCCGAACCAGCAGGAGGCTCCGCCCGAGGCCGGTGGACCGCAAAACGACGTCGGACCGTATGTGGTCCCCAAGAAAAAGGAAGAGCCGCCGCCTCCGGCCCCCGAAAAACCGAAAAAGATCGAGAACATGCCCGACTATTCGATCTCGGTGAACGTGCCGCTTGTGAACCTGGATGTGCTCGTGACTACCAAGGACGGCCAGACTATCCCGGGCCTGAAGAAAGAGAACTTCAAGATCCTGGAAGATGGCTCGCCACAGCAGATCGCGAGCTTCAATCAGACCGAGGCTCCGATCACGGCAGTCCTGCTGGTCGAGTATGCCGCGACCAACCTGGGCTATATGTATGACGCGCTGAATGCTTCCTACACTTTCGCCAGCGGGCTAAAGAAGGATGATTGGGTTGCCGTGGTTTCCTACGACATGAAGCCGCAGATCCTGGTGGACTTCACGCAGGACAAGCGCGCCATTATGGGCGCACTGAATATTCTGCGCATTCCAGGATTCAAGGAGCGCAACCTTTTCGACGCCCTCTTCGACACCATCGACCGGTGCGATCGCATCGAGGGGAAGAAATACATCATTCTGGTTTCTTCGGGACGTGACACCTTCAGCAAACTGAATCTGGATCAGACTATAAAGAAGGTAAAGTCCACCAAAGACGTGACCATCTATGCCATCAGCATCGGATGGCAGTGGCGGGAAATGATGGAGTCGCAGATGGAGATGCACGGACGCATGGGAGGGATTCAGCAACTCGATTGGGCGCAGGCCGATAATCAGCTCAAAACCTTCGCTCAGCTGACCGGTGGACGGGCGTACTTCCCGCGCTTCCAAGGCGAACTGCCGGAACTTTTTCACGACATCGCGACCGACATTCGCAACCAGTACAGCATCAGTTACCACCCTACCAACACCAAGCTCGACGGCACTTACCGCAAGTTGAAAGTCGAGCTCCAGGCGCCGGACGGTGGTCCGCTGAAGGTTCGCGACCAGAAGGGCAAGGAAGTAAAGTGCATCGTTTACGCGCGTGAAGGGTACACGGCAAAGCACACGGTGGAGTAGGCGGACGATTCGCCGGCTGCATAAGCCGGCGCTGGCGGGCTGTTTCTTACGACGGACCGCTGTCGCCGTACGTTATCGCTGCGCGCGTGCCCTGCACGTTTTCTCCGCACTGCACGCATTCGCCCGCCTGATTTACAATCCCCAGTTCCCCCTCAGGAGAGAGCGCCGTGATCCCACGCTATACCCGTCCCGAGATGGCTCGCATCTGGAGCGACGAGAACCGCTTCCGCACCTGGCTGGCGGTCGAGGTCGCCGCGACCGAAACGCTGGCCGCCGCCGGCATCGTGCCTAAAGAAGCCGCCAAGGCGATCCACGCGCGCGCCGGCTTCAACGTTGATCGCATCTTCCAGATTGAAGCCGAGGTCAAACACGACGTCATCGCCTTCACCACCGCCGTGGCCGAGATCGTTGGCCCGCACGCCCGCTGGTTCCACTATGGCCTGACCTCGAACGATGTGGTCGATACGGCGCAGGCGCTGCTCATCCAGCAGGCCTCGTCGCTGATCGCCGGCGACCTGGAGCGTCTCGCCGAGGTGCTCGAACGCCGCGCCTGGGAGTTCAAAGACACGCCGATGATCGGGCGTACCCACGGCATCCACGCCGAACCCATCACCTTTGGATTCAAGATCGCCAACTGGTATTCGGAGACCGAGCGCAACATCGCGCGCTTCAAGGCCGCCGCCGAAGATCTGCGTGTGGGCAAGTTCTCGGGCGCGGTAGGAACGTTTGCCCACCTTACGCCGGAACTCGAAGAGAAAATGTGCGCGCGCCTGGGACTGAAGGCCGCCGCGGTGTCGTCGCAGGTGATTCAGCGCGACCGCCATGCCCACTACCTGGCAACGCTGGCCACGATCGCGTCGACGCTCGACAAGATCGCAACTGAAATCCGCCACCTGCAGCGCACCGAAGTCCGCGAGGCCGAAGAATACTTCAGCGAAAAGCAGAAGGGCTCGTCGGCCATGCCGCACAAGCGCAATCCGGTCACCTGCGAACAGATCTCTGGACTAGCGCGCGTGGTGCGATCGAACGCGCAGGCCGGATTCGAGAACGTCGCGCTCTGGCACGAGCGCGATATTTCGCACTCCTCGGCCGAGCGCATCATCATTCCGGACTCGACCACGCTCGCCGACTACCTGCTCAACAAAACGGCGAACCTGATCGAGACCATGTTCGTCTATCCCGAGCGCATGCTGGCGAACCTCGAAAGCACGCGCGGCCTGGTCTTCAGCGGACAGTTGCTGTTGAACCTGGTTGAGAGCGGCGTTTCCCGCGAGGACGCTTATCGCCTGGTGCAGAGTCACGCCATGCGCGCGTGGAAAGAGAATCTCGACTTCCACGAGTTGATCCTGAACGATCCCGAGATTCGCGGACGAGTGCCTCGGCCGAAGATCGAGCACGCCTTCGACCTGAAGCGGCAGCTCAAGAACATCGACAAGATCTTCGCGCGGGTGTTTCCGAACAAGGCTACCGTTAAGAAAAATGCTGCATCGTCGAAGAAGAAAGTTGCAAAGCGAAAGAAATAGCGCTGAAAGTTTTTACTCGGCGCTCTCGGCGTCTCGGCGGTGAAAAGCCTTCCCGCCCCTCACCAACTCCAGCAAATCAATCAACTGCTTCAGTTTCTCCTGCCCGACGTGGCGGAGCATCTCACGGCCATGCTTCTCGATGGGGCCATCGAGTTCGCGCAGAAGCTTCAGCCCAGCAACGGTGGTCTTTCCGTAAATGACGCGGCGATCGTCCCTGGCGCGCGTGCGCTCGACGAAGCCGCGATCTTCCAGGCGATTGAGCAGACGCGTAATGTCCGGATCGTGCGTGATCATGCGCTCGCCGATCTCGCGGCACGGCAAGCCCTCCGGCCCAGCGCCGCGCAAGATGCGCAGCGCGTTGTACTGCGTGCCGGTGAGTCCGAACTCTTTGAGCCGGGCCTCGACCTGCGCCTGGAGCGCGTCGGCCGTGCGCAACAAAGAAAGATAGGCTTCCTGTTCTCGACTGGTGAATGGGACCTTTTGCTTGAGTTCCGCTTGCAAACCACTGGGCATGGGCCGAGATTAGTCGTCATGACAAGCATCTGTCAAACATCGCGCCCTTCCTTGCCGGGTACTTGGGTGATTTAGAGTCTCACCGGCTCTGCGCTCCGAGTTTCCATTTGTTCAGGAATGCCAGAAAATCTTCCGGGGCGAGCGCTCGCGCATTCTCGAATTCGCCGTTCTTCTGGCTGTAAACCAGCTTCCCATCGGCATCGAGCACGGCCAGCCCTGGAATGCCGCGCTTCATCGGAACCTCGTACTGCTTCATCAGGTCCTGGTTCTTGTCTCCCCGTCCGATGTCCACGTGCACAACTTCATAGTTGGCGGCAAGTATCGGCGCCAGGTCCGAACGATGAAAAGCGAGATCGAGCACGTGGCAGTCGTAGCACCAGTTTGCTCCAAACACGAGAATGACGCGCTTATGTTCCGCTGCAGCCTTCTCCAGAGCCGCTTTGATTTCGGCGTGCGCATCGGCGCTTTCGGAGTAAATGTCCTTCTTCTTTCCAGCCGCCTGGCTAAAGCAGACTCCGCTCGTGGCTGCCACCGTAATCGCGAGACTCAGCGTCAAAATCCACCGGTAGAGGTTCATCCATGGTCTCCTGCACCTGAAAGGTGAGATCTGAGTATAACAATGGAAACAACTCTCCCCGAGCCGCGGCCAAACCCACGCGTTGCGCAGCGTTTTTCAGTTCGCCTTGCGGGAGTGCACCAGCTTCAGGCTGTCGGTCTGCAGAATGCGCTGGATCTGATGTTTGGCGTGGACGGTCCAGGGGCCGGTGGTGTCGAGCTTCACGTAGGCGCGCCAGTGTTGCAGCGCCTTGCGCGGCTCGCGTATCTTCTCATAGGCCAGCGCGATGTTGTAGTGCGCGTCCGCGTAGGTGGGCGCGAGTTGAATCGCGGACTTATAAGTGTTGATGGCTTCCTCGACGCGTCCGGTTTCGTCGAGCACGTTGCCCAGGTCGAAATAGGCGAGCGCGTAGCGTGGATCGATCTGGATCGCCGAACGGTAGTGGCTTTCGGCGAGCGCGTACTCCTGACGGTTGTAGTAGAGCGTGCCCAGATTGATGTGCGCGGCGGCGTGCATGGGATCCATTTCGAGCACCTCTAAATAAACAGCGATCGCCTCGCTCTGCGTGGAGGGATTTTCTTCCAGCACGATCCCGCGCGCAAACAAGTCGGCAACGTCGGTAACCACCAGTTCCGGTCCATTACGCGGCGGGCTGGTCACGACTTTTCTTTCTTCGGACGAGAAGTCGAACATGAACTGTCCGGCGATGGGCTCAAGCAGCCGACCCTGGTGCCGGAAAGCGATGCGGTGTCCGCTCCGATAGGCCCCAGCCTCGAGCAGTGGATTCTCCATGCCGGCAACCTGTTTCTGCATGGCTTCGAGCGATTGCCGGATGACGGCCGGACGAACGCGCTGGGCGCAGAGGTCGCGCACTTTCTTGATTTGCACAAGATCGAAAAAGGAATAATCTTCGCCCGCCGTCACCAGTCCCGCCTTCTCCCAGGTGTGAAGCTGGCGAGGAACGAGCCGGAGAATGCGCAGCAGGTCTGCGCGGCTGTAGCGATACACGGCGGTCCAACTCTCGTCCATGATTATCCGGAACTTGTGTGCGGGAATGCAAGTAGCAACGCGGTGGAAGGCTGTGGAGAATCGGGGTGGAAATGGCACAAAAGTGGTGGACTTTCTTGCCTGCGTCGGCGCCTTCGAAGCAAAGGCCAAACTTACCTCGCACTGGGGAATCACATCGAACGCGACCCCGCCCCCTGCAAGTTCCCCGAAAAAGATCTCTACACGGGAAAGTAACAATCCCGAACAACGCGGACCTAACCTTCGTGACATCGGACCCCGCAAAATCTTTTTCCATGTAGGTGGCAACATTTTCGATTTGCGCCGGAGTGTTTACACTTCCAGTGTCACCCACCGAATGGAAAACCATCGTTCCTGAATTGGACATTCGCGGGCGAAGGCGCCCGCGCCACACGGGCCTGAGCAGGAGCTGTGACCTCAGCGGCTGAAGCCGAGTTCAAAGCAATGCCGTTATCGCAGCGGTGAACCGCCGCGCCACCCAAAATCAAAAGCAACACCGTCAGCGGCGGTTGATGAGCGAGGCTACGTAGCCGGCGCCGAATCCGTTATCGATGTTTACTACGCTGACGTTGGAGGCGCAGGAGTTCATCATTCCGAGCAATGCGGCTAGGCCCTCGAAGGCTGCGCCATAACCAATGCTGGTCGGAACGGCAATCACCGGGACTCCTACCAGGCCTCCGACTACGCTGGGCAGAGCGCCTTCCATTCCAGCGCACACTATGATCACGCGCGCTTTGGTGAGCGCTGCGCGATGCGCTAGCAGGCGGTGAATTCCGGCGACTCCGATGTCATAGATATGCTGAACATTGTTGCCCATCAATTCGGCGGTTACGACTGCTTCTTCGGCCACCGGGATGTCGCTGGTTCCCGCGGACACGACCACGATCACGCCCTTGCCGTGGTGCTTGCGATCGCGCTTGAGAACTATGGCGCGAGCCAGGGGACGATACTCTGCGCGGTCTACAGTGGCGGCGACAGCGGCGTATTGTTCTTCGGTGGCTCGCGTTGCCAGCACGTTGCCGCCGTGGGCCGCCAGGCGGGTGAAGATGTCGGCTACCTGGCTTGGCGTTTTGCCTTGAGCAAAGATCACCTCGGGCATGCCTTGGCGCAGGGCGCGATGGTGGTCGAGTTTGGCGAAACCTAGGTCCTCGAAGGGCAGGTGACGCAGGCGCTCGACGGCGTCGTCGGGTGAGAGGCGCTTCTTGCGAACCTGGTCGAAGAGCTTGCGAAGGGCTTGGGAGTTCATAGATGCAGACGTCATTGTAGATTGCCGGGGGGCTTTGCGGAGTCGAGCGGTGCAAGATCAACCACATCAACCACAGAGAGCACAGGGGAGCACGGGGGAGAGCGTTAAGTTCCTAGCAAAATCAAGTCCTTTCAGTAACTTACGTAGATTACTTCAGTGGTTCTACGCCCTTCGGAGAGATTGCTCCGGTCTCCGGCGCGCCCTATACTAGCGGTACTCTGGTTCTGGATTCTCCGGCAGGTTTGCGGGTAGGGTGGGCCGTAGAGTAAGTGTGCCTTTTGGCCGATCTGAAACCCGTATGCGAAAACGCCTGCAAATCGCGCTGATGGCCAGCTTAACCGCGACCTCCTTTCTTTCCACGGTGTTTTCGACGATGCCGGCGCGCGCGCAGTCGGGAGCTATTACTTTCACTACCGACGAATCCGGCCGCAAGATCTATGTTAACGGGGATACGGTTAAAGGGGATGAGCCTTCCGCAGCTTCGAGGGCGGGGGCGGCAGCGCCAGCCCGATCTCCGCTGGTCTATTGGAGCGTGTCCGAACATCGCTTCAAGCCGGTCCCGACCAGCGGAGCGGTGATGCGTGCGGCGCGCTCGGCGGCTTCGGAAGTGAACACCTACCTCGACGGCAGAGCGCAGACTCACCAGACTCTTAACCGTGCCTTTACTCAACAGGATATCGATGCTGCGATTGACGAGGCGGCCGCCCGGCACCACGTGGACCCTAGCCTGGTGCGCTCGGTGGTCAAGGTGGAATCGAATTTCAATCCCAATGCGGTGTCGCGCAAAGGCGCTATGGGACTGATGCAGTTGATGCCCTCGACCGCGCGTTCGCTCAATGTTGCCAATCCTTTTGACCCGGCGCAGAACGTGGATGCCGGGGTTCGGCATCTAAGGAAACTGTTGGACAGCTACGGCGGCAACGTTCGCCTCAGTCTGGCAGCCTATAACGCCGGTTCGGGAGCGGTGGCGCGGAGTGCGGGCGTTCCGCATTTCAGGGAAACGCAGGACTACGTTCGCCGGATCACGAACTTGTATAACGGCGGCAGCGAACCGGGCTCGTACATTTTCGGCAGCCCGGTGCACGAGCCGGTTCACGTGCAGCGCGATGCTCGGGGCGTGCTGTACATCAGCAATACGGAATGAGCGGCGTCTCCCGCCGTGGTAGCGGGAGCGGCGTGACGAGTGTTGAAGCAGCGATTGTTGAAACAGCTAGGGTGGTGTCCCGCAACTTCGCGACGTAAATTGGGTTCTCATTCTGAGGGAAGCGAAGAGCGTATGCTTGGCGAGTTCCAGTACATATGTCTTTCGCTTCGCTCAGGATGACAAGCTGGATTTATGCCACGGATTTGCGGGGAACGACGCTGGTGCGTAACCACTAAGTACGGAATCGGCAAGTGAAGACCCAGGCTTCTACGACCCTAACTCGAGGTGCCCGCGCCTTTCGCCTCGGCGCAGCGTTGTTGCTCGTGCTGCTGCCGCTGGTTTCCGCATCGGCTCGCGTCCACCACAACGACTCCTGGGCGCGCCAGCAATTCAGCAGGGCGGAGCGCATGCGGGAGGCTCTCAATGGGCGCCCTGTTGGAGAGCGCACTCGCCGCGAATACCAACGTGTCATCGACTCGTACCGCCGCGTCTACTTCGGTTCTCCTGCCTCATCGAAGGCGGACCCGAGCGTGGTGGCGACCGCCGAACTTATGGTCGAGATGGGGCGGCGCTTTGACGACAACAAGACCCTGCGCGGCGCCGTCGAACAGTACCGCTTCCTGCGTAAGGAATATCCCGGCAGCAAATATCGCTTCGACGCGCTCTTCACGATCGGCGAGATCTACAAGGACGATCTCAACGATCCTGAAGAGGCGCGCACGACGTTCGAAGACTTTGCTCATCGCTATCCGCGCAACCGCTTGGCCGATGATGCCCGCTCCGCGGTGAAGGAAATCGATGCCGAGGCCGACGAAATGGAACATGCGGCGCAGAAGGCGGCGCGCAAGCAGCGGTCTTCTAATGTCCGTGCCAGCGCCAGTGCCAACGCCAACTCTGACGAGGCAGCCGAATCCACAAATGCCGCGAGCGCCCGACGCAGCGCGTTGCCGCGCGTCACCGGGGTTCGCCACTGGTCCACGCCCGACTACACTCGCGTCGCCATTGACGTCGAGCAGGAAGTGAAGTTCGGTTCCCAGCGCATCTCGCATCCAGACCGCATTTTCTTCGACTTGTGCGACACCAAACTCGCTTCGACCCTGGTTGGCAAGACCTTCGACGTCGACGATGGCTTCCTGAAGAAAATTCGAGTTGCCGAATTTCAGCCTGGACGCACGCGGATTGTGCTGGAAGTGGACGACCTCGCGAGCTACGACGCTTTCCTGCTGCCGGACCCGTACCGGCTCATCATTGATATCCACGGGAAGCAGAACCGGGCGACGGGCATTGCTAAAGCGGACACGGCCAAGACGGACACAGCCAGCGGCAAAGTTCGTTCCACTCCGGACACATCCACGTCGGCTTCCGCGGAATCGGACGACGACTCCAGCGGGTCGGCGTCGTCGTCAAGGGGAGACTCTAAATCTGATGGGCGGAAAGCACAGCAGGAATCCGACAAAGATGTGGTTCGCTTTTCGAAATCGGGACCCGTCGAAACGGACTTGCCCGCCGAAGATGCCAGCGCGGATTCCAAGCTGCCCGACTCGGCGAAGCCAGCGAACGGCATTGGAGTGATTAAGACGACGGTTGCGGTCAAAGGGTCGAACCGCAGGATCCCGAAGACGATCGTCGAGGCGGACGACAGAGCGCCGTCGACGGTCGCCAAGCTTGAGCAGGAGAAACTCCGTCCCGAAGTGACGCCGTCCCCGGCCGCCAACATCTCGGGCGCCGACGAGGCGAAGCCGGCGAAGTCGGATTCGCCTTCTTTTTCTTCTTCCCCTTCTTCTTCCCTGCGCCGAAAAAAGTCTCGCTCAGCGGCAGGCGCTCCCGACACCGCGGATCTTCATCCTGAGACACGTGATGCGACGCGCGAAGCGCGTCCCACCGCCGCTGGCGACCGGTCTTTAACTCGCGTACTCGGCCTGAAGATTGGCAAGATCGTCATTGACGCTGGCCACGGGGGCCATGACACCGGCACCATCGGTCCCGACGGCCTGCTCGAAAAAGACCTGGTGCTCGACGTGGCCAAGCGCCTCGGCCGTTTGCTCGAATCGCGGCTAGGCGCCGAAGTCATTTATACGCGCCGGGACGACACCTTCATCCCACTCGAAACCCGCACCGCGATTGCGAACCGGGAGCGGGCGGATCTGTTCATCTCGATCCACGCCAACTCGAGCCGTGATTCCGATGCGCGCGGCGTCGAAACCTACTACCTGAATTTCACCTCGTCGCCGGAAGCGCTGGAAGTTGCCGCGCGCGAAAACGCGGTATCGGAGAAGTCGATCCACGAACTGCAGGATCTGGTGAAGAAAATTGCACTGAAAGAAAAGATCGAAGAGTCGCGCGAGTTTGCCGGCGACGTGCAGGAATCGCTCTACGGAGGGCTGGCGCTGAGCAACGCCGGCATCCGCAATCGCGGGATCAAGAAGGCGCCCTTCATCGTGCTGATCGGCGCGAATATGCCTTCGATCCTGGCCGAGATTTCGTTCGTGTCGAATCCCACCGACGAGCGCAAACTCGAAACCTCAGAGCACCGCCAGCGCATCGCCGAGTCGCTCTATCGGGGCGTCTCCAAGTACGTCAGCGGCTTAAGCGGCGTGAAAGTGGCGAGCAAGATCGACAAGGACGAAGGGCAATGAAGCAGCGCCGCTCGCTTCACGAAGCGCACCTTTAAGAGAGTTTGTGAGAGAGTTGGGTGCCGGGCAACAATTCTGCGCGTAGCAAACGTCCCAGGAATACCGATCCGATGGGCTTGTAGGTCAGCTTGAAGTTTGGTCTTTCCTTCGGACGTGCAGCAACTTCTCGACCTCGGCAATGACACTCCCGGATTCGTCCTTGAGCTCGACCGTGAACGCCCGCTCGATCTTTTCCTGGGTATTCAGAGCTTGCTTGATTTCGCGGATCTGCTCTTGGTACAGCCGGAAACTGGCGGAAACCGTTCCGCGTCCCGGCTTTTTGAAGCGGATGCTCGCCGACTTGTCCCAGACAATGTAATCCTTCCCCAAATTCTCAATAAGCATGAGCATAAAGAACGGGTCAGCCATGGAGTACAGCGAACCTCCGTAGTGAGTGCCAACGTAATTTCGGTTCCACCAACGAAGCTTCATCTCCACATCAATCTCTGTCCAGTCGGATCCGAGTCGCCTTACTCGGATTCCCGCGCCCAGAAACGGCGGCCAGATATTCATAAACATTCGCATGCGGCGCTTCAAAGCTGCTTTCACGCTGCGCTCCTGCTGGCCTGTACGCGGTACCATGCGCATGCTGCAACATATGAGGCTGTGACGGGGCCTCGCAATCCCGGCGTTCGGCTTATTGGACGGGCTCGGCCCGCTGCACCCGCCACGGTAAGTTTAGATACTGAACGGCCAACACGCCAACCGCAAGTACGGGTTCGCCCCCCCATCAATCCCGCCTCGGGTGGAAACTTTCTCGGCCTGCCGGTAGTCTAATCCGGTAGCACAGTTGTGCCCTTTTTCGAATGAAATTTTCGCGACAGCTCTCCGTTGTCTTCATCTTCTTTGTTATTGGCGTCCTCTTTTGCGCCGCGGCCTTCGCTGCTGAGCCGCCTGCGCCGGTGCCGGTCTCTCCGACCCCGGTCTCTTCGACCCCAGTCCTTCCCACTGAGTTCGCCGGTTGGCAGGTGAAAGGCGCTGTTGCCAGAAGTGACGATCCCGCGGTCGCCGATGCAGCGAATGCGCCCGTCCTAAAGGAGTACGGCTTCGTGCGTTTGGAGAAGGCGGCCTACACTCGCGATGACGGCCGCAACCTGGCGATCAGAGCCGCCGTGTTTGAAGATGCCAGCGGCGCTTACGGCGCCTTCACTTATTACTATTCTGACGAGATGGGGGAGGAAACAATTGGCGGTCAGGCGGCCTTTCTGAATAACCGCGTGCTGTTCTATCAGGGGAACGTGCTGGTGGATGCCGTGTTCGACAGAATGAGCGTGATGTCGGCGGCGCAACTGCGGGAACTGGCTGGGTTGCTACCGCAAGCTGAAGGCAACAAGGGCAACCCGCCTTCGCTGCCCACCTATCTTCCGAAGAGGGCTTTCCAGAAGAGTTTCGAGAAGAACACGACGAAGTACATTCTGGGTCCGGTCACGCTCGATCGGGTCGGATCGCCGCTGCCGGGTTCGTTGGTAGATTTCAAGTCGGGCGCGGAAGTAGTCATGGGCAAGTACGCGGCGACTGCGGGCGAGTCCACTCTGATGCTCATCGAATATCCGACGCCGCAGATTGCCGCGGAACGGCTGCGCCAGATTGACGCCTCGCACCAGGTCACGCAGCAGCAGCCGGGGGTTGCGTCCATTCTTGATGTTGGCCCGTTTTTCGACACACGCACCGGGCCGATCGTCGTGATCGCGGCCGGCCCGCTTTCAAAAAGCGAAGCGAGATCGTTGATGTTGTCCATCAGCTACGACGCCGATGTCACGTGGAACGAAAACACCTACGTGAGCAAGAAAGACAATCTGGCAAATTTTCTGTTCAACGCGATTGTTCTTTGCGGAATTGTAGTCGGCTTGGCGCTGGTTGCGGGGATCGCATTTGGTGGCTTGCGGATCATCGTGAAGCGGATTTTTCCCGGCTCCGTGTTTGATCGGCGGGAGGCGATGGAAATCATCTCGCTGCACCTGGAAGACGCCCCCCGACCGGTGCCTCGGGAGCGGTAAGTCACTCAATCGAATGTCGTTAGCGTCGAAAAGAAGGAATTTTGCCCGGTTTTGAGCCCGTTTGCTGACTTGTGGACGTATCTTGTAAGTTGTTGAAAATAAGACTATTTAAGTCGAAAATTTTGCTTGACACTGTGCTTTTAAGGCTCATAAGATTCCCGCAGAAAGTTCTGATGGATTAAACCTCCGTTGGAACTATTCTCCCTTGAAAGAAAAGGCCGCCCAAGTTGCCGGGTGGCCTTTTCGTTTGTGAGGCAGTTCCCAGTTGTCAGTTCTCAGTGAAGGCCGAACTTGTCGTCAGCCGACTGAGAACTGAGAACCGGGAACTGAGAACTCTTTCGGAACTGGTGAGTGCTTGCATCCGTATCACCCACAGGGCAGAATTTGTGCGGCTCGGGAGGAGAAGCGATGTTTTGCGATCAATGTGGGGCGCAGTTGCAATCGGGAGAGCCACGCTGCGGACGCTGCGGCAAAACCGTGCTTGGACTCATCGAGCTTCGGCGTAGCCGGGTTCGCGACCATATCCGGCTGGTGGGCATTCTCTGGATGGCGTACTCGGCGTTGCACGTGGTTGCAGGAGTGGTCGTGATCATTGTCGCGCAGACGATCTTCGGCCACGTGATCCATATTCCCAACGGCCCACCGCCCGAGGTCACGGTCTGGCTGCGGCCTCTTATCAGCTTCGTCGGATGGTTGATTCTGGCGAAAGCCGCGGCCGGCTTTATCGCCGGTTGGGGCTTGCTGCAGCGGCAGGAGTGGGCGCGAATCGTTGCCCTGGTGGTGGGCTTCGTGGCGCTGCTAAACGTCCCGCTCGGTACTGCACTCGGCATCTACACGCTCTGGGTGCTGCTCCCCTCGCAATCCGATGACGAGTACAAGGCGTTGGCGCAGGCCGCATAGCGCGGCAGCATTTGTCCGCGCGCGGCGCTTCGGCTGTTGCTGTTGCGCTGGCGTAAATTGCCGTCGCTCACAAGCCTACGAAATTAAAACGCTTACGAAATAAAACGCTTGCTGACGGGCGTTGCGTTACGTTCGGGTGCCGGCCTGATTGCAGGAATCGCAGACGGGTTTTAGAATCGAAAGAAGGCCGACGTAGCTCAGTTGGTAGAGCAGCCGATTCGTAATTTGCAAGTCCTCCCATATTTTCAACAGCTTACACTCGTAGAGGCGCGTCAAATGCGTGTTTCAGCCCCAGTATTCGTGCGGGCCACCGCTGAGTCGTGAGCTAACACGAGAGAAACACGAGAGACTTTTCATCGCCGTGGCGCCTTCGCTGGCAGGAGATTCATAAGCAGATTCCCTTGCTGACTTCCCACAAGCCCGTTTCCGGTTGGCCGACAAACTGGGACTTGTATTCGATGGCTCGAATCGGGTCGCGAACCACCGCTTCTGTGGGTGACCTTCACGGCCCGGGTGTTAATTCTATGAGCTGACTCTGTGGAAACTGACCGTCATGCCCCAAGGGAAGAAGTACCTGTCCTGCGTCCTGCGATAGCTGCAATCTCGTTGAGCATGCCGCCGAAAATCCAGCGATGCACAGGATAAAGTGTGTACCAATAGAGAAGCCCCGCCAATCCGGCAGGATCAAAAATAGCGGTCTGCCGAATGACGGAGCCTCGGCTATTTGCTTCCACCTCGAACTGCAACCACGCGCGGCCCGGCACTTTCATTTCAGCGACCAGACCAAGTTCGTGATCCGGCACAAAGGTTTCCACTCGCCAGAAATCCAGAGCGTCGCCTGCGGAAAGTGTGTGAGGATCGCGACGGCCCCGGCGCAGTCCCACGCCCCCTACAACGAGATCTAAGAGGCCCCGAAACCACCAAAGAACATTGGCAAAGTACCAGCCATTCAAACCTCCGATGCGCTGAATCGGAGCAAAAGCTGCCGCTGGCGGAACCGATACTTGCACGGTCCGAGAATCGACGAGCCTGGTGCCAAACTTTACTCCGCCCCAAGACTGCGGCTTCCCCGCCGAGGAAAGAGCGTCGTACCAACTAGTCAGGGCAAATTCCTGGTCTTCATGGTGAAGAGCTCTCTCCATCGCTTCTCGCAAACTTTTCGGCCTGATGTCAAAGGCGGTCAAAGCGGAGGTGTCGTGCACCAGAGTTGGGTTGCGCATACTATCGATGAGCTTTCGGCCAATGCGGGCATAAACAGGCGTGATTAAGCCCAACCACAAACTTGAGAGGTAAGGCGTCAAGATCGGAACCGGGATCATCCATCGGTGGAGGCCGCATTGCCGGGCATACTCCTGCATGATCTGGCCGTAGCTGACTTGGTCGGTGCCCCCGATTTCGAAAACTCTGCACTGTTCCACCGGCAACACCAGCGCGGCCATGAGGTACGCAACCACATCTTCGACCGCGATCGGCTGGGCTTTGACGGCAACCCAGCGCGGGCAGATCATCACCGGCAACCGCTGTACCAGCGCGCGAATCATTTCAAATGAAAGACTGCCGGAACCGATCACGATGGATGCGCGAAATTCGATGGTGGGGATCTCTGAGCTTCGCAGGATGTCTGCAACCTCGTGACGACTGCGCAAATGCGAGGAGAGCGCTTGGTCCTGGTTCCCCAAGCCACCCAGATAGACAATGCGTCGTACTCCAGAATCGCGCGCTACATCGGCGAAATTTTGGGCGGCTTCGCGGTCTTCCTGTTCGAACTTACCCGAAGACCCCATGGAGTGGACGAGGTAATACGCCGTCTGCACTCCTGCCATCGCCGGCACTAGTGAACTGCGATCCAGGCAATCTGCTTTAATGACTTCCGTGGAAGCGGCAACTTTTGATCTGAGAAAATCAGGTCGCCGAGCCAGGCAGCGAACCGGCCAGCCCGCTTTCTCCAACTCCTTGAGTAGGCGCCCCCCGATGTAGCCTGACGCTCCCGTTAACAGGACGAGCGGGCGATGATCCGCGCCCATTAGATCCCCCTCATTCGGCCCACTGAGTTAGGCTGGCGTGATCGTAGCATTTCCCGGATCACTTGTTTTTCCCGAAAGGTCAATGGCCGAGCACTTGAGTTTGTGCTCCGCCAGCTTTACTTATGAGCGCCCTCCTTGATCTACTAGCGGGCTTGGCCCGATTGTGCCAGAGTCACGGGCAACTCTGATGTTATGGGCTAAGACTGACTTACGCCGGGCCAGAAGTCGGCTTCGGGGAGATCTCCCGGAAGCCCGTTTCTGGCCAATCAATAGACGTTGATAGTTCGGTGGCCACAACGGCGTTTTTCAGGACTAATCTTGTAGGGGCGCCTAACCAGTTTTCGATGAGTGCATTTGACCTGTTGGCGCCAATCGCGGCCAGCTTTGCCCCTGTCAACGGACTGCCACGATGAGGGCCGCTTGGCCGCGCACGGAATGCTGACGCATGATACAGAATTTCGATCAGAATTCGCTCGGTTGACCCTTATTCTTGTGCTAACGCTGGCTCACCGAACGGGAGGCACGTCAACTGAACCATGACCGGAACTGACAGCAACACTCCGCAATCCGCAACCGAGTACTACTGGAGCGAGCTCCCGAAATACATCGCCGCAGTGGACCACGCGATTGCCACCTCCCAAAAGATAGCCATGCGCCCTAGTGATTCTCGTCGCCAATACTGGGCTTCGGTGCTCTTCACGCGCCTCTGTTCCGCAGCGACGAGCGTGCTGCACCTCTGTCCCGGAAGTCCGGTGAATAGGGATGGAAAACACTGGGATTTTAGCTACCTAGCCCCGATCATTCGCAGCGTCGTTCAAACTGCGTTGATGCTGTTCTACTTGGGCACTGAGGCTGTAGGCGAAGACGAATCCAGGGCGCGATTGCTCGTCATGCAACTACGGGATTGCATGGAACGTCTGCTCCTTTTCCGGAACGGCAGCGCCGATCAGAAACAGATAGATGGCTTTGAGAAACAGGCCAGCCAACTCCGTTCCGAACTCAAGTCAAACCCGTATTTCGCGCGCCTGCCATCTCGCATCCGGAGGTCTCTCATTAGGGGCGGCCGGGCAACTATCCTAACCGACGACCAGATCTTGGATCGGCTTGGGGTACTCGATCCGCAAGGGCGCGGCCTCCTCCGTTTTTGTTCATCACACGCCGATGTCTCCCCGCTCAGCTACTATCGGACCGGAGATAACAACCGGGGCAGAGGTGAAGAAAACGAAATCGACGTACATTACACTGCGACTGCCGTTGCCATTGCTCGCGAGTTCGTACAACGGGCAGACTCTGACATCCAGATTCTATTTCGGGATGCACTTACCGTCAGTTCCGTGAAGAAGCCATCCGCCGCACGTGATGAACGCTTCGAGAGCGCTTTCAATTACGTTAAGAGCTGGCAAGGAAGCCATCTTGATGAGTTCACCAAAGATGGTGACCCAGGAACCCCACTGCTTTGCTCCGACTGCTTTCATGACGAAGGCTTGCGCCTGACCTCCGCCGAGGTCGGGCAAAAGGACATGTCAGGTTGTCCGAACTGTGGCTCCCAAAGCAGCATGAAACTGACCAAGAAGCATGTTGCGTTCCTGGCGCAACGGTTCTTCGTGCGGGGAAGCATACGCAGACCTACCTACGGCGGATATCCAGCGGTGCAGTTCAATACACAGCAGCCCACATCAATAGACGTCGCGCCGTGGCTCGAACCCGATATCCAGTTAATCGAGAAAACTCTGCAAGTCGGCTTCTTTCATTATGCTCCACGACTTTGGATGGTTGGGGAGGTGGAGCCCCTGAAGGCGCTGCAGAATGCGAACTCCCGGGCGGAAGTCATATCGCGCATCCTCAATGACTTTCCGGGTCGCATCCTCGATATCGACGAACACTTCTATCGCGTCCGGACGGCTCCCGCGCACCCGGACAGCTTCAGCGAATACGACTCCCCGCCGGGTGAAAAGCTCGGAAAGGGCAGGCTCGACACACTCGAACTTCCCATCCTCTACGGCTCCCAAGATCTCGAAGTGTGCCTGCACGAATGCCGGGTCGCAGCTGAGGACGAAATCTTTATCGCGACGCTTGCGCCATTAAGAAGGCTCAGGCTCCTCAACTTGGCTGAAGTTCCATGGGAGGAAACTGTCACCGAGTTTGAGAGCCTCGACATGGCGATCCACATGCTGTTTCTCGCGGGCAGCCACTCATATGAAATCAGCAGGGAGATTGCATCTGCGGCACATAGGAACGGGTTTGACGGGCTCGTCTACCCCTCGTATTTCACGTTGCTCCGTACAGGCGCGACCCCATTCGAGACGACATTAGGACTCTCGCATCGCAGATTCCCGGGATTCCCTGAATACGCTCGCCAGAACACAATCTCCAACCTCGCCCTCTTCGGCAGCCCCATTGCCGAAGGTCTGGTTACGGTCCGGTGTATCGACCGGGTGATGCTCAATAAGGTCGAGTACAAGCTCAACTTCGGTCCGCTGCTGACGGATGCGTCCAGATCCGATAAAGCGGCCGCATCGAGCAGTAGCCGGGAACCGGACCAGTAATCGTAAGTAGACCGCTCGGGGAGGGCGAATTGTGCCTGATCTTGCTCCTGAGTTGGAGATGCCCGCAGGTCGCAGGCCGGTAGCGGAATTCTCGTCCCGCTAATCATGTTAGCGGTCCCAGTCCGGCGACGGCTCCTGAATTTGCGGTGGAGTTCCATGAGCGCAAAATCGCCAAGTCACTCATCGAGGAGATTAGTAACGGGAAGTCGGCTAGTGTTTACCCATGGAGAGAGGTGGCGATTGCGATTGCTGCTTCTGCCTGAGTCACGGCGGACCGGATGCGACACTTGATCGCGGACTTTGATGCTGGCCAGAAGTCCTCTTCGAGGAGATCTGCCCGACACTACCCATTCCGCTGAGGTATGATCTCCGGATTTTGAGTCCGAAGGGTCGAAGCCGGAAGATAAGCTAAATGAATGACATACTTCAACTTACCTTAATAGCACCCGTGTGTTTTGTGCGGTGAAATAGGGTCTTGCAAGGGTCGGTACGTCACGTTTACATCACGGCACCGCGCGTGTGGCCAATCAGATTCCTAGTAGATTACGATATCGCAGCGCCCACAGAGGGAGACAAGTTGATGGCTAAGAAACCAGGGTCCCCTACCAGCGTGCCGATCACGGTTGACATGCCCCACGTGCAAAGACACCACACGCGCCGAGAATAGGGCTGTCCTGGCGGTTCCCGAAAGCCTAGGCCGCCGGGTGCGGGTTCGGATTCAGCCCGAGATATGGGTTAAGCGGGGCGGAAAGCGATGGAACTATCGCCGGGCACGTCAGCGCGCCGTGACGGTAAGCTGCCCGAGTCCAGAGCAGGCCGAATTGGCGATAGATGCGATATTGGCCTTCGCACAATCGCTCAATAGCAAGTGGCTAGCGCCAGCGCTGGAGGCCCAGGAACAATATCGAAAGACTCCCAGGTGATTTTGGGTGTCGGAGGGGACAACACGCTGGAATCAGGCTGCGTCACGTTCCTTCTCAGACTCTGTCGATTCCTGAACGCTGCTAGACGATTCATCGTCAGACTCGTCTCCCCCCATCCACTTGGGTGTCTCGCGCACCTCGCGTGCCGTCCGTTCGACAAACTTCCAGTATTCCTGATCATCACTATTCTGCAAATTCTTTTCGCTCATCGTGACCTCTTTGCTCTCCTCATGATTGAGTCAATTTCTTTCACTGCATACCGTTCACGGTGAAGGTACGAAGTTGGAAGTAATGGGACCCGAGGCCTTTTTAGCCAATCTTTTAATGTTCGGCCGTCTTTCTTGCGTTCAAGAGTATACCCCGTGCTGAGGCTTACCGAGAACAGATCAAAAAAACGCCTCGGCCCAATGCCGACGAAGTTCTCAAACGGAATTCTCCGTTTCTTCTGCACACCTAATGTGTCACCTTCGGTGTCTCCGCTGTCCGTTTCTTCCACATTGATTGCGTCCTTGTGGAGCAGCTTAGCTTTGCTTTTCGGGTACGGCTCAATGTAGACGACTCGCGTGACGCCCGCGGCCACAATATGTCGGGTGCAAGTGTGACACGGAAATGTAGTTGTGTACAGGACGGAACCTTGCGGGCTAACGCCCGCGCGAGCACAGCTTAGCAGAGCATCCATTTCTGCGTGAACCGACCTCCCAAACTCGGTGATCTCATACAGGAGACTGTCGGCAAAGATCTTCTTGAAAGTGGATCGTTTTGCTTTGATTCCAAACTGCTTTTGGAATCTTGCGATAAGCTGATCGGTAATGTCGCGTTTTCGACTGTCGTTTGAGTCTTCACCAAGAATGTGATCTCTGGCATCTCCCTCGCCGGGCCAATAAAGTCCCCCTCCTGGACTGGGAACGTCGTTGCATCCCACTGACAAAATCTCTCCCGCAGGAGTGCTGACGGCTGCCCCGACTTGGCGCGCCAACGAACAAGAGCGCAGAGAGGCCGCATAGGCCAGGAACATCGCATGTTCATCGGGACTGGGTGAGATATATGGATCGCTGAAAACGAGGCTTAGGAATCGTTCCAGTTGTCCTTTATATTCTCCGTTCCGCACACGTACGAATACGTCCGCGAGTTGAAATGTTTCTCGGGTTTGCTGGCCGGACTCCATCTCCTCATCTTGATCCCTTTCGACCAAGTGCCGCGCGTTGTCTTTGGAGATGTTCTTAGCGTGCAAGGCCTTTAGACGCTCTTCTTCTGTGGCGAAGACTCCGACCAAAAAAAATCCTGATCCATAGATCTTTCGCAGCGTATCGACCTCTTCCGGACGCTTGAGCGTAAGTACAATGTGGGCTCTTTTGGGCTCTGGTCTTAACATTTGTTGCTTTTCGGACCACTTGCGCGTCCTTGCGATTTCGCTCGCAGCCACAAAGGCCAGAAAATCCGATCGTCCCGTAATTTTCCGCACCTTATTTCCTACATTCATCCTGGACGAGATGCGTCGGTCTTCAGGGCTATCAAAGAGTCGAACACCCAAGTTCAATTTTTGGTTGAGGCGGTGAAAATAGCTGCTTACCGCAATGGTCTGAGGCGTGTAGTCAAACTTCCGCAGGAGGTCTTCGAGCGAAAGCCTTATCTCACCGTAATCTGTGCCGACAGCGCAAACCAAACCTACGACCAGTTCAGCGTCGGGATATTCAAGCGTGTACGAATCACCAACATCTCTTTGTCGTTTTGGGGTCATCAAAGACTCTGTTCCCCCGAGTATGGACGCCAATCTCTGTGTAGAACAAGAATCAACACAGGTACCGCCCGCTCTTGATCTGGCCACATATCGTTCCAGCGCTGCGGGAAGCATTTTGCTTGCCGTCCCCTAGCAAGAATCAGTTCTGGTGCTCCGCGAACCACTTCGTCGCTTTCGACTGGGCAGCCGCAATCTGATCTGGAGAAAGCGTGCGATCCATGACCAATTTCAACAAGAGTGACCTGCGCCGAGTCTCTTTCGATAAGCCTCCTTGTGTCACAGGGCGGTGGGTAGAAGCCAGCGCAACATAATTCCCCAGTCGCAACCATGCCCGATAAAGTAGCTGATCCCGGACATCTCGAAGTTCTGCTGCTCGTCAACGGAATTAACTAGTGGCCTGTCGCAGAGTAACCATTACTAGACGATTGGCATCAAAGCTGTCATGGCCACTGGCAGCGAAATCTTGCTCACCAAGCAACAGCATTGCGACCTTAGCAGCATCGCCCAGTCCCGTTCTCTGCCCGCCGGATATGTGTTTCGCGCCAAGTTGATTCTGATGCTGACCGAAGGCGCATCCTTCAACGCCATCAAGCGACAGCTCCAGACCACCGCGCCCACCATCGTGCGCTGGAAGCAGCGCTTCCGGCAACACGGACTCGAGGGACTTGACACCTATCATCCCGGCCAAAAATCCAGGGTGCTGACTCCGGCTCTGCGCGCCCGCATCCTGTCCGCCACGCGGAAAAAACCCAGCGACGGGTCCACGCACTGGAGTTGCCGCAAACTGGCCTCCGCCCTGGGTGTCAGCAAAGACGCCGTGCATCGGGTTTGGCGAGAAGCGGGCCTGAAGCCGCACCGTCTCGAACGTTACATGGCCAGCGACGATCCCGAGTTCGAAACCAAAGCGACCGACATCCTCGGCCTCTATCTGCGCCCGCCGCAGCACGCCGCCGTGTTCTGCGTTGATGAGAAGACCGCCATTCAAGCCTTGGACCGTCTCGATCCCGTGCTGCCGCTCTCGCCGGGACGCGCCGAACGCCACGGCTTCGAGTACTACCGGCACGGCACGCTCTCCTTGTATGCGGCGCTCAATACCGCCACCGGTCGCGTCCACGGCAAAACCGCCGCCCGCCATACCAGCGGTGAGTTCGTCGCCTTTTTGCAAGAGGTCGTATCCTTGTGCCCGCCTCGGCAACAGATTCACATCATCCTCGACAATCTCTCCGCACACAAAATTCAGGCGGTCCGCGAGTTCCTCCAACAACATCCGCGAGTCCGGTTTCACTTCACGCCCACTTACTCGTCCTGGCTCAACCAGGTCGAGATCTGGTTTGCCAAGATCGAACGCGAGGTTATCGCCCGCGGCATCTTCACCTCGGTTTCCGACTTGGCTCGCAAACTCCGCCGCTACATCAACGCCTACTCCGCCAGTGCCCGGCCCATCCAGTGGAAATACTCCGACCCCACCCGCCGCATCCGTAGTAACGAACTCACTGCGACAGGCCACTAGTGTAGTGCGTCGTGCGGATTGACGTTTATTTAGGGTGCGGCGAGCGCGTTTCACCTTATCCAGGATATCGGTGGCTCGGGCGGTCCAGATGAACGATTTGGGACTCTCGTTGTGGCGGTCGATGTAGGTGCCGATGGCCAGGATGAGTTCTTCCAGATCGCGGAAGACTCCGCGCCGCAGGCGATTTTGGGTCAGGTCGCGAAGAAAACGTTCCACCATATTCAGCCACGACGCGCTCGTGGGAGTGAAGTGCAGATGAAAGCGTGGGTGCCGTGCCAGCCAGCGCTGCACTTTGGGGTGCTTATGGGTGCGTAGTTGTCGCAGATCAAGTGAAGTTGCCGATCCACCGGAATGGTCTGGTCGATCAGACGGAGAAACTTGAGCCATTCCTGGTGTCGATGTCGCTCTTGACACAAGCCAAAGACTTCGGCACAGGGATTCTTCAGGCGAGGCCACCCCTGGCTAGTCCGTTTCCGCGGCGCCAGTCAGTGACGCCAGCCTTTTCAGAGTGTGTATAACCAGTGTTTTTAAGAACTTACAAGGACACGTGGGACTGCCAAGTACCTGTAAGTAGCTGCAGGACGTGTTGAGTGCGGACTGGAACTGCGGACCAGTAACCGGGATCATCCTGCATAAGAAAACAGCTTTTAGCAGGAGCGATTGACCGTTCAGTTTCTTCCATACGACAAGGGATCGTACCTGCTCTTCCCATGCCATTCTGTGCATTCCGTCCGAACTGCGCCGAAAATTTTTTCGATACCTTTTTCCTGCTGCAGGTTCCTTACATACATAGAGGGGAAAATCTCGCGGGGGATCAATGGAACCGCCTCGTTAAAGAGGCGGTCGGTTGAGTGCGCCCATTGCTCTGTTCCCGTGGATTTCCTAAACGTACCTAAGAGCAGTTCAAGGCGCTTTAGGCGCTTTAAGCACTTCTTGAGAAGTTGTTTTGAAGTCGACAAGAAAAAAGATTCTTTGAGAGAAAGCAACAAAATGCGTCTTGTACGGTTTCTATACGAATAATATTCTCGTCCGCCCATGACGCGAAGACTAACACCAGCCGAGTAGTGAATGGACTCGAAATCTGTCCGACGAAAGTCGGACGCCACCGCCGACCTTCAGACGGCGCGGTGATTTCAGCCCGGTCTCGACTCTCGCTGCAGGAGGTTTTATGAGCGAGATGCACGAAGCAACGCCAGTCAGCCAGCCGTTCCATCATTTCGAGCGGTTCCTCGATTCGCGCGAGGCGGCAGCCTTGCTGCAGATCCACCCGAAAACACTTCAACGGCTCGCCCGCAAGGGCGAGATACGCGCTATGCGGATCGGAAAATTATGGCGTTTCCGCGCATCCGATCTCGACGCGTGGGTACATTTGCGGCTAAAGTTGGCCAGCTAAGAGAGTCGCAGAGGAGCGCAGACGCAACGTGAGTTACAAAACTTACGAAGCAGTGAAGCTGATTTTCTCTCCTGCTTCCGCCGCCCTCTTTAGGTCTTTGAGATTCCCCACGAGGATTCGGTTCTCATCGTCGCGAAAGAAAAAGTTCGCTCCGTCACTACCGGCGAATTTGCCAGCATAGCTCTGACCGGAGGTGGTCGTCGCCAGATAAACATCGTTCCACTTGAACTGACCTCTCTCAAGATGCGCGATCACTTTTGCCAGCGACTGAATGCGCTCCGTGTCAGTGATCTCGTCCAGCAGGCGCTCCATCATCGCCACATCCCCGTTCGCTGACAGGATGCTGGCCTGGATGAGACGCTCTTTGCTGACCACCTCAAAATGCAGTTTGAATCCCAAGCTGTCGGCCAATTGACGCACGAACTGCCGCTGCGCTCGGCCATTTCCCTCTCTGAACGGATGGATTCGATTAATCTCGGAAAACAGACGAGCAACCCTGCAAGCAAACTCTCTCCGTGGCAAGCCTTCGAGAAAATGCTCGTTAGCCAGCTCGTCGAATACGTGCTTCAATTCCCGTTCGATCAAATCTGGAGGCGTGAACCTGATGATTCGTCCGCCCCGAACATCCTCAGCTTTGGCTAGCGGGATCGTCCGGAATTGCCCGGCCCACTCATAAACGTCGCGAAAAAGATACGAATGGATCGCCTTGAGATGTTCGGAATCGAAGTTCCCCTTCAGGGGATTGAGCTGCGATAGGATTGAGCGGATCGAGACCGAGTTAGACTCCGCCCGGTCAAGCGATTCTTGATCGGTCAGGCCAAACTTGTTTATCAGAATCCCAGACTGAGGATCGATGTAGGGATCGCTCATCGAGCGAGGATAGCATTCACCAACTGTTCTTCGGTCAGGTCACCCTGGACAAACTGTTCGAAGAGGAGCCGCGCATCGGCAGTGGGAGCCAGACCCTCCAGCCGGAGGTCCGCGACTGCATTCTCGACGGCCTCACGCCGGAGGAGGCTCTCGGAGACCGCTATTGTCCTAGGCGCTGCTGCGGTTGACATGGGTTAAGTATATCACGCATATGCGAGAATTCGTCTCGTGTTTTTCTGCACGCACAGCTATTAACTCATTGTCCATCAACTAGTTACAGCGAAGCATTGTCGTAACCCAAGCGAGTTCTGCCGCCTCAGATTCTGCTATCCCCGGCTCAGCAAATCACAAATAGGGTTTTTTGTTGCAGTTTGAAATTTAAGCCGTCTCCGATTTGGAATGATACTTTTGGATGTGCTGAACAAGACGTGCATCAAGATGCTTTCGCCATTGCCCGGCGTTCATCTTGCTGGGCTTTACAATCTCAACCTTAAAATTGGAACAGACAGTGCAGGCGTATGTAGATGCACCGACTCTTTTGAATGAAGGTCTCTCTGTCATGCGGACAGTTTCCCACAGGACGATTCCCAATGCCAGCCCTGAAATCGCGTGTCCAGGGTCTTCGGGGGCACAGTTGTCCACGATTCGCAACTGCAAGGTGGGAGAATTGCTAGAATCGGTGTAGCGGAGCTGCATGCCGCAGACAAAAAAAGCCGGTTAGAGCGGACGGTGTATTCACTTTTACTCGAACGCGATTTCGTCTTGTGGGATTCCGGCCTTGCGCAAGCTTTCTAGTACAACGGGAAGCTTTGCGTTCCCATTCTTGAAAATAAAAACCTCGCGCTTGGCGCTGCATGCCTGAGTTCCATCAGTCCAGCCGACGCGAAGTTTTGCGATGGCGTACTCGTACGCCTCCGGGTTTGTGGGCCACAACTGCCATTCGCCAGTAGGATATTTCACCGCCTCTTTGCCCGATATCCTGAGCAGCCGGTACTGTTTCATTGCCTCCCTCTTTCGCCGCCGCAGCTTGCAGTTGCTACCGCCGCTCGAAAGTAACCTTGCCCGACGTGCACTATTTCCCGCAGAATTATCGCTGGAGGAACCTTCAACATGGCGGGTAAGAAAGTTATCCATCGCAGCTCCGTGACTGGGGAGTTCGTTACCCAGAGGTATGCTGAGGCACACCCGAGAACAACTGAGCGGCAGCACGTACCGATCAAGAACCCGAAGAAGAAGTAGGCGACCTGCTGCCGTCTCCACGTGCCTTTTGCGCTGCCTCTTGCTTCGATTCCTCGTAGGTTTGGTGTAGGGCATTGAGACTGTATTCGTCGGCCTGAACTGTACGGCATACACGTCGTGCACTCTTCAGTTTCTCGTAGTACGCCTTCCACGAGATTTTGCCCTCAGGGGACTTGCTGATGTATTTGGCCGCAAGAAATGCACCTAGATCAGCAACCTGTAGCGATGGAATTCCGTCCCGACCGCTCTTCGTACCGTAGGTCTCTCTGCCGATCCGGTCCCGGAACCAAAGGTCATGGGAATTTCGCATATTCGCGATTGTTCGTTTTGCACTTGCGCTGTACTCGTTGCTTTCGATGAAGAAAGCGCACTGCTGCCACCGTTCTCCCTGCTTCAGAATTCTCGAAATATTATCCGGGGTGGGAGGATTGCCCATGGACTCACAGGCTAGTTGTACAGCACCGCCGAATGGCGCTGCGTACTTGTTTTCCAAGAACTCGTTTTGTTTAGCCTTCGGCGCAAGTTTCCGATAGGTTTTAACGTCTAGCCCGTAGCCGAAGAGGCGCACTTCATGTGCGAGGATTACATCAGTCAGCTTATCGAGTATTCTGACACGCTCTGGGATGTCTAGACCTTCAAACTGTTTGTTGCCGGTGAAGCAGTCTGTTGCATGGAAGCACGTGATCGCAGTCGGCAAGCACTCTAACCATTTCGTTGTAAACTCTTCCCAAACTTGTGCTTTGCCGACAAAGCCGCCAACGACATATACACCGATGGAAGACTCCTCGCTCTCATCGAGGTAGGCGCTAAATGATTCCCGCCCATTTTTCATAATGCTCCCGTCCTGACGGTGCGAGATCGGTTCGGGCATCACTGCACTGTCAATGTCACCGTGGCCGCGTGCTGGGCCGAGCCCGCCCCGCCAGCGTTGCGTTAGCGGGGTGATGCGGCGGGGTTGCTACCTCTCTGCGTGAGGTTGAGGTCGATGTACGTTGTCCACGCTGGGTTCGCCGTAGGCGTGAGAGTAATCTCCCATTGCCGCGCCGACGTTGCGACCTGACTAATGTGCGGCTAGTAACGTCGCGTCATCGAAAAGTTCCCTGTCCACTTCTCATCTGTGTGACATGGAACTATAAAATAGATGGTACCGGCAATGAGCGTGCCATCGCCCGTTCCCGATATGACGCCACTCATTCCGACTGTGGGACTTGAAACGGTGAAGTTCGCACCTGTTTGTGTCGCTGTCACACTGTCGTCAATCGTGCCACAGCCGGGAATGCCCCATCCGCCAACGTTGCCAGCCAACGTTCCACCGCTCTGACCGATGTTCAGTTGACCGCCTGTCAAAGTTCCTGAAAAGTTTGTCCCAGTGATATTGCCAGCCCATCCACCAACAAGTGTCGCACTTGGAGGCGGCGGCGGTGGAGGCGGCGGTGTTTGTGTAGATTTCGTCGCACCACAGCCTGCACACAGCAGGAGTGTTAACAAAATCAAAGTACGTTTCATCAATATCGGCCGTCCCTTGTTAGTTTCTCCCATGTTCGAGGTCGCTGGGGTGACTTCCGTCGCATTTGAGTATCTGTAGCGTTCTGAGTTTTCATTTGACATTCACTGGACCGTCAGCGTTACCGCTAGCGAGTGCTGAGCCGCGCCCGCCGCGCCGGTAACGGTGATTGTGTAGCTCCCGGACGGGGTACCACCTCCACCCCCTCCGCCGCCACTGCCGTTGCTCGCGGCACTGCAAGCCACCTGCAACAAGCAACCGCTGACCAGTAGGAACACGAGGCAGTAGCTCAGCAGTTTTCTGCGCTTAGGCGCAGCCACTCCTACCACCGTGCTCACCAGCATGGCGGGTATCAGCATCCATATTGCATACAGCGGACTCGACCGATGACCAAACGGAGACGCTGGGGACGCTAGGGACGCGGTGTGTGCCGCAGTAGTGATGGTCAGGGTACTAGTCACTGTATTGGAATTCGGGGTGACCGAGGTAGGGCTGAAAGTGCAGCCCGCAAGCGTGGGCAGCCCGCTGCACGAGAAGCTGATCGGGCTGGTAAACGAGCCTTGCGGCGTTACCGTTAGTGTGAACGTCCCTGATTGCCCGGCTGTGACCGTCGCGCTACTTGGGTTGGTAACCACGGTGAAGTTAGCGCCGTCAATCACTGTCACGCTGTCGTTACCGTAATCCACGACGTAGATCATATTCGTGTTCGGGTTCACCGCCACGGCTCCAGGACTGATTCCAACGGCGACGGTCGTCGTGTTGTTCGTTGCGCCGTCAATCACGGTGACGTTGTTGCTGTTCCCATTGACGACGTAGATCTGGTTCGTGACCGGGTTGTGCGTCATCAGAAGTTGTGAGACCAGCTTGGCCCGGGGGCCAAGCTACGGTTTGAGTTTAAGTTCCACCCTTGGTTTCTGGTTCCAGCGGCCCAGATTGTAACGCAGCCGCTGCTCAATCGTGCGTTGTTTTTGTTCGGCCCTCCTGCGTAAGATTTCTTCCCGCCGTCCGTAGTACACATCGGCCGGGGTCACGTTGCCAAT
>Ga0208688_1000334_pt1 | contig 29465 bp, 33 predicted proteins | sample June2015DPH_6_15_FD_184696 | JGI IMG/M metagenome (GOLD analysis project Ga0208688, IMG submission 184696) | Peatland microbial communities from SPRUCE experiment site at the Marcell Experimental Forest, Minnesota, USA - June2015DPH_6_150... | ecosystem: Environmental > Terrestrial > Soil >... | reverse complement strand
CTGCGCCGTCTATTGTTTCTCCAATTCTTCTTCCGATGAATGGTACTGCGCGTGCTTCTTCAATCTCAACAACTTTTGAAGTTCCTGCTTCTGGATCGGATACTATTATCTTAAACTTTGCCATTTGCTGATTAACTCTCCAGCGGAGTATGAAGTTGGGCATCTCTCTATTAAGGATTTATCTAGGAGCGATTTAATTTATTAGAGAGATGTTTTTAGCCCTCCGAATCTTTTGGGCTTTCGGTAGAAATGCATTTGAATCCCGTTAACGGTCATTTCATCGTATTTTGCCCAGCCAGCTTTGCCTAGTTGCCTTACCTCTTCAGGTGTTGTAGCTACGGTTTCTTCGTAGTCTTCTTCTTTGAACTCTATTGTGTGGATGTACTTCATGGTGTTTTGAATGCTCTTGTGCCTTAGCATTTTCTTAATCATGAGAACGTTGCCGTTTGTGATGTGTGCAAGCATTGAACCGCCCCAGTGGCGATAAGACTTAAAGCTGATGGACAGCAGAACGGGGTTTTGGAATTTTGCGGCTGCTCTTTTCCTAAGTTTCTTCAGGCAATCTTCAGCGCATGCGTAGGTCATGGGGAATATTCGTTTGTCAGTTCGTGGTAGAGCATTAAGCATTGCTGTGAGTCTGGGTGAGAGTTGATATTTGCCTGGCAGGTGTCCTTTAACGGGATGATTGATAGATAGGACGTTATCTTTGAGGTCTATCCATTCTAGTCTTAGGATTTCTCCTGGGTCAGCGAATGTTTCTTTGAGGCATTGAAGGTAAGTTGCCATTCGTCTGCTTGCAACGCTAATTAATATATCAAGGTCTTTTTCGTTATGAATGTAGAGTGTTGTTTCACCTTGGCGGTATGTGGGCATGTTCCATTGGATGCCTTGCATTTTGCAGAAGGCGTCGTAAGCGTATGTTGCCAGCATTTTTACGCTGTCTTTCCATTTTTGTCTGGCGATGATAGTTTTGACGTTTTCAGGGTCAAGCAGGTTTGCTCCGTCTTTAACGAGGTGTTTAATAGTTGCTGGATAGCCTATGCCTTCAGAATATCCTTCGCGCTCTAAGTATGCCATGAATTTTGTTATTAAGCCTCGTGCGTCTTGTGGTAGTCTGTCTAAATCTCCCGCAACAGTCTTTATTTCTGTTGCTGAGTCCAAATTTTTCGCTTCCTTTTGGATCACGCATATTTGGCGTATAGGAGTTAAGCCGGATTGAGTATTTATTGACCATTCTTGATTTTTTTGTGGTGGTTTTTCAGAAAATCGGTACCCGCAGGCCCTACAAAGCCAACGTTGCACCGTCTCGCCGCTTGAAAGGTAGCGCATCCCATCCTTGTAAAGGTGTTCCGATGAGCATTGAGGGCACTTGAGCTTAGGCTGTTTAGGGGGTTGGTGCAAGCGGTTCGCTCTTTTCTCAGCCGACTTCCCATCTGCATCTTGCTTTTTGCCAAGTATGCGCGAATCCTGATTCTGGAAGCCAACCTCTCCCTCAACCAATCAATTCACCCTGATGTGCCTATTTCGCGGGGAACGTCAGCAACTTGGTAAACGGCCACGTAAACATTGAGTTCTGCCAGAAACCTTAAGGCAAGTATAGGCGGATTGTCTTGAGAATGCTCACGTTTTCGAGCTTCGGCTCTGGCAACAGCCAACAGACTGCCAAACTCAACAGTTTTCTCGTTAGCCGCGATTACCAGAGCCTTGAACATGCTAAAGTAACCTCCAGTTTTTGGGGCTACTTTTTGCTTCTAAGAGATGTTTGGCGCAAAGTTTGAAGAGTTTCTTTTCTTGCCATATTCCTTCAGCTATAGCAGGTTCGTCGCATTTGGCAAAGTCGCATTTGTCAGCAACTCCTTTGCGTCTTGTACGAATCTCTCTCATTACATTTAGGTTTTCGATATGGACAGTTGTACCAAAGTTAACTTCTTCTTTGTTGAGTGCTAAGAAAGCGATTTCAAATACTTCTAATGGTTTACAGACGGAGCCCATTTTAGCCTGCGCTACCCGTTTGAACTCTTTATGGAGCCCTGTATCGCATTTGAATCCAACTGTTTTTCTTGTCCCGCTAAAAACATTTTGAGGGTATTTACCTTTAGTAGAACTGTCGCTTTCAGTTGTCATCTTTGAGCTTTCCTTCGAGTGTATTTTCTGGTTTGATAATGATTGCACCATTGGATAGTACTGTGACGCTGTCTTTTTCTGATAAGTTGAAATATCTTAACCAAGGTTTTGGTATTGTTATGGCTAAGCTATTGCCTACTCTGATTATTTTTCTTGTTTGTTTATGTGGCATGTTCTAACACTCGTTAGTATTATATAGTGCTTGAAACCACTGGTTTTTTCGGTAAAGAATGAAACTATACTTGACAGTGTATCAAACCAAGCCTCCCGAGTATGAGGCAATGACCAAGAGGGCTGGAGAGTTAGGGTTAAAACTTGAGTTTGGAGGAGGGCGTAAAACTAAAGGTGGCGAGTCTCCAAATGCACAGATGATTTTTAACCTCAAAAAGTTTAATTCTAAAATCTCGGTTTCTCGAACCGGCAGGGTCATAATATATTACCCTTCTAAGCTATGTCTTGAGAGATGCGTCGAGATTCTTATTTCGGCCTATATTCCGACAATAGACAAATCTGAGCTTCAGTGCCAAGGTCCTAAAGACCCTCTCAGCATGGCTTTTGAATTACGTACAACAGAAAACTGGAAAGGATCTGGATTGACTCTTGCAGAGGCAGCGGTTCGTGTGCATCAATGGTTTGACCCAAAGACTAAGGAGTACCTTTTTGTTATGCCAGATGATGATGGTCGAGTTGTGCCTCCATCGGACCTTAATTTAATATACGCAGGCTCTAGCGTGGTTACAATTAAGACCATTGACAAGGAAGATATAAATGGAAAACGAATTGTTACTGCAGAGAAACTCAGGTGGCAAGCAATGAAGGAATTGAAACGAGTATACAAAGAGCACAGGCTTAAACCTGAAGATTTAGAAAGAGCTCGTCAGAAAAAGGATGTTGAAAAAGCTAAAACTGATATTGACCTTGTTTTTGAATGCTAATTATTATTTCACAGTAGCATCTTTAGAATGGCGCCTATAAGAGAGGGAATAAAATTTTTGGTAACTATCCGTTACCGATATTTTAATTATTAGTTAGGAGTATAACAAAACCTTGTTCAAGTAAAGGGTAGCTTGGGGGTAAAGGTCAGTGCCGATTAAGAAAAGTGAAGTTTACAGTTCGCTTTGGAAAAGCTGCGACGAACTAAGAGGCGGAATGGATGCCTCCCAATACAAAGATTACATACTTGTCCTATTATTCGTGAAGTATGTTTCAGACCGTTACGCTGGAAAAAGCAATGCGTTGATAGAGGTTCCTGAGGGCGGTAGTTTTGCTGACATGGTTGCTCTTACGGGCAAGCCAGAGATTGGTGATGGAATAAATAAGATTATCGCAAAGCTCGCTGAACCCAATGACCTAAAAGGCGTCATCGATGTTGCGGATTTTAATGATTCTGATAAGCTTGGAAAAGGCAAAAGAGAACCTTGACACTGCCCTTGAAAGAGTAAAAAGTCTGTGCGAACCAGTTAAGCCTCCCAAAGACTCACATGCCTTTATAGAATATTTCTGCGGAAATACCGAAAAACCAGAAGAATTAAGCGCCACTGAACAAAAAAGAAACACCCTCTACAAGTCAACCTCTAGCTTAGTTAGAGCTTACACGAACCTTGCAAACGAAATGGAACAAGCAGGATACACTCAAAGCCAAGCAAACGCCATAAAAATAGACGTGGGACTTTTTGAAAACATTAGACAGGAAATTAAACTTGCAAGCGGCGACTACATAGACTTAAAAGCTTACGAACCAGCAATGCGCCATCTAATCGACACATACATTGACGCAGAAGAAAGCACAAAGGTCTCAGCTTTTGATGACTTAACAATTATAGACCTGATAGTCAACAAAGGCGTAGACGCCATAAATGCGCTGCCAAAGGGCATTCGAGAAAACCAAGATGCGGTTGCAGAAACCATAGAAAACAATGTGCGCAGACTCATAATCGAAGAAAAACCAACCAACCCCAAATACTTTGAAAGAATGTCCGTTCTGCTTGATGAGCTAATCAGGGAAAGAAAAGAAAAAGCAGCGCAATACGCTAATTATTTGCAAAAAATTGTTGACTTTATCAAGAAATTAAAAAGCGCTTCAGCCACGGGCTCATACCCAACAGCTATCAACTCCAAAGCCAAAAGAGCACTCTATGACAACCTAAATAATAATGAGCAACTTGCCCTGAAAACACACGAAAATATAATAAATCAAAGAGCTGACGATTGGAGAGGCAACAGAATCAAAGAAAGACAAGTAAGAAACGCAATCAGAGAAGCCTTGGAACAACTCCAAACCGCTGACGACAAGACCGTAGAAACGATATTGGAACTGGCGAAAAACCAAAATGAATACTAAAAAAACCAGAACACGAATATGCGATTTAGAAATTGACACTGTAAAGAAGGACATAAAAAACATACATGTGGGAGTTTATCCACCAAATGGCAGAGTAAGAGTTGCCGCTCCACTAAAAACAACCGATGAAGCAATAAAACTATTAGTAATCTCAAAAATGCCCTGGATAAAGAAACAACAACTCAAGTTTAATCAACAAGAGCGACAAACAAAACGAGAATACCTATCTGGCGAGAGCCACTACTTCCTGGGTAATAGATACCGCTTAAATGTTGTCAAAACAACTTCTACCCCCAAAATCGAAATTAAAAGAAAAACTTACATAGATATGTACGTCAAGCCACAAACAACCCTCGAAAAAAGAGCGCGCTTGATGGACAGTTTCTACCGGTCAGAACTAAAAAAACAAATACCCCGCCTAATTGAAAAATGGCAAAAAATAACAAAATTAAAAGTCAAAGAAGTTAAAATAAAGAAAATGAAGACCAAATGGGGAACGTGCAATCCAAAATATCAACGAATATGGATTAATCTTGAGCTTGCTAAAAAACCACTGCATTGTTTAGAATACGTGTTAGTCCATGAGATGACTCATCTAATAGAAAAGCACCATAATGAAAAATTCGAGTTATTGCTCAAATCATACATGCCACAGTGGGACCAATGCAAACAAGAACTTAAAAACGGCATTCTGGGCTACTCAAAATGGGAAAAATAAATGATTTTGAAATTTAGCCCGTCCTTATTTGTTGTTCTATAAGAATAGCATGGAATAAGGTGTTTAATGGGAGTGCTTGGCGTAGGATTGTTTTATCAAAGTCATCAAATAGTATAGGTCATCAGTCGGTTTAACGAGAATTTCATAGTCTCCGTTGCCCCAATGCCCAACCTCAGATACATCACGAGCCATACTTTTAGGGTCATCCAATTCTCCCTTAGGCAAATTGATCCATAATTTCAATTGCATTCTTTGCGGATGAACATCAACAAAATTAGTGCCTGCTACAAAACCAATATAGAGTTTCCTAGGTCGAACCTCAATATTATCACCTAATCTGAGAACTCTTTCTTTTAGCGTCTCATATAGCTCGATTGTTTCATTCGGCAAGCCGCTTAAGTGGTCTTCTTCCGTGTAAACTTTAATCTCTCGGCTGACCTTTTGGACAATGTCACTTTTTGGGCTTACCTTAGTGATGGATTCGCTTGTTTCAGGCGATTTCAACTGATTAAACAACAAAGTCCCATTCTCAAACTTGCTAACTTCCCACAATTCAATGGGCAAATCCCTAAAATTGATAGCTTGTTTTTGATACTTTGTAAATTGAGGAGAAACGAAAATTACTTTTGATTGAGACCAGTCAACGTCATCACGCTTAAGACTCTGGCCTTTGCGTTCGTTATATTCAAGAATAAACTCTGCCTTGTTATTTAGCAATAAACCAAGATAGGCATAACCCTGATCAATAACGCTAAAGCTCTGATCAATCTTGTACTCGATAATGATGAAAGATTTGTTCTCATTGTCAAAGGCGAGCGTATCGATTCTAAGGTTGCCAAGCTCTAATTCTGATTTAACAAATTCGAAACCAAAAACTTCTTTGAGGCTGGATTCAGTGGTATGCTGGATGTCTTTGCGCTCGCTTTTGAACGGAACTTCTTTTACTCTTTCAAGCCTATCGCTCTTTATTGAAAACAGCGGCATATTAGTAAATGAAGTCTATTTGTTTAAAAAACTTGGCGCTTGCTTGCTATTATTCAGTGTAGCTTGAGAATGATTGGGCTAAGGTTGTGTGTTACCCGGGGTAAGCTTGCAAGAATAGCCACAACGTAAGCAGGGTTAAATTCGGAATACCCTAAATCTCGAACTGTTGTTTCTTGATAATTCTTTATATTTCCCATCTAATTGTCGAAAAAACAAAATCATGTATAATAACTACACGCCCGCTTTTAGTTAGATTGCGCGGATTGCATTATCATTTTTTTATGCCCTAAAATGAGATTTTAGGCTTACGTGAGAATCTGGGCAAGTAAATCGAGTTGGAAAAATGAGTATAACCGAAGTTAAAATAACCAAAGAAGTCTCTAAAACGCATCAGCGCTTAGCTGATAAGTGCCCTGAATGTGAAAGCAAAAATCTTGTTCACGATTACGACACGGGTGAAACCATCTGCGGTGCCTGCGGTCTAGTTTTATATGAGCAAATGTTAGATAAAGGTCCCGAGTGGCGCGCTTTTACCCAGCAAGAGAAAACCTCAAGAAGCCGCGTTGGAATGCCAACATCATATTCCATTCATGATAAAGGATTATCCACAATGATCAGTCAAGTGGACCGAGATGCATTCGGAAGAAAACTGCCTCTTTCCACTAGATTGCAAATGTGGCGTCTTAGGAAATGGCAAATACGCAGTCGAGTGCACTCATCCAGCGACCGCAACCTCGCTCAAGCAATGGGTGAACTTGACCGTTTATCAGGCAAAGTTTCCATCTCATCGCCGATTAAAGAAAAAGCCGCAGTCGTTTACAGAAAAGCACTCGACAAAGGCTTAGTCCGTGGAAGATCCATATCCGCCATCGCTGCTGCCGCGTTATATGTTGCTTGCCGCAAAAGCGGAATACCCAGAACCCTTCGCGAAATCGCTGAAGCAAGTCTTGTTGATAAGAAAGATGTTGCACGATGCTATAGAATGCTGCTAAAAGAGCTCGATGTTCACATGCCAACTGCTGACCCGTTGATGTACGTTTCAAAAATTGCAGAAAAAAATGGAGTATCAGGCAAAACACAGGGCGCAGCCATAGCAATACTCAGGGAGGCTAGACGAAAACGAGTTTCAGCAGGAAAAGACCCAATGGGCATGGCTGCAGCTGCACTCTACATAGCTTGTCTCCAGCATAACGAAAAGATAACACAAAAAGACATTGCGGAAGCAGCTGGAGTCACCGAAGTTACGGTTAGAAACAGATACAAGGCACTAAAGAAGCAGCTAAACCTCGAAACACCCAATCAAAAAGCATGTTTTTAGCCTTCTTTGTTTTTCTCTCTAAAAACTATGTTGAATTGTCTGTAGAAGTCAAGGAACAGATTTACAAAGGAGAATGAGTAGTTCATTTATCTGAAGGCGGCTTTGCGATGAGTAAGAAAGGAGAAACTGGAGAACAAGATCGGGGAAAACCTCAGCCTCGAAAAAAGAAAGAAAGGGAAGATGCCCGCAAGAAGAAAAAACTCGAGAGAGTCGAAAGACAAAAGTCAAGATAGGGCTTAGATAAATTAATCTTAGCAAACACCATCAATTGAAATATTTTTTTCCCAGCCAACATAATAGATGTCATACAAATCGTATAATCGTTTCTCATAGCGCGTATTCGTGTTTCCTAAAATTAAAATCTACGGGGCTAGTAGTTTAGCTGTGTCGTTTTCTTCGATGATACCTATTTGTTGGCTTCGAGAGAGGCAAAACGAATAAGGGTGCGGGACAATGGAACAGTGTAAAGAAGAGTCCAAGGAGGGGCAGTTAAAATTAAAAACAAAACAAAAAACAAACCGAAAAACGAAGCAAAAGGCAAAACAAAAAACAAAGGAAAAAAGACCTGGAAGCAGCAGTAAAAAAAGAGAGTCATTGACAAGTTTAAAATAGATAAACAAAACCCTGCAAAAATACGGTTAAATTTAATTTACACTCATAATCCAGAATTGGCTGCGCGGTATTGAAGAGAAACGGTTATACGATTTCGGCTAAGGCTGCCACGTATTTCGCTGTTTATTCTTGTGTTTTCTCGTCCTTTGCTTGCATGACCAAACTTGGTTGGTTGGATTAAAATTCAATCTAACCCATGTTAAAGCTCAATTTGCTGAACCTCACCTCTAAGCACAATAGGATGACCTAGGGGAAAGACAAATAACCTTAAGGGCTTCATAGCCTCGCTCTGGAAGTTGTGTCTATCTGCGCATGAGGCGAAGTGGTTTTTGAGCTTCCTTTTTCATGATCGCTCTAATTTGGTTTTCATCCAGCTCGCTTCTGCTGTTGGAAGCATCGTTAAGTTTGAGTTCGCTGAGGATGAGGTGAATTTCTCCGTCTTGAGACTGGGTTCTGACTACTTCATATTTTTTCACCATTTTCATCCAACAAAAAATTAGAGTGAGTGTCGAAGATTTAAACTTTTTAAACAAATAAGTTTAATTTGGATGGTTTTTGTAGACAATTGTTGATACTACAAGTATAACAAAGTACTCAATTGCAAGCCGAAAAGGCCCAAAAGAGCATTTTTAAGCAACAGGCAATTTATTAACCCATATGATGTGTTTGCATCTAACGAGCGTATACTCGATTCCGACTATACCTATACTCTTACCCTATATTGACTTGATTTCAGTATTACCGTCTTTTCCTGCATGAGCAGAGGGTATATGCTGAATCCTGTATACAGTCGCTCAAGCTGTTTTCCTGAATCCCGATCAACCGTGGTTTTCCGTTGGGTTGGTTGGATTAAAATTTAAACCCACACACACCAAGTTAACAGAACCATTCAGAACAATGGTTTCGTAAAACAGGAATTAACAACATTTTTAGAATTTTCGGAAAAAACATGGGAGCTGTATATCCTTAATCTAACGCTTAATCTTTTTAGGTTCTTTTAGGAAATCTTGCAGAAACTGCTCTACGTTATCGTGTAACCTGAATTCTGGCTTTCTAATCAGTTCTTTGGCGTTGGGGTTGGGCTGGAATAGCCCCTGCTCTGTTAAGTAGAAGACTACACTTGAGACGTCGCCGGCGAGAGCGCAATCAATTTTTTTTCTTCCTAATTCAAGAAAAGCATAGTATCTGTGATGACCGTCCAAGACTGCGTAGACATCGTATTTGGGATGTTTAACCACTATTACAGGATCTATCTTCTCGCCGTTTTTGATCTTCCGTTTGTACATTTCTACGGCTTCCGGAACAACCTTTGTATCAGCAACGATCTTATCTATGGGAAGCCGCACCAAGTATTTTTCAGGATTTGAAAAAACATCAATGTTAACTGTAGCTCCATGTCCTTTGCGCTTCAACAAACCCATAATCTTAGATCTTACAGATTGAACTGCTTTTCGAGCAGCAATAGCCAAAAACATACCCCCAGCTATTAATAATCTCCAAAGCTAAAAAGACTTTTCCAATCGATTATCAATTCTTTTTAATTGCAAAAAATTAATGCTCCAAAAAAGCCTCCCAAGCTGCTTAAGAAACAGGTTTGTTTAAACACAGCACCGTGAAAGCAGAATTAAATGACAGATAATAGGGGTTTTGGCAGGGAGTCATCGCAGTTAACCTTCCGCGTTCTGTGTGATGTACACGCTACATGTGCCGTGTGTTTTTTATTTTTGTTTTTTGTTGAGAGAGAGTTAGGAGTTGGTGGTAGAGTAGTAGTTTGGGTTTGGGATTAAAATTTAATCCAGAAGATGATGATTCTTTGTTGTGTCGTCGGTAATTGCTTAAATTTTGGCATGCATAATCTTAACTTAATGACGCAAGCTAGAAAACCTGGTCGACCACGAGAATGGGTCTTAAACGAAGAAATAATTGAAATACACAGACTATCAACTGAACTGAAAATTAATAATCCACAAGTACATTGGTCCAACATCGAAGACATGCTGAAAAACCAACTGGGTAAACATGAAAGGAAAGACCTCCTGTCGAAGTTAGAAAAGATTATTGGCTTAATGAAACAGGTTATTCCAGCACCTCCACGATGCATCTGTGGGCACAGGGTTTATTCTTACACTTACAACAAAGTTGAGAATGAAAAAGAGCATTATTGGGAAGTCTTCGCTAGATGCATAAATCCAGATTGTCGTTACATGAGAAGATACTTACCAGACACAACCTACAAATGGTCAAGACCTAAATCCATAATTAAAGAGCTTGCGAAGACACCAACTTTCTACGAGATGGACGGACAACAAGTCGAAGGTACAAGAAGATAATTGTGTACTGTATTATTGAAGAAGTCTGCACTATTTGTGACGATCGCTATTTCTACAAACTGAGTTTATGAATTTCATAGTTCATAAATTAAAAACCCTTTTGGTTTCTTCCATTGGTTCGCTTCAAATAGCAATCTGAACATTCCGTTTTTCCATTTTCCCAGACATTCGCGGGAGAACCACAACTACACTTCTCGTTCATAATTGGAAATTCTCGCTTCCCCCAATTTAAGTCATCTTGTGAGTGCTGTCATATATCGAAAACCAACAATTCACAAGGTCCTAACAACAACAAGATTGTTCTTTTCCGTGAAGAATGTTGCTGATAGACTACAGTCACACAATCTTAGAACTTCAAGGCTTCACCTATCTGAATGAAGGTTACTTAGGAGTTGAAAACTCATATTACAGGGAGACGGTTATGCGTTTTCGGCTAAGACTGCCTCGCAATTCATTATTTTTCTCGTGCGCATTTTCCATTGCTTAGCGTAGATTCGTTATTGTCTGGCGCGATATTTTCTCTTGAAGCATTCTTCGCAGAAGTTTTGTTTGAATCTTCTTATCCGTCTGGGCTGAAACAGTTTTCCGCAACCACTACATTTAATTTGACTAGCCTGTTTGGGCTCAAGCAACGTTAGCCTTCTTTCAATTTCAACTTTAACTTCAGGTTCATCTTCGTTTTTCAAAGCCTCAGTCAACAACAACTTGGCTTGCTCTAAGCTTTTATCTCCAAAAGTCTTAAGAAAAACATTGTTTACTTTTCCTTCATTACTGACCATTGTTGGCAAGATGCAGACAAAATTCGCTGGATAATCACGATTCCTGTCTAAGTCAAGAACTGCAAAACGAAAACGTCTTCCTAAATCGGTATAATCTACAGTAAAAACTTTTAACTTAATTTTCATTTCAAGCCAGCGTGAATAAGAAGTTTAATCATCAACTCGTATTAAAATAATTGCAGTTTAACGAGTCAGTCACATCACTGTCAATTTGCAATTTTCCCTTACTATTTTTGTTGAGACACTGGGAACATACTGCAGGGAAACAGTTATACGTTTTCGGCTGAGACTGTTCCGTATTTCATTGTTGATTTTTGTGGAGCCTCTTCCTTTGCTTGCATGACCAAAACGAGCTATTTTCCAGTTCCGCAAGTTTCCATGAATGATCTGAGGGTTACTGGTCAAAATATAGAAGGAAACCTTTCGCAAATTCCAATCACTCAATCACTTCAAAGATGGGACGACTAAAACACTCTGAAGGCTATCAAAAGGCTGAAATCCAGCCTCTGCACATACTTATTTGCGGGAATGCTTCGTGAGTAAGCGTAGGTTTTTTGACTCGCCAGAATGTAGAGGCTGCATCTACAAGGGCAGCAGTTACTGTTGGGGTCAATGCCCGTATAACGTCTGGAAAAGAGAGAGGGATTATTAATGCTTCTCGGAATGTTTGTGAAGTTAAAAAGAGGAAGTGCCAGTTTGATAGAACGTATCTGGAAAGAAAAGGGGTTGAGGGAAAGAGTGTTTTTTGAAGTTTTTTATTCGCACACTTGTTAAGTGGTGTGTTTGATAGCAAAGTACTCAATGCTATTTGCGTAACTTTGAACCCTTTTCGCTTAACTTCGTTTTCAAGTAATTTCTGTGCTGTTGAAGCTTTGAGGTTTTCGGGATAGACTTTTGATTCTTTCCCTCAAATAATAATAAGCTAAGAAATTATTTAAAAATTGTAGTACTGTGGGTTGCTGGAGGTCTATCTGGGTGACACTATACCGTGAATGAGCTTATCAAAGAAGCAGAAAAGACATAGCTTAAAAGGAGACAGGCACCATACAAAAGAGGACAGGTGCAAACCTCATGAAAAACTTGAAAATCATAGGCAAAGTAGCCACTGTTTTCGGAATCGCATCCATCGTATTCGCCGTTTTATCAGCCATCGTAACATACTGCCTCCTCCAAATCGCCAGTCCCACTGCCCCAACAGACTACGTCGTATTTTGTATCTTGTCAACCATGCTGCCGTATCTGTTTTTCGCCGTGCTCTCGCTGGTAATTGCAGTCATATCCCGGCGCGTTGGAAAAGAAAGCCTTGAAAAAGAAGCACTACCCCAAGCCCAACCCACAGAGGTAATTGCCTAATTTTTTCTTTCACGTATTTGACTAGATTTTAATTTTTGCTGTTTTGGCTTGCGTTTTGAATCAGCGTTTTCCACTTATTATCTCCTTCCACGGTTATTCCGCATGCTTCGCTTGGTGTTTTTCCGTTCAATGCTTCGTGAGGTCTTTATGTTCTGGTTCAGTCGCGGTATCCTGAGATTGAAGTTAAGTTATTGCAGGGTATGAATCCGAGGTCTTGGGATGTACTGTAGGGACACGGTTATGCGCTTCCGACTAAGGCTACTTTGCAACTCATTGTTTATTCTTGTGTTGCCTTGTCCTTTGCTCGCATGACCAAAACGAACCATCCGCCAATTTTCCATGCTTCCCCGTATGATCTGAGGATTGCTTGTTAAAATGTAGAAGGGCATTTTCGTTTGAGAAGTATACAGCTTCGCTATGAAGTTTAAGAGTCGTTTTCCTACGCCTATGCCCTGATAATCTGGCAAGACAACAAGTCTTGTTACTCGGTAATATCTTGCTTTCATATGGATATGGACGACAGCTATGAATGCTATGGGTTTGTCTTGGTAGACTGCCGTGTAGCATCGCGCAGTTGAAGGTAGAGCGCCGTTTAGATAGTGATATTGCCGAAACATTTTCCATAGGGAAGCGCCGCACCGATAAACCTTGAGCTCAACGGGCGGCCTAACCCTTTTTTTCGGTCGAACACCATCGTATCAGTACAGAAAACCCAGTCAGGATCCAACCAATCAACAACATCATAATGACACGTAACAGCAACAAACCGCATCTTGCTCCTGCGAACAGCCTTACTAATCGCGAATGCAGAAACCTTAGCTATTTCCCTATCAACTACGCTTGTGAACTCATCAAAAACGATAAGCTGCGAATCCAAACAGAGCGCCCGTGCAATGTCAACACGCATCTTCTCACCTTGACTGAGGCAATCATACGCTTTGAGCCAGTCAGGCGGAGAAGCAAAACCCACACTACAAAGCGCCCTAGTAATCTCGCAAGTTTCAAGGCTTTCAGGAAAATCGTCAAGCACACACTTATGAGAATACTCAAACCCCCTGATGTATGCTTCAGAGAAAAGCTGCTTAGCAATACTTGTCTTACCGGAGCCACTGCGTCCAACGATAACGCCCACCTGCCAATCGTCATCTTCAATCGGTAAAGAGCCCTTGAAACGCTTCTCTAACTTGACCTCCGATAGAGTAAAACTTCCAACTACGCTTTGCGCCCTAAAACTGTCTGCTTGATCCCACTTTTTTACAATGTCAAAATCCGTAGTTTGTAACCCTCCAACTTTAGCTTCTCAAAGATGCTTTTCTGGTTAGCTTCATCCTTGCATTCCACGATTATTTCGTAAGTGGCTGGAATGCTAACAGAAAACTCGCGCTCCAGGAGATCTTGGGGCAGTTTTTCGCCCACAGATGCAAGGAGCACCTTCAAACAGTCCTTCTCACCCTGCTCAATTATGCGCATGTATTCGGCGGCGTCAAGTTCCTTGTTATGTTTGCCCCTTAACTTGTTAAGAATCTGCCTAAGCATACGCCTATCCACTTCGGTAACAGGTAAGCGAAGCACCGGAGCAAGAAACTCTCCATGTTGTTTACAAATTTCAGTGCGCTGCTCACCATCAACCAACATACCGTTTTTATTAGTTAGTATTGGATATGTCCAACCGTACTTTTGCAAACTCGTCCAAATTTGCTCTTGCTGCTTAATCGTAGTTACATTTGGGTTATTTTGGTCCTTCTGAAGAAGGCGAATGTCTTCTAACAGCGGTAAATATGCGTCCGGAATTTTAATTGTTGTTTTTTTCTCCATCATTTACACTCTCATGTTTGTGTTTTTGTCGATTTTGGGTTTTACTTTCATGTCGCAAAAAGTCTTCTCGGTCTTTCTTTGACCATTTTTTCAACTTTTTTTGGCACTTCATCCAACGCTGCAGGAACAGGTTAAAATTTAACTTGAAGAAAGAAGCTTCTATCTCGTCGAGCATCAACGCTCCAGGCATGGCAGACTGGAACAGCTCAATTACTCGGCTTATTACGATGTGGTTGCCCTTGAGTATTATCTCTTTGTTTTCCAGTATAGCTTCGCGAGTCCATCTTGAACGGTATTTATCGTCAAGCTCAAAATTCTTAAGCAAGACGAGTTGTTCGGGTTCAGTGAAAGAGTTAAAGTCTATCCGAATGCCCTCTGACGGCACGGGCTCCAGCTTCTCAGATAGGTCATTAATCCTTTTGGTTAACTGTGAAGGCTTCACGGTTCATGGCACCTCGTTGTTTTATTTTTCTTGGATGTTTCGGGTTGGCTTCTATGAAGTCGAAATACCCTATCTAACAAGCCCATTTCTCTGCGTTCCAAAATAAGCGCGTCTCGCTTTTCTTTTGGCATTTCACGAAGTTTTTGTACACTTTCAAGCCAGTCAAAGAGGAAATTGTAGAAGTATATCTTGAAGTACCATTCTTCAAGCTCATCACAACAGAGAGACGCAGGCATGATGTCAACAAACAACTCCATAGCTCGCCTAGCAAAGATTTCCAATCCTTTATTCCACAAATCAGCGTTCTTATCTATGACATCTTGCGGAGGACTCCCAGGCGCATACTTATCAACAATCTCCTGAACCCTTGCAAAGAGCTTTCTTTCTGGCTCAGTGAAACAGTTGAAATCAATCCTTGTCTCCGACTTAGCCGAATCGTCAAGTTCTCTAGTTAAGTTGCCTACTTTGCGGTTTATCTGCCAGGGCTTCAAGGCACAAACACTCCACGTTTCGCTTTATCCTCTAAATCCTTCAAACGACTCATCATTTCAGGCAAAACCGCGGTTTCATTCAGCAACGCATTAGCCTTCAACATAGTATTCAAAGCGCCAAGCTGAGCAAACTCATTAGAAACTGTAAGCAGCCGCATGCTTGCCTGGCGGTAGATCTGCTCATAACGATTAATGACCTTTAACAAAATCTCCTCTGGCTTGACAACGCTCTGCAAAACAGGCTGCCAGCTCACCCGAGTCTCAAAATCACCATACACAGTACGCTCAGAACACGCACATTTCACGCTTAATTCCTTCACAATCTCCGCTTGCGAAAAGCCTAAACCTTCGAGCTTCAGCAATTCTAAGCGTCTAGAGACCGTTTCCAGCTTTGCCTATCCCCCTCAAACTGCAACTTTGCTTCAAACCTAACCACCTTTTAGACTGAGATTTTGGATTTTAAGACAACGCCGACAGCTGCCGTTCAGAGAGTAAGCTGTTTAAGACACCACAAAACAAGACAACAATTAGATAACATGTTTTTTCAGGCTAAAAAACTTGCTCTTTCCCGCAACCAATGATTATTTATCAATGAGGGGGTTAACGAGACTTTTAGTGTTCAAAAAGAGTAAATAGACATCGAGCGTAAATATGCATGGCCTTTCTGTGACTACTCCAAACTGCAAGAAAAAGATGATTTGTTGAGGCAGAATACAAATCTATTCTCGCGCAAGGGCTTCATATTCTAATTTCTATTCGTTAGTTCTTTTGTTTGAGTTTTCATAAGTCATCTTTACAAGGCGAATATATTCTTGGAATGTTAGGTCTGGAACCACCCAACGAGGCATATCCCCTTTGTATTTTATTTTGATTTTTTCGTGCAGGTTTTTTATAACTATAATTTCCAGGTGTCTGGCGCCTATTCCGAAGAGTTTCTCTAAGGCGTTTTGAAAATCGTTAATTCTGAAGGGAATTTCAGGTTTTTTTTGTTCCCATTGAGTTTTCGAGGTAAAAGTAAATTGACGTTTTTACTGGCTCTCCAAGGGATAAAAAGGATTTATCAATGGCTTCCAGCAGAATGTCATAAAAAGCACGATTATCGTCTAACGTTAATTCGACGATGAAAGATAGTTCATCTTGTTTCTGTATTGCCTTAGCTTTGTAGTTCTTGCTGTTTTGCAAGTCTACTCACCTATGGGACGATTCGATAGTTTTCTTTTCCGTTCTGTCCAGTTTTGGATTGCTTAGGGTGAATTTGACTCGTTTTCTTGGTTCTTCTTAGGTATTGTTATGATGAATTGTGCTCCTTTGCCTGGTTCCCCAGTTTCTTGTATTGTCCAACCGTAGACATCCATCATCTTCTTTACCAAAGACAAACCAAGACCAGCACCTTTACCAGTCGCTAAGCCAGCATCGAACAGCTTTGGCTTATTAGCGTCGGGTATGCCAACTCCATCGTCCTCATAAAACAACTTCACCCCATCCACCTCTATATTGTAGTGCAGGCGTATTTGTGTGACTTTTTCCCCGTGCTTTAATGAGTTGTCGATGAGGTTGTAGAAGAGTTGTCCAAGTAACGAATCAGCGACCACCTCAAGTCTCTGGCATTCATTGACAATTCTTATGCCGCTCAAGTTTGAAAATATGTTAGCAGCTTGATCGAAGTATTCAGCAACATTTATCTTTGCCAGTTCTTCAACGCCAATTCTCTCGTAGAAACGGCTAAACTCAAACAGCCTATCTGACGAGCTAATCGCAGAATCAATTGCCTCAAAGTATTTAGCTAATTTTGGGTTGTCACCAATTTGCTTCTTAAGCAAATAGGCGTTGGTTTTTATGACCATAAGCTTGTTGCCAACATCATGCCTAGTCAAATCACCGACAACATGGAGCTTCTCGGTCATAACCCTCATTTTTAAATGATTCCTCTTCAGCTCCTCTTCAGCTTTCTTACGTTCACTGATATCTACAGCAATCCCCCTTATCGCTGCGACTTTGTTTTGAATAATATTTGGAGTAGCCCAAACCATAGCAGGAAAAACAGTACCATCTTTCTTCATCAGAGTGTATTCATTAGGGCCAACATTCTCGCCAGACATCAACCTCTTAATATTCGCTGTTGCCTTTTCTCGCTCAGCTGGAACAACGAGCCGAACGACCTTGAAGCTGTTGACGAATTCATCTTGACCATATCCAGTAATCTTGGAAGCTGTCCTATTAACAAATACAAGGTTTCCGTTAACATCAATCTCAAATACCAGCTCGGGCAACGATTCAGCAAACTCGCGATATTTCGCAACACTATCCTTTAGCAGCTCTTCGTTTTTCTTGCGTTCAGTAATGTCTCTTGCTAGTCCAATTACCAAAGTCTCTTTATCAATTGTTATAGGTCCAAAAGAAATTTCAACTGGAAAGATACTTCCGTCTTTCCGCTTTTGGTGGCTCTCAAGAGTGAATGTCTCACCTGCAACCATCTTTAACCATAAAAAAGCGCTCTTGTTGTTTTCTGTTACTTCACTTTCGATGTCGGCAGTTGTCATCCCAACCAATTCTTTTTTTGTGTATCCGAGGTTTTTGCAAGCACGTTGGTTAGCATCTCTGATTCGGCCTTTTTCGTCATGAACTAGAATGGCCTCTGATGCTTGCTCCATAAGAGTGCGATAGCGTTTCTCACTTTCTCCTAAAGCCTGCTTTGCTTTGCTTCTATCGACCACGAGATTAATGCTATGAGATAATTCTCCATAGACTGTTTCAGTCGAACCCTGTTTATTGTGATATCCGTCTGCGCCAAGATTTAGCGCTTTTATGGCTACTTCTTCTCTGCCTTTCCCAGTAAATAGTATGAAGGGGATTTCGTTTTTCTGTGCACGCAGCTCCTTTAGGAACTGGAGACCGTCTTTTTGGGGCATCTCATAATCAGAAACCACAACATCATAGTGCCCATCTGCTAGTTTTTTGAAGGCTTCCTCAACACAACAGGCACTGTCAAACTCAAAGTTGCCCATATCCATTAAAATCAGTTTTGAAACTTCCCGAATTGAAGGGTCATCGTCAACATGTAAAACTCGAATGGCGCTATTTTTGTTTGAAGGCGCCAAATCAGCTATTTCTATAACCATTCTATTCTGATTGAGGTTTTGTATTAGCATTACCCCAACTTGAATAGTTAATGAATTGATGATAAATCAGTTATGAATTAAGAATACTGAGCACAGATTACCACAATTAGGAACAAATGAAAAGTATAATTTTCTGGCAGCGCAATTAGTTCAGATCAACAAGACGGTTTCAACTAAGATAACAAAGAAAAAGAGGGAAGGTTGCGCGGGAGATATCGCCATGGGCTTCCTCATAAGGATTTATGAAAAATGTTGGCTCTATGCCTACCTTTTAAATGAGTTAAGATTACTCAGGTAAACGTTTTAATTTAGCTTTGAAGTCGTCCTTTGGCTATGTGGCGGCTGGGGTTCTTCTTTCACGAGATAGCGTTCGGATTACTAAGCGTCTTTATACCCCTGTACCTAGTTGCCTTCAAAGACACCAGCGTTCTTGGTGGACCACTTGTTGCTCTAGGCGTCATGACGTCAATAGCCATATTCTGCTCCATCCCTGCCTCATTCCTCTGGGGATACCTCTGCGACGCCACGCGCCACTACAAAGTGTTTATTCTCCTTTCTTTTCTTTCGTCAGCGGTTATTCTCTTCCTCATGACGCTTCCATTTGCCCAAAACATCCTTCTATTTGTTGCCTTGTATATTGTCATGCAAATGCTCCATGTGGCGCATGAAGCACCCAAAAACGTGCTCATAGCTGAGCATTATAGCCGTGATGATTGGGAGAAATCCTATGGATTTTACGAGGGACTCACGGAAATTGGCTTCATTGTTGGTTTAGCTATCGGATTGTTTGCGTTTGCATCTAGTCTTAGCTTGTCTGTTTTGTCAACTTATACACTGTACCTTTGTAGCGGTTTAAGCGTGGCTGCATTTGTCCTGTCGATAGTTCTGATTGCTGACCCATTGATGATTTTTGAAAGGCGCTTAGTAGGCATAGAGAGAAAGATAGATTACACCTATCGCGGAGTAGAATCGTCATCCAGGCTCATGGATGGATTGCGCTGGGATGGTTCACTTAAAGAAGACAGCTTTCGCGGGTTTGCCTTAGCAATAGTCTTGTTTGCTCTTGCAACAAGCCTCTTCTTTACACCTTTGCCCATATTTCTTAAGCTGGGTCTGGGGTTGCCGACAAGCATGGTTTATGTTGCGTACATCCTTAACTCCGTTGGGGCAACAGCAGGTTACTTCTTGATTCGTGGACGAGCAAGATCAATGGACATAAGGAAGCAAATGCCACGTTTTGTGCTTTTCCGCAGTCTCCTCATATTTATGCTCGTTGGGTTTATTCAGTTTGCTTTTTCACCTACAATAATGACTGGGATTCTTCTAATTTTTATCGGCTTCGCATACGCCATGTACTACATCATGATGCTTTCCCTTTCAATGGAGCTTATACCTCAGGGGAAAACCGGCTTTTTCGACGGACTTGTCGGCTTAGGCGCAGCAGTAGGCTCCTTTCTTGGGCCTTTCCTTGCTACACACTTGAATTATCTTCCAACTTTCCTGATTGCCGCTGTAGTTTTCTTCTTTGCCTTCATAACTCTAAAATTGTTCTCGTAAAATGTGAGCTAAGAAAGAAAAAGATAGGGCGAGCTTTCGCTCGGGTTCAAGTTTATTCTGTGTGGACTCTGAATAGGTCGATGTCTTCGCGCATGCTTGGTGTTAGCTCAAGGAAGTCTCTTACTGAACGCTCAATGTCTTTTGACTGCGTGACGTATCTTCCGACGATTAGGATGTCAGCGCCTTTTTCTAAGGCTTCTTTGGCTGTTTCTGGTACTATTCCGCCTGCAACAGCGATTAGATATTTTTTGTTTGGGAAAGCTTCGCGTATCATTTGTATACGTTCAAGTCCGCAGGTTCTTCCGCTTTCTTGATCGATTCCCCTGTGCAATATGACGACGTCAGGGAATTCTTTGAGTGATTTGAGTTTTTCAAGAACATCTTCAACGTTTAGCATGTCTATGACAGCGTATATTCCAAGTCTTTTTGCTTCATGTACGAATGCATCAAGAGTTTCAGGTGGCGCTAATCCAGCAGCAACCACTGCATCTGCGGTATCTTCATAGGCTATGTCCACTTCGACTTTTCCAACGTCGAGCGTTTTTAGGTCTGCAACTATGAACGAGTCTTTCGCTACTTGTCTCAGGTCATTGATCACTCTTGTTCCGTAACGTTTGATTAGTGGTGTTCCGGCTTCAATGATAATTCTGTCACTTCCTGGAAGTTGAGCGAGGATTTTCTTGGTTTTCTCAAGCTCGGGTGCGTCCATTGAAATCTGCAGGTATGGGGGTCTCCATAAGCGTGGAACTTTGAAGCCCATTATCGGATGCTTTGCACGGTCTTTATCATAGATTATCTTTTCAAGTGATGGGTACTTCTTTAATGCTCGTTGTAGCGCCATTTTTGTTGCGCCGTAGTTGTACTGGTATATTCTTCGGTAATCGCTTGCTTTTGGATGAACAAACACGCTGCAAATGATAACCCACTCATCAAGTTTGTCTGCGGGGATGATTCCTTCTTCTGCAGAATCAGCGATAGCTTTGGCAACTGCGGCTTGTGCGGGGCCAAAAATTTTTCCTGTGTCCTCCATGTTCTTAATGGTTACTTTAGGCACTATTAGTGTGTGGGGTTTCGGCGGCAAATTAGGTCTTATAACTGCGAGCAGTGGCGTATGGCCGGCTGATAAACTTGTCATGCCATTAGCGAACGCTTGACCAACTGGACCATCTTTGTCGCCTATCATCAGATCGATGTGTGCGACTTCGTTTCCTTCTCCAACCAAAGATTCACCGATTAAGTAAGTGCTTCCTGATTTTTCGTCAGTGACGTCAGCAACCACTGTCGGTATACGGTCAACAATCTCTTTGAAATCGACATTGAACTCCTTTAACCAGGTGTAAAGTGTATCCCTGTGAATGTCTATTTCTTTTGCTGTTCCGACGATTGTCGGTTTTGTCGGCTTATTTTTTGAGCCAACTTCTTTTTTTGCTGCTTCAGTCAACATTTTAATAAATTCTTCTCGAGTTTCTGGCTTTTTAACATCTGCTCCCGACATTTATTTTAGCCTCAGCGCTCTCTCTATCTCATCTTATATATAAAAGTGTCGGAAGGTTGAAAGGTATTAAGGATGGTCGGTCTGATTTTAGCGGTAGGTTGTCGATCAATGTTTGTTTTTCTTTGGGGAAGCGGTAAACGGTGTTCTTGAGAATAAGTTTATCGGTAAATCTATATACCTTGAAGTTTTATTGAATGCCTCATTATGAGGCAATCCGATGTCTTGGACTGACTGGGCATGTTTAGGCATATTCGTATTGGGTTTTTTGCTCTTCCTATACGGCGCCAACACTTATAATACAATTATCGGTTACACTGGCGTTTACTTATTCATCGGCGCAATCGCAGCCTACCTTATTATTTACATATACAAGGAATTGACAAAGAAAACGCCCGTTCAAAAGCCATAAAGATTGCCGTATTTTTCATTTAGGTATTGTAAGTAAGGTTCAGAATCCAAATTTCTTCCAGTTGCTTTCTTGATGAGCTCTTCTGGGTCATAGAGGTCTCCTTGACTGTAAACGTTTCTTTTTAGCCAATCGTTAACGAGGTTTAGTTTTCCTTGTGAAAGTTGGTTGCGCCAGTTCGGGAGGTCTTTGGTGATTGCAGCGGTTATTTGTCCACTGTAAATGTTGCCTAGCGTGTAGCTTGGGAAATAACCGTATAATCCGCTTGCCCAATGCGTGTCCTGCATTACTCCTTCAGAGTCATTTTCAACTTTTACGCCAAGATAATCAGTGTATTTCTGATTCCATACCTCAGGGAGCTCGTTGACTTCGATTTTATCGGCGAAAAGGTCTCTTTCAATTTCAAAGCGTATAATCACATGCAAGTTGTATGTTACCTCATCGGCTTCAATGCGGATTTTTGACGGTTCAACCTTGTTGATAGCGTGGACAAACTGGTCTAATTCAACATTGGCAAGGTCTGGGGCTGCTTTTTTGAGTTTAGGCATAAAGCTTGACCAGAACTCTTTCGAGCGGCCTATTACGTTTTCATAAAAGCGTGATTGCGACTCATGTACGCCATAGGAGCATGTGGAACCTATTGGTTGATACTTCCATTTTGGGTTGAGGTTCTGCTCGTAGAGCGCATGTCCTGTCTCATGAAGTACGGAGAAGATTGAGTTTGCATAATTGTTTAGGTGATAATGCGTGGTTATGCGTACATCGTCATAGTAGCCTGTGGTAAAGGGATGTTCTGTCTCATCAATTCTTCCATGCGCCGCAGACGAGACAGTGTCGTAGCCTAATGTTTGTGTTAAGAGTTGAGCGATTTGGCGTTGGTTCTCCGCTGGAACTGGCAAATAAAGTATTGCTGTATCTGGCTTGTTTGGGCTAGCTTGAATTTTACCTATTAGCTGTTTTAAGCCCTGCTGAAGTTGACTAAACGTTGCCGTAATCTGATCCGCAGTCATTTTAGGTTCGAAATTATCAATCGCCGCTTCATATGACGTTTTGGTTTCCTTAACTTTCATAAGAATTTCTGCAGCTTGCTTGCTTAAATCTAAAAGTTTTTGCAGGTCAGCTTTGAAGAGGTTGAAGTTTTTTTGGGCTTTAGCTTTTTTCCAAACATTTACCGTTATTACTTCTTGCTTGGCAAGGTCAGCCACTAGTTTTTCAGGCAAACTAGTTTGTTCTCGGTAGCTTTTTTTGATTAGGTAAATGTTGCGTTTTTCCGCTTGGCCGAGCGCTTCATGTTCAGGGCTTGCTTGTATGGCGTCTAAGAGTTTTCCTATTTCTGGGTCAGTGCTCATTTTATGATGAATCCGACTTAGCAATGACAACTGTTGGCTTCGTTGCTCTACTGCTCCTGGGGGCATCATGGTTTCCATGTCCCAGTGGATTATGCCTTCAGCTGTTTGCAGCACCATTAGATCTTCAGTTTTTGCTAAAAGTTGCTTGTAAACTGAATTTATGCTGTTAGTAGTCAAAGTGATTTTTCACCTTCATTTGTTTTGTGTTAATGCTCTGTTAAAAACTTTAGTTCTCACTGAAGACTATAAAGCTCCTTTTTCTCGGAAGCTTTTTTTGATGTTCACCATTTGGTTAAGACTTGCATGGTTTATGCTGATACTTATCATTTGGGGTGTTTGTGTTCCGATTTGGATAGCGTTGAGGTTTTTTAGGCTAGATTATAGTCACAACTATTGCCGCGTGCTTAGTTATGCATAAACGTTAAATGGCACCGAAACAACATTCACTTTACCACTATAGGGTGCCGAAACATGTTTCAGCTGGTCGTTTGAAACAGTAATAGGGGGTGCATAAGGGTTGGTTGGGGAAGATGTTTGGGTTAGCCAGAACCTTATCAGGCCGCGTCTGAGCCGGGATGAACTTTGGATGCTATATCGTTTAGTGGATAATCAGTATTGGTTGTTGAGGAAGCATCCGCATCCTTTCTGGGACTTGGAGAAGCTCAGCAGACTGAGGCTAAAACTGCTGAGAGACCTGAACAGGAATCGTAAACAAGAATACCAAATAAGCGCACGCAGAAGGGTCTATTAAAACAATTAGCAGGCATACGCTGATTTTAACAAATGGTGGCTCTTATCAATGGATTGCTAACCTTAACTTGCGCGAGATTGTTGCTAGAAAAATTAAATGCCAGAAGCGAACGCCGCTTATTGCCCTCACTGCGGAAAACAATTGATACTTTAAAAAAGCTCTGCTTCTTTTTTTTATTTCAGCACGCAAGCGAAAGCATACTACATACATCAAGATTTGTTGCTGCCTAATACTAACAACATACCTTTAAGTGAACAGTAAACACGCTTTATCCTGAAGCGCCATTTATGAGTGAACGCAAAGCACCCTACGGCAAACAAGTCAAAACTCGGTACATTCTGCCTAAAGCACCACCATTGCATGAAGAACCCATACGCGGAATAGAGCCAGGCAAAATAGTCTGCCAAATATGCGGAAAAACCCTCAAAACCCACACCCAACTTGACAGGCACATGGAACACGCTCATGGAAGCCCAGAAAAAACACATACTGCACCCCTTAGAATAGAATAAGTTGATGCTCCGGCTAGGATTTGAACTGGTCCTCGGCGCGAAACCACTTTTTTGAGTAGCTATCTATAAAGCGAAAACGTTGGATATCTACCGTAAGACGTATATTTCCCACAGTGGGAATTAGATATGAGTGGGAAAATGACGACCGAAGAAGTAACCGTTGACGAGAAGGGTAGAATTCTAATCCCCAAGGAGACCCGTGAGAAGATTGGGCTACGGACGGGCGGGAAGGCACGATTAAAAGTCGAGAAAGAAAGAATTGTCATCATGCCGCCAATTTCGCCAGAAGACTTCATTAAAGAAATGGAAGGCTGCATCAAAGAAGGCACTCCCACCATAGAACCTTTAGAACTCAAGAAAATGTGGGAACCCAAAAAAGTGGCCAAGAAATGATCTTTATAGATTCAAACATGTGGTGCTACTACTTCGACAAACGCCTGTCCGAACATGAACAAGTACGCGACATAATGCGAAAAACCATAACTTCAGAAGATATTGTTTGCAATACACTAATAATTCTGGAAGTAGCCCACTACTTAGTCAGGCACTTCACAGAATCGACTGCACGCAAAAAAATCGAATACTTTACTAACCTATCGAACTTGACCATTGTAGACTTTGATCGCCAAAATATGACTCAAGCCCTAGAAAGTCTAATTGAATATGGCTACAGCGACGGCTTAGGCGGACGAGACGCAACCGTTTTAGCTACCATTAAATTGAAAGAAATCAAAACAATACTTTCTCACGATGAAGTGTTTAAGCGTCTATCCACTAAACTGAAGCTGGAAGTCATAGATCCAATCAAAAAATAGTTCAGCCCAACTCTTGTTGCAAAGCATTAGAAATGATTGGTGCTCCGGCCGGGATTCGGACCCGGGTCTTCGGCTCGAAAGGCCGGAATACTTGACCGGACTATACTACCGGAGCGCTTCGCCTAGAAGCATCAAGCAGAATGCTTTTTCACTCGAATAAACCTTACCCTTCTAGAATGAGGCTTTAGCTAGCTTGGGCTCTCTTGCTTTGGCTTTTTGGTTTAAACAAAAATCCAGTTATCTGCTCAACAAGTTTGCCCTGATTTTTCGCCGTTTTTTCTAGTTCTTCGATTCTTTTTTCTAGGTCGTTTGAGATGATTTTGCCTTCGATTCTGTTTGCTGAGCGGAACATCAGCAGCATTTTGAAAACTTCAGAAATGGCTTTCTCTTGCTCATCAGTGGACGCCGGTTTTATTCCAGCAATTATGGATAACTGGTTCACATAGTGTTCTTTAATTTTTAATTCTGCGTTCACAGATGGGTCAGTTGGAAATGCGATGCTTAGCGGGATTTTTTTAGCTAGTTCGGCTGCTGTTGGGAAACGGATTATGATGTCTCCTCTTATCCATGAGGAAACGAATTCCGTGACAAATCTTCGAATCTCGTTTTGACTGAAAAGTAAAGCAGGATCTGCCTTTGGTTCAGTTTTCTTTTTAATCCTTACACTTATGGCTTTCTTATCGTCAGGTTTATTTTCCATCGTAATCCCCTTCCGCAGTCTATCGATTCTTTCTTCTACTTTTCTTCTTAAGCATACTAGTATTTAAGAAAAAGCGTTAAAATGAGATTTTTGCGGCGGATGGAATTTTGCCCAAGATTTTCGCTGTTGCCTTCTCCACCTTTTCACGGTCAGCTGCATCAGTATATACTCGCAGAATATTCATGAAGCCTTTCAAAGTTTCAAAAATCTTTGAAATCTCACTTAGCCGCTGCAACGTTTTCTCACCCGCTTGGTTTCTGGTGAAAACAGGAATCTCCATAGACTCCATAAGTACCGCGTGGTGATAAGGTACGGACGGCACGGTGGGCACGTCAATTATCACCGCTTCAATGCCAACGCCTGCTTCCTTGGCAATTTCGCTCTGCATTTGGTGCCTGTATGATTCGCGACCAAAAATATTCGATATCACAGTATCCTTCTCGTAGAAAGTTCGCTCATAAGCGCATTTTAGCATTCTACGCCTTTCAAGATTGCCAATTATTCCTTTGGATGCTTCACACTTTTTCAGGGCTGCCCAAACCGTGTAATCATCCAGCGCCAAATACTCTTCAGGCGTCTTGAACGCCGTCAACCCTAACTCACTATTTGCTTTTTCCATCGCGGTCGCCAGCATAATTTGCGCGGCTCTGCCAACACGGTGGAAATAAATGCTCTTAAACGACTCAATCCTAGCAATCATGAACGCTTCCAACGCTGACAGGGCACCGAGTTCTACGGCTAAATTTTCGCCTAAAACATCAAGCGCATGTATGAGACGGAAAACGTCAATGAAACCGTACTCAGCGCCAGTGTGATAAGTATCTCGGACGATGAAGTCCTGCTTGTCAACGTCCACGGCGCTGCTTATTATTTGGTCAAGAAACGCTTTGCTTGGCTTGTGTAGTTTTCCAACGGCAAGCTTTGCTACCTCTTGAGGCTTGTAACCCATCTTTGCTAGTTTATCGCCTACTTCGCTTTTCTCAATAATCCACGAGGTGATGTCCTCATGCGTCTTTTCCAATTCTTTTATCAATAATTGCTCAAAAACATGCGAGAAAGGTCCATGCCCAGCGTCATGAAGCAACGCTGAAATCCTGCACACGTCCACTTCTTCATCGCTTACGACGCTTGAAATGTTAGGGTTCTCCAAAACTTTGCCTGCCAAATACATGACGCCAACACAGTGCTCAAAGCGTGTGTGGTTAGCGCCTGGATAAACGTATTCTGAACCTGCCAGTTGCCTCAGCCGTCTTAGCCGCTGCATTGGATAAGAATCAATAATGTTCTTTTCTGCTTCAGTAATGTACACGTACCCGTGTACTGGATCCTTTATTTCTCCCCAGTAAGCCTTAGGCACAAGCAAGCCTCGCAGTTGTAAGTTATATTTATGTATCTCCCTATAATGTGTAACGCTAACCAGCCGAGTTGAAAAGCATGGGTAAGAAGGGCGTTTTCATCTGCATCGAAGGCTTAGACGGAAGCGGAAAAACCACACAGGCAGTTCTACTCACCGAAAGGCTCTACAAAAGCCACAATGCAATTTACACTACAGAACCTAGCCACGGCAAAACGGGCACTTTCATCCGAGAATGCTGCCTTTATGAGAAAAAACGCTTGCCAACAGCCGCCGAAGCATTACTTTTTGCCGCAGACCGCATCGAGCACGTAGAAAACGAGATAAAACCCGCTTTAGCCGAGGGGAAACTGGTAATCTGCGACCGCTACATTTACTCGTCTTTAGCCTACCAAGGCAGCGCAGGCCTCAGCTTGGACTGGATTAAGACCATTAACTCTCATGCTTTGCAGCCAGATTTCGGCATATTTATCGATGTATCTCCAGAGCGGGTGCTGGAGCGTTTGCAAAGAAAGAAGTCTGTGATGGAAACTTTAGAAACACAGCAAAAAGTTCGAGAAATTTACATGAAGTTCGTTGAGAAAGGTGAACTTATCAAGATTGATGGTGAAAAACCCAAAGATATAGTGGCAGACGCATTGTGTTCGAAAGTTTTGAGTTTACTTGAAACTGTTAAATAACGCTGGAAAAGATAAAGAAAAATAAGTTTGCGGTTTAGTCTTCTCTCCACTTAAACAGTCTAACTGCCAGAATGAAGATTACGGCTGTTATCACTGCAACGACAGCAAGGTCAATTATTGCTCCCATGTAGTTTCCGTAAACCATGACGTTGTTTAAGCCCTCAACTATGTAGAATAGCGGCAGCACGTGTGCGATACTTTGTAGGTAGGTTGGCATGATGCTGATTGGGAAGAAGGTGCCAGCAAGGAACATCATCGGAAACGTCACTATGTTGCCTATTACGCCTGCAGTTTCAGGGTTCTTTGTTACGGTTCCAACGAGCATGCCCAGTGCAGCAAAAAGCATTGGACCCAGAATTAGGAAGGGTATAAGCCAAACGGTTAGAGTTACGTGTGCGCCGAACGCGAAGATTCCTACGCCAACCATAAGTAGAAAGCTGAAAGTCGTCAAGACAATGTACCACATCACTTTAGAGGCTAGCCACTCCATTTTTGTGAGCGGCGTCAGTGACAGTTGCTTGAACAGTTTCGTCTTCTTGTACTCCGAAGATATGTTGACCAGAGAGAACATTGGGCTTACAAGTATGGAAAAACCAATCAAGCCTGGAATCAGAAAGTCAACGTACTTTGTTTGCTGGGTGTTCACAGTTGCCGATGTTAAGCCTATGACCATTGTACCGTTGAACCGTTGCAAGTTAAAATAGTTTGCATATCCATTAACTGTTCCACTTACGATGCCGCTGGTGCTTGATGTTGGATTACCGTATACTGTTACGTTTACCTGATGGCCTGCCAAATAGTTAGCAGAGAAGTTAGCTGGAATAATTATGCCGTCTGATGATGAATGGTCAGCTAAGTACTTTGAAAAGTCCTCTGTAGTATTGACGGTTATGACTTTAATTGTAGTCGAATCGTTGAGTGCAGCCAAAAACTGTGAAGCAATATTCATTTGTGGTGAAGCAAACGGGTCCGTATCTTGGTTTTGGGTATAAACATTGATTGTTCCAGAGCTGTTTCCTGAGAAGATCGCTCCGAAAATCAAGATTAGAATAACTGGAAATATTAATCCGAAGAAGAGTCCAAACTTGTTTCTTAAGTATCCGCGGCTGAAAACCTTGAAGTCTGCAAAGATTCTTTTTCCACTAACCACTTTTAGCGCCTCCGTTTATTATTTGTAGGTTTGGTTTCGTTTTCCTCAGATGCGATTTCTCCTTGTTCGTTAACCATTCCACTGACAAGCTTGACAAATACGTCGTCAAGACTGTCTTGGCGTGTTTGGATTTCTCCCCAGTCCATTTTTGATTGTTCAGCAGCTGCCAAAGCAGCTAACGCATCAATTTTCATTCTTAGGGGTATGATGATTTCTCTTTTGGTTTTATCGTAATCAACTTGCAATTCAGTGTTTGCTCTAATGTAATCC
>Ga0208688_1000324_pt1 | contig 29983 bp, 27 predicted proteins | sample June2015DPH_6_15_FD_184696 | JGI IMG/M metagenome (GOLD analysis project Ga0208688, IMG submission 184696) | Peatland microbial communities from SPRUCE experiment site at the Marcell Experimental Forest, Minnesota, USA - June2015DPH_6_150... | ecosystem: Environmental > Terrestrial > Soil >... | reverse complement strand
GAGGTGCACGAAGGGCGGATGGCAAACCGCACGTCGCGAAGAACTCGCGGTCGACGGGAAGGCACTGTCTGATATACCGGCCTTCCAGCCGGACTGGGGAAAACCCGCTGTCCGGAATGATAGGGGGACGATGGAAACGTCAGCATCATCGAAGCCTGGTCCGCGCCATTGTCCTACCCGACCGCTGGCAGCAGGGGTTGATAGCAACCTGCAGAGACTCCTCTAACGAGGCTAAGGCCGAAGAAGAGGGGAGCCAGACGGGATTGGCGCATGAGTCCGTAGGAGCGATGACTGAGGAGCCCCATCTGGATTGCTTCCGGATCATCGACAACCCAGGAGTTATCGCGCCGTCGCTTACACCGAAATTGCCCAAGCCAGTTCTTTCTTCTATCCTGCTCTTGACGCATTGGCTACTAAAATGTTCTTTCTCCAAAGGGAAGCTGACCTGGAGGTCGCCATGCCTTCTTCTCCCGATGTAGTCATTATTGGCAGTGGCATCGGCGGGGGTACCCTTGCCAACCGCTTGGTGCAACACGGTCTCACCGTTACGATGTTGGAGCGGGGAGACTACTTGCCGCAGGAGCGCGAAAACTGGGACGTCGATGCCGTTTTCGCCAACCAGAGGTATGTGCCCGCCGAAACCTGGCTCGACAAACATGGGGTCGCTTTTCGCCCCGGCACCTACTATTACGTGGGAGGCAGCAGCAAGATGTTCGGGGCTGCCATGCTCCGACTCCGCGAGAAGGACTTCCAGGAACTCGAGCATGCCGGAGGCGTTTCGCCCGCCTGGCCGATTACCTATCGTCAGCTCGCGCCCTATTACAACTTAGCGGAACAACTCTACGGAATCCATGGCGAGGCTGGCGTTGATCCAACCGAACCATCCGATGTTCCTCGCTATCCCTATCCTGCGCTCGAGCACGAACCCGTGATCGAGCAGGTGGCATCCGCTCTTAAGAATCGGGGGATCAAGCCCTTTGCTCTTCCCGTTGCCGTGCAACGTCACCCGGGAGGACCGTGCATCCGTTGCAAGACCTGTGACGGATTCCCTTGCCAAGTGCATGCCAAAACCGATGCTGAGATTGCGGCGGTCAGGCCCGCTTTGGCATCTGGCAAGTTGACGCTCAAGACAAATGCGTTGGCAACACGTCTGCTGCTCACTAGCGATGGCCGCCGCGTGAACGCCGTCGAGTACCAGAGCGACGGGCATATCGAAAGCATCACCGCACCAGTAATCGTGCTCTCTGCCAGCGCCGTCAATTCGTCAGTGCTGTTGCTTCACTCGGCTTGCGACAAGGCTCCCAATGGCGTTTCAAACTCTTCTGGCGTCGTGGGGCGCAACTACATGGCGCACAACAACACGGCTCTCATGAGCATCGGCTGGAAGATCAACGAGACCAAGTTTCAAAAAACCATTTGCATCAATGATTTCTACTTCGGGGACCATGACTTTAAGTACCCCATGGGCAACATTCAAGGTCTCGGCAAACTTCAAACCGGAATGCTCACGGCCAAGCAGAAATTTCTTCCCAAGTTCTTAGGCGACCGGATGGCGGAGCGGAGCGTGGATTGGTGGATCATGTCTGAGGACCTGCCTGACCCGGGGAACCGCGTGCTCTTACAGGGAAACACAATTCGGCTCCACTACACCGAAAATAATATGGTTGGGCACAAGCGCTTGGTTGAGAAAGCCCGCTCGCTGATGAGCCAAATCGGGTTCGGCCTGAACATCGCCAAACACATGGGAGGCCTCTCCGTCTCCCATCAGTGCGGGACAGTACGCTTTGGCAGCGATCCCAGCAAAGCGGCTCTGAATGAGTTCTGCCGCTCCTTCGACCACGAGAATCTGTTCGTGGTGGATGCCTCCTTCTTTCCGTCGTCTTCGGCGGTCAATCCGGCACTCACCATCGCAGCGCAGGCGATCCGCGTTGCTGACCACATGGCCAAAAATGATTTTGGAATAACCGGGATTGGCAATGCCTCGTAAGCGGCTTTCGAAGAAATCATTTGTTTTGATAGGGCCATGCTGCTGGAGGTTCCGCACTTTCGGAGGTATTGGGCAGGGCGATAGACCGATTGGTCCAAGTGACAGGCAACCCGGAAGTTGACCGGAGCCAAACCGACTTCTCAGCATTAATCCTGGCATATCGGAGTCAGATTGCTTCCGTGTCGCCGACGACACACACAGAATGCCTCCACTTGCGATTTGCTGCCCGATTGCAGGACCAAGAAAATCCTCGAGGTCTTGAAAGCAGCCGAATCCTGGTGGCGCCCTCAAAGCTACCCGCGCCCACGCAACCACTTTTCAGCGTGGCTACAAGGCTCCGCTTCGCACCCACAGCGAAAGCCATCCATCCGCAGCCGGATCTTGGCATCCTCTGTGAGCCCTAGCAGCAACCCATCTTCACGTCGCCGACAGCGGTAAGGGGAGGACCGAAGGCCTCCTGCGGCAGGGGCGCACCTTTCAGCACCGCGATCCAACGTCGCGCCGCATCGAATACGACGAGCACTACTCCCACGATAAAAATAGCCATAAGTACCGAATCCAGATAGCCGGAGAATACTTGACCGGGCGTGGAGGTCAATGGCCAGAAAATGTTCTTGATCGAGAGCACTCCCGCCGTAAGCGTAGTGACGCCCACGAAGCACATCGGAACCGCCGTGATCCAGGCATATTTGTGTTTGCCCATGTTAATGAGGAAGGTAGTCGTCACCGATAGCGCGATGGTCGCCAGCAATTGGTTGCCGGTCCCGAACAGCGGCCATATCGTGGAAATACTTCCCGTGTAGATGAGGTATCCCCAGCCCAGAACCACAAAGAAGCTGGTGATCAGATTTCCGGGCAACCAGGCGCTGTTGCCGAATGGCTTGTGCACTTTGCCCATGAGTTCCTGCAGGACGTAGCGGGCCACGCGTGTTCCCGTGTCCACCGTAGTCAGGATGAAAAGGGCTTCAAACATAATCGCGTAGTGATACCAGTACCCCATCAGACGATCCATCCCGGGCAGGCCGCGGAAGATTTGTGCCATGCCGACAGCCAACGAGACCGCGCCTCCAGTCCGCCCCACCAGTTTTTCCCCGACTTCACGGGAGAACATATCGAGATTAACCGTGGCCAAGCCCAGATGGCTGAAGACCTGCGGCGTGGTATTGATGGCAAAGTAATCGCCCGGATACATAGAGCAAGCCGCAATGAGAGCCAGCACACCGACCAGCGACTCCGCGATCATGGCGCCGTATCCGATGAAGCAGGCATCACTTTCCTTATCCAGCATCTTGGGCGTGGTGCCGGAGGCCACTAGCGAGTGAAAGCCCGAAATCGCACCGCAGGCGATAGTGACAAAAAGAAATGGGAACAGATTTCCTTTGATGATCGGTCCGCCGCCGTGAACGAACTGGGTGAAGTTGGGAAATTTGATGTTGGGATGAACCACGAAGACGCCGACGATCAGCACAGCAATCGTGCCTAGCTTGACATAGGTTGAGAGGTAGTCGCGCGGCTCTAGCACCAGCCAGACAGGAAGCACGGAAGCCACCAACCCATAGATGCCCATTAGGATTGTGATCTGATGGGGCGTGAAAGTGAGCGCGGCTGCAGCCCCGGTCTGGGCCACCCAGTGTCCGGCGATCACGCCGCCGATCAAAAAGACGACGCCAAAGATGCTGGGCCCAGTGACGGTAATCTTTCCGGCGTGGCTTTTGAACATCCACAGTCCCATGATGACGGCGATGGGAATGGTCATGCCGATGGTGAAGACGCCCCACGGGCTATTGGAAAGGGCATTGACCACTACGATACCGAGACCGGCGAGCGTGACCAGCAAAATAAAGAGGACGGCGATCATCGCCACCAAGCCGGCGAAGGGACTGATTTCGGTGCGGGCCACATCCGCTAACGAGCGGCCGCGATGACGCACCGACGCCACCAGCACGGTGAAATCCTGCACGCACCCGGCCAGGACGGCGCCGACCAGCAGCCAAAGGAAGCCCGGCGCAAACCCGAACTGCGCCGCCAGAGTCGGCCCCACCAGCGGTCCAGCGCCCGCGATGGCCGCGAAGTGATGTCCGAACAGCACCCATCGTGGCGAAGCGACATAGTTATGCCCGTCCGCGTAAGTGTGTGCCGGGGTCGTGCGGCGATCGTCGAGCGCCAGAGCCTTCGCGGCAATGAACGCACTGTAGTAACGGTAGGCAAGTGCGTACACGCACAGCGCACCCAGCAATACCGGGAAGGTATTCATCAGTCGCTCCAGATCCAGCAGGAAGTGGCATCCTGCTAGTCCGGTCGAGCGCATCCTACACCCATCGCGGAATCCGCCACAATACCTTGCCTTAAGAGGTACCGAGTCGCTCTGGGATCTGGAATTCCAGCTTGCGGACAATTGACGTCTGCCTCGGCTCGTGCTTGAACCTTCCCATCCAAGAAGTGATGCACATCAGACAGATGGGCTTGCGAGTCTTTGTTCTGTGCTCGACACTGTAGCCTCTGCTGCGGGAAGCTTGGGGGTTGATGTAAGCAAATGCGGAAGGAAGAGTGCCTCTTGCTGGCCGGGTTCGACTTGTAGGTCAAGAATCCCGTCCTGTCTCTCCAAAGAGCGGAAGAGACAGGGGCGGGATACCTGAAGACGTTTACGAGCGCGAGAGAGCGAGTTTGCCTAGCGCGCTGAGAGTCAGGTTACGCCGCTTTTGCGTGTGCCGTTCGGCGGTAATGCTTGACTGCCTTGTCGATGCCCGGGGTGGCGTTCTTCAGGTCCTCGAGGTTCATAGCGGGATGGAGCTCGACATGGGCATCGAAAGCCAGAAACCACGGCTCCGCCACGGCGGGTATTTGAGACGCGTCTTTCAGATCGAAGAAGATGAAGCCGGTTCGCTTGCCATTGTCTCCGGCAAAGTAGGCGGCTTCAGGCTTCAGGTCGGAGAGAATGGATTCGATGGTCTTGCCCAAGCTGCCATCGGTGATCGCGGCATTGCCCGTCTCTACAGGAATTGCAACTTTGAGTAAACAGCGCATGGGAATACCTCCGGCAGGAGTCTAGTCCTGCGCCGATGAGCGGGTCAATTCAGGGCGGGAGCGGGTCCACGTTTGCAGAAGTTAGTCGATCCCTAGCTCTTTGGCTAGGGATTTCCATTTGCTGTCGACGAGGGCTTTTGTTTTTGCGTCCATGAGGATTTCGTCGGGCCAGGGGCGGGTGAAGCCTTCGGTAGGCCATTTGCGGGTAGCGTCGATGCCCATCTTGGAGCCGTAATTGGCGAGGCGGGAGGCGTGGTCGAGAGAGTCGATGGGGCCGAGAGTGAATTGGATGTCGCGTTCGGGATCGATGTGGTTGAGGACTTTGAGGGTGACGTCGGGGATGTTCTGCACATCGACGTCTTCGTCGACCACGATGATGCACTTGGTGAACATGGCTTGGCCGAGGGACCAGATGGCATTCATCACTTTGCGGGCCTGTCCGGGATAGGACTTGCGGATGGAAACGATCATCAGGTTGTGAAAGACGCCTTCGATGGGAAGATTGATGTCGATCAATTCAGGGATAGTGAGGCGCATCAGCGGGAGGAAGACGCGCTCGACGGCTTTGCCCATGTAGGCGTCCTCCATGGGCGGCTTGCCGACGATGGTGGTGGCGTAGATGGGATCTTTGCGATGCGTGATGCAGGTGACGTGGAAGACGGGGTAGAGATCGGCGAGGGAGTAGAAGCCGGTGTGGTCGCCGAAGGGGCCTTCGGTGCGGAGTTCGTCGAGGTTGACGTAGCCTTCGAGGACGATCTCGCTGGAGGCGGGGACTTCGAGGTCGACGGTTTCGCACTTGACGAGTTCGACCGGAGCGGCACGAAGGAATCCGGCGATTAAGTATTCTTCGACGTCCGGGGGAGCGGGGACGATGGCGGAGAAAGTTACAGCGGGGTCGGTGCCGATGGCGACCGCGACTTCCATGCGCCCCGAGGGATGGTCACGGTCGGCGACGACTTGGCCGCCGGAGGTGCGGGCCATGATGTCGACGGCGGCACGGGCGGAGTTTGTACCAGGGGCGGCCGGGCTTCGCCCCGGCCGGACAGCCGAGGCGGCTGTCTCCACATGGTTCTGGGCGCCGCGGAGCGCTTGACGGTAATGTTCGGCGGCGACTTTCTGGCGCTGCCAGTGGGCGCCGGTGGTGGTGGCGTCGTAGACCTGGAGGCGATACATTCCGACATTCCGTTTGCCGCAGTTGGGGTCACGGGTGACGACGCAGGGGAGAGTGATGAAGCGTCCGGCGTCTTGCGGCCAGCACTGCAATATGGGGAAGTCGAGGAGGGAGAAGTTGTCGCGCTTGATCACTTCTTTGCAGGGGCCGGTGGGGACGGTCTTGGGGAAAAACTTTCCGGCTTCGGTGAGGAGCGGAAGCATCTTGAGTTTGTCGAGGAAGCCTTGCGGGGATTTGAGGTCCATGAAGACCTTGATGCGGTCGGCGAATTCATCGAAGGAGTTCACACCCAAGGCCAGCTTCATGCGGGCTTCAGAGCCGAACTGGTTGATGAGGACTTGCGAGCCGGGGTGGCTTCTTATGTTTTGGAAGAGGAGGGCGGGGCCGCCGGGCCGTCGAGCTTCGCTCGACCGGACAGCCCCTTCAACTCCGCTCAGAGCAGGCTTGGGCGGCTGTCCCCACATGTGCATCTTGCTGACGCGGTCGGTTATCTCGGCGATTTCCAGGATGGGGTCGACTTCAGTTTGGATGCGCTTGAGTTCGCCGGCGCGGTCGAGGGCGGCGATCCATTGGCGGAGGTCATCGAAGGGCAAGGGGGTCTCCAGGGAACTGATGATTATAAACAGTTGGCCGTGTTGGGTCTTGCGCGCTGGGCTCAGGTTTCGGCGACGCTGGTTGCAGAAGTTCCTTACCGTTCGGGAGAGAGCGTAGTGAGGTAGGGATTCTTCGACTGCTTCGCTCAGAATGACATCGAATGAGAGGAACTGCCGTGTTCCCGCAGAAGCCTAGAGTTTGGAGCGGAGCATGGTGATTACGTCGTCGGAGGTGATGACGCCGACGAGTTTGTTGTGTTGGTCGATGACGGGGAGGGTGACGAGATTGTATTTGTCGAAGAGTTCGGCGACTTCGTTGTCGCTGGTAGCTTCGTGGGTCGAGATGAGCGGCTCGGAAGTCATGGAGAGAAGCGGCGTACCAGGCTTCGCGAGTACCAGTTTAGCGAGTGGGACGGCACCGGCGAGAGTGCCGTGGGAGTCGACGAGATAGATAGTGCCGACGGTTTCGACGCCGCCTTCGAATTCGCGGAGTACGCCGATGGCATTTTCGACGGTTGCTGTGACGGGGAGCGCGAGGAATTCGGTGGTCATGCGTCCGGCAGCAGTTTCTTCGCGGTGCTCGAGAAGTTCGACCACTTCCTGGCTGGCTTCGGGCTCCATCTCAACGAGGATTTGTTCGGTGCGATCCTCGGGCAGGTCGCCGAGAAGGTCGGCGGCGGCGTCGGGATCCATTTCCTCGACGATGTCGGCGGCGCGCTCGGAGTCGAGCGATTCGACGATGGACTTCTGGATATTGGGCTCGACTTCTTCCAGGGTCTCGGCGGCGACCTCTTCGTCGAGAGTGCGGAAGACGGCTTCGCGCTCGTCGGGCGCGAGGTCTTCGACGATGTCGGCAATGTCGGCGGGATGCAGCTTGGCCAGACCTTCATGCGAGATTTTGAGTTTGATGCGGCGGGCGGGATCGGTCTCGATGAGATCGACAAAACTCCAAGGGATGGTGCGTTGGGGAATTCTCTGGAGCAGCAGGTGCAGAGCGGCGCGGGGCGTGAGGCCGCGCAGGAGGCGGCGTACGGCGCCACGGGCGCCGATGTCGACGGACGTGACCCGCAGGGTGGCATGCGGGCGCCCGGCTTCGGTGACGGAGTCGATCTGGAGTTCAACGTCGTTGACCCGAACGACTTTGCGCCCGTTGATGTCGATGACTTGCTGATCGAGCAGATCGCGTTCGAGGAGGAACAATCCCTCGGCACCGTTGGCGGCGGGCCAGTCCGTGGGACTAGTGGAGGTGTGAATATTGGCGTCGATGGTAGAGATAGCGGAGAAGGGAAGGACGCGGTTGCCCGATTTGGTTTTAACAATAAGTGAGGCGATGCGAGTGCGGTCTTCCTGGGGGGCAAGCGTGACTTCGCGTACGCGGCCAGTTGGCGCACCAGACGGGTCATAAACCGTGGCGCCGAGAAGCTCGGAAAGAGGCAGCGTTTTCATCCCGGCTAGAGAATAGCGGAGTTTTGCGGGAGAGAGAAATGATTTGTGAAGGGGAACAAAATATCTGGGTGGTCGGAGCATAGGTCCCGTCGAGGCCACAGGTTCGAGTCTTGGCCCGGAATAATCTCCGGGGTAAGCGGTTATTCGACCGGGAGGGCGGTTGGAGGCTCAGTCGAGCGCTTTGTGGAAGCGGAGGACAGCGATGGTGAGCAGACTGATTCCCAAGGCGGTCATGGCGAGCATCTGGGGCCAGAGGATCTCCATGCCCACACCTTTCAGATAGGTGCCGCGGAGCACGATCAGAAAATAGCGGAGCGGGCTGAGGTAGGTGAGATATTGCAGCCACTGCGGCATGGTGCTGATGGGAAATCCGAAGCCGGAGAAAGTTATGGCGGGCATAATGAAGAAGAAAGCGGTCACCATCGCTTGTTGCTGGGTAGACGAGACGGTCGAAATCAACAGGCCCACGCCCAACATGCATAGCAGAAAGAGAATGGCGCCCGCGAACAACACCAGAATCTGACCGCGAAACGGAATCCGGAACCACAGCGTTCCTACGGTCGCAATCAGTGAAACGTCAAAGAGACCAATCAGAAAGAAGGGAAGCGTCTTGCCGAGGATAAACTCGGCCGGGCGGATGGGCGTCACCATGATCTGCTCGAGCGTACCGATCTCACGCTCGCGAACCACGGCAAAGGCCGTCAGAGTCACCACGAGCACGAGCGTAAGACTACCGATAACTCCGGGCACGAAAAACCAGCGGCTCCTGAGGTCAGGGTTATACCACGGGCGCTGTTCGAGTTGCACAGAAGGCATTCTCTCAATCATTTGCGGTGAGAGGCGGTATATGCGGTCTTGCTGATACTCCTGGGCGAAGCCGAGTGCGATCTGCGTGATGTAGCCGGAGGCGATCAGGGCGGTATTCGAATTGGTCGCGTCCACGATCACTTGCAGGGGTGCGGTCTGGCCCTTGCGCAGGTTCTGGGCGAAGCCGGCGTTGATCTCGAGACCGACCGTAGCCTTCCCTTGGTCGATGAGATCGCCGATCTGGCGGTAGTCCGTCAGTTGGCGTTGCACATCGAAATAGGGGCTGGAAGAAAAACGGGAGATCAGTTCGCGGCTTTCCTGGCTATGGTCGAGATCGAGCACAACCGTTGGGACGTGATGAATCTCGAAAGTGGCTGCGTATCCAAAGATCAGCATCTGAATAATCGGCGGACCGAACAGCACAAAACGCGTGCGTTTGTCGCGGAAGACCTGGATGAACTCTTTAATCAACATCTGCTTAAGGCGTGCCAGCATAGCTTCTCCTTACACCAACCTCTTGTGGAATGCACGGGTGGCGAGCAGTGCCAGCACGACTGTGAACACAGCCAGAGGAATGAGATCGGGATAGAGCAAAGGCGTGGGCGTTCCCTTGAGGAAGATCTTCTTCAACACAGAGACGTAGTAGCGCGCCGGCAGAATGCGAGTGACCCACTGGAGCACGATGGGCATTTGTTCAATCGCATAGAGAAACCCAGACAGCAGGAAAGCTGGAAGAAATGTGACGAGCAAAGCGATTTGACTTGCAGCCAGCTGATTCTTTGCGATCACGGAAATAAAGAATCCGAGCGACAGCACGACCACCATGAACATGGCGGAACTAACCAGCAGAGTTAGAAAAGAACCTCGGAAAGGAACTTGAAACCAATAAATGGCGATGAGGGCGCAGACGATGACGTCGAACATTCCGATAACGAAATACGGCACCAGCTTGCCCAGCATGATCTCAGCCGGCGTGACAGGAGTTGAAATCAACTGCTCCATGGTGCCGCGTTCCCATTCGCGCGAGATGGTGAGCGAGGTGAGAAACGCCCCGATCACGGACATGACCAGGGCCAGCACGCCGGGGACAATGAATGCACTGCTCTCGAGATTTTCGTTATACCAAGTGCGGGTTTCAACACTGACCGAAGCAGGCTGGGCGATTTGGCCATGGCTGCGCAGCCAGTCCAGTTGAACATCCGATGAATAACCTTGAACAACCGCTTGGGCATAGCCGATGAGGACGTTTGCGGTGTTGTCGTCCGTGCCGTCGACGAGCGCCTGCACCTCAGCAGGGCGACCGTCGCGCAAACGCTGAGAGAAATCCCACGGGACAACAATCCCCATTTTGGCGTGGCCGTCGTCCAGCGACCGAGCTAACGCAGAATAATCGTTTACGACGCGCACAACGTCGAAGTACTCGCTGGCCTGGAAGCGCTTTAGGAGATCTTGACTCTGTTGGCTGCCGTCGCGGTCGTATACGTAAACAGGCAGACCCTTGAGATCGAGATTGACACCGTAACCGAACAGCAGCACCAGAATCACGGGCATGATCACGACAATGATCAGGCTGCGTGAATCACGGAGGATCTGGATGACCTCCTTGCGAGCCACGGCCAGGAAGCGAGTCAAGCTCATGCCATCACTTCCTTTCCCGAATCGCTCGTGGTTGTGAGAGAGACGAAGACGTCTTCCAGGCTGGGACGTATCTTCTCTATATGGCCAACGGTGATGCTGTGATCCGACAAATACTTCTTAACTTGTGCGACTGCCGCGGTGGCATCCCGTACCACCAGGTGCAGAGCGTTCCCGAAGACAGCGGCATCGATCACATCCGGAGCTGACTGCAGAAGCTCCACTGCATTGCCCAGAGGTTCACACTCGACCAGGAGCAGCTCGCCTTTCATCGACTTCTGCTTTAGTTCTGAAGGTGTGCCTAAGGCGACCATCTGGCCGCGAAAGATCAGCGCGAGACGGTTGCAGTATTCCGCCTCTTCCATGTAATGCGTAGTCACGAAGACGGTCACGCCGTCCTCGGCCATGTGGTGAATGAGGTCCCAGAACTGGCGGCGTGAAATGGGATCGACACCGGAAGTGGGCTCATCCAGAAAGATGACAGGGGGTTTGTGCAACACCGCGCAGCCCAATGCAAGGCGTTGCTTCCACCCTCCCGGAAGCGTGCCGGTGATCAGATTCTCCTGGCCTTTGAGGTTCGCCATTTCCAGCGCCCATTCAATTCGTTCTTCGAGTTTGTTCGAAGGCACGCTGTAGAGGCCGGCGAACAGGCGAATGTTTTCGATCACCTTGAGATCGTTGTAGAGAGAAAACTTCTGCGACATGTAACCAATATTCTGGCGCACGGATTCGGGTTCACGGCCCACGTCATATCCAGCAACCTGCGCGCGGCCGGATGTGGGCGTGAGTAGACCGCAGAGCATGCGGATGGTAGTGGACTTGCCCGCGCCGTTCGGTCCGAGAAAGCCAAACACTTCGCTTTTTCGGATCTCGAGATTGATGTGGTCGACGGCCACAAAGTCACCGAACCGCTTGACCAAATTCTCGATTACGACAGAATTGTTGTCCTCAGGCATGGGATGACGTCCCACTGTCCCTGCCGCTGCTGACGGCATCGACGAAGAGGTCCTCGATCGTGGGCGTGACTTGTTGAATCGTGTCGAATGGAACGTGTGCGCGGTTCAGCTGGGCCTCGAATTCGGGGATGCGTCGGGCTGCATCGTCAACCACGACGTGCAGGCCGTCGCCGGTCAGCACGAGACTTGAGATCCCACCTGCTCCCGAGAGTTGATCACGCAATCCGCGTGGTTCGGATGAGGTGATAGACAAGACTCCCTTGCGCAGCTTGCCCTTGAGACTCGCAGGCGTATCGCAGAAGAGCAGCTTACCCTGATGGAGCAATGCGACGCGATGACAGCGTTCGGCCTCGTCAAGATAAGCTGTGGAGGTGAGGATCGCCACACCCTCAGAGCTCAGTTCATAAAGGATGCGCCAGAAGTCGCGGCGTGAAACGGGATCGACGCCCGTGGTCGGTTCATCCAGCAGAATCACCTTGGGGCGGTGTATGAGGGCGCAGACCAGGCCCAGCTTTTGCTTCATGCCGCCGGAAAGTTTCCCGGCAAGTCGGTTGCGGAATTCTTTCATGCCGGCTGCCTGTAACAGTTGAGTGGAACGCTCTTCGCGGTCAGTATTTCTTACTCCGAACAGGTCAGCGTAGAAGCGAATGTTCTCATCGACAGTGAGGTCTTCATAAAGCCCAAAACGCTGCGGCATGTAGCTGAGGTGGTGCTTAGCGCCTTCGGGATCGTGAACGACATTAAAGCCAGCTACACTGGCTGTCCCATCGTTGGGCGGCATGATACCCGCGAGCATGCGGAGCGTGGTTGTTTTCCCGGCACCATCGGGACCGACCAAGCCAAAGATCTCTCCGGCATGCACATCAAAGCTCAGGTGATCGACTGCGAGTATGCCTGGAAAGCTCTTGGTGAGTCCCTCGGCGACGATGGCGGGTTGGGATGGCTCGGTCATTACTTATTACTTCTGCGGCTCAGCTTCGTGTGGATGCGGATGTGAGTTCGCGGCGGCGAGGTCCACGCGGGCGTCCGCCGGCATACCAGGCTTGAGTTCGTGATTTGGGTTATCGATATCAATCTTGATGCGATAGACCAGCGTTACGCGTTCTTTGTAGGTTTGAACGCTTTTGGGAGTGAACTCGGCGCTCGAGGAGATGAATGAGACGCGTCCACGGTACCGCTTGCTGGGGTAGGTATCCGTGGTGATAGTTGCTTCCTGGCCCCAGCGGATCCGGCCCAGATCGGTTTCGGCAATATAGGCGCGCAACCAAATGTGATCGAGATCGGCGAGAGTGACCACCGGAGTACCGGGAACGACCACTTCTCCGAGTTCAGCCTGGCGCACGGTGATCACACCGGAGGAGGGGGCGTTGAGGGTTGTGTAGTCGAGGTTGACTCGCGATAGACCCCAGTTGGCGTGGGCTTCCCTGAGATTGGCGCGAGCGATAACGATATCTTCTTTGCGGCTGCCTTCAACGGCTTCGTTATAACGCTGCTCAGCGGCGCGGAACGTTGCTTGCGCGCGTTTCAGGGCGGTATCCGCGAGATCGCGGTCTTGCGCGGAGACTTCATCTTTGCTGAAAAGGCGCTGTGCGCGGTCATAGTCGAGTTTCTTTTCCTGCAGATCGGCTTGTGCGTCGAGCATGGTTTGCTGCGATGCCTTCACTTCCTGCTCGCGGGTTCCAGCGAGCGTAAGGGCGAGATTGGATTCGCGCACGTGAACCGTGGCCTCGTCGATCCGGGCCTTCTGCCGGTAATCGGCATCATCCAGGCGCGCGAGCAAGGCGCCTCGTTCCACCGACTGGCCTTCCTCGACAGGCAGTTCGACGATGCGCCCCTGAACCTTGAAGCTCACCAGACTCTCGTGCGCTTCGATATTGCCAGAGAGGGTGATCTGATTCTCGGGTTCCGTTTTCCTGGTGAGACGCGGATAAAAGTAAACTCCTGCGGCGATCACCACCGCCAGAAGAATCACAACAGGTAAAAGTCGTTTCATAGCTTTAAACCTCGCGGGCGAAAAAAAAATCGCAGCGCCGCTCGACAAATCGCTTACGGATTCCCCAGATACTGGCCAATGTTCTTCTCCGTGTCGCCCACAGCTCGCGCGAGCGCAAACTTTGCGTCCGTGTGGCTGGAAACGGCAAGGATGTAGTTCTCCTGTGCGCGGGCAAGTTCGTCCTGGGCAGTGACCACCTCAACGTTATTGGTCGTACCCGACTGGAAACGATCCTGCGCGAGTTCGAGTTCACGCTGGGCCAGCTCCTGCCCTTCCTGGGCCACAGCGACCTGCTCGGCCGCGGATTCGAGATTCAACAATGCCTCTTGAATGTCCTCATCAATGCCGCGGCTCAGATCGGCGATTTGATCGTCGATGCGTTTCACGCGGCTGGCAAGTTCCTGCGCTTCGCCGCTGCGATCGCGATCAAAAACTGTGAAGTCGATCTGGCCTTGAATGATGCCGATACCCTGCACTCCGCCAATGCTGCGGCCAATCCCGCCATAGTTGCCGTTGATGTTGACTTTTGGAAAGTAGCGGGCATGGCTGGCGCGTTGCTGCTGGACCAATTCCTGGCGCTGGCTGGCCAGGGAGAGATAGTCAGGGCGCGCGAGAAGCGCCGAGGGTTCGAGGTTCTCTGCCTGAGGCTGGGTTAAAGGGCGATAGCGGAGCGGTTCGGCGAGTTCTAAAGGCGTGCTCGGTCGCATGCCCAAATTGCGCGCGAGGGCGAGCAGCGAATCTTTGTACTGGTTCTGCGCGACCAGCAGAGCCTGCTTATCATTCGCGAGTTGCACCTGCGAGCGCAACACGTCTACTCCCGTCGCGGTTCCAGCGTCGTGCTTGTCTTTCGCGAGCTTGTACAGAACATCCGAGTCGGTCACCCGCGATTGGGCGGCATCGACACGTGCTGCGGCGGACTGGGCGTTGAGATAGAGGCTGGCAACGGCACGGATGATGAGATCGCGTGCATCCTGGTAATCCATTTTGCCGGCATCCAGGGCGCGCTCGCTGGCCTTCAATTCGCGATAACTCTGAAGATCGACGATGTTCTGGTCCGAATAGAAGCGAAAATCATAATTGGAAAACGGTCCAACCACTTGGGGGAGGCCAGGAAACGAAATTCCGAAAGCGCTCAGGGAGCGGTTCTGCAGGTTGGCATAACTTTGCACGCGCACCCGAGGAAGCAGCGCGGCGGATAAGCGCCGCATGCGAGTGCCCTCGGCTTCCTCGACGCGGGTATCGGCGACGAGCACGTTGAGGTTGGCCTGCAGCGCTTTTTGGATGGCGTCCCGTAACGTGAGACGGTAGGGCGTAAGATCCTGGGCTGAGCTGATGGCGCTGCAGATCAGGCTTGCCAGCGACAGCATAACGACAGCACGGAGACGGCATTTCATCGCTTTTACTCTTAACTGGAGACGGCGATTGCCCTCCAAAAGTGTTGAAAGCTTTCTTCGATCCAAGTTTGGAGCGCAGGCCGGCCCTGCAGCGACCAAAGCAGGAGTGTTCCCATGAACGCCTGCTGGAGTTGAATTGCCACCTTCTCTTTTCTCAAATGAGACTCGATTTCTCCGCGTGTTTGGCCTGCGGCCACAATCTGGGCGACCATCTTGCGGCCTTCAGACATGTTGCGGTCGATCAGGCAGCGAACCCCTTCGCTTGCGAGAAAGGAAGAAATCAGGGCTCGGGCGAGGTCGGGACTACGCCCAGGTTCTTCTGCGACGCGAAGGAATAGACGATGCAACACGGAGTAAATGGTCTGCTTGCCAGATTCGGACAGGGTTAAGGCTTCTCTTACCTTGCCCAGCTGAATCTCAGCCATCACGCCGAGCACGTGGTCCTTGCTCTCGAAATAGTTGAAGAAAGTGCCCTTGCCGACATCCGCGGCTTCGGTGATGTCTTCCACCGTGACATTGGGAAAGCCGTGCTCGGCAAAGAGCTGAAGCGCACAACGGAACAGTCGTAGGCGAGTTTCAGCGGCGCGACGTTGCCGGCGTCCCAGGCCCTGCAGGTGAGGAAGACTTTCGGAAGCCAAAGCTTCGACGAGAGCGGCGGAGTGAGAAGAATGACTTGTAATCATATACGACCACTAACCATATACGACTAATAGTCATAATTATGACCTGCATGCCAACGATTTGTCAACGCCAGAATGGATCAGTGGTCCGCCGGATGCGTCATGGCCTGAATGCCGTGTCACAACGCACGGTCAAGACGGGGCAGCAAGCCTGGCACGCAATCTTGTAAGCGTGCGGCCAGCCGTGGGGATGTCGGAAGGAACCTTGAGGGCGCAAACCTAGGATAATCAGGCCGACGCGTCCTCCTTCCGCAAGTTCGAGAATGGGTTTATCGATCGGCCCGAGTTGCGTACGAAAAGTCCAGTCGTGAGGAAGCCGACCGGGCGCATGCTTGCGAAAGTTCGCTTCAAATACGTGCTACCTCTCGCTGAAAAATTCCACTCCACGCTTCATCTTGCGCAGGTGATCCAACCCGGTTTACTTGATCAAGGTTTCGCGGGTACGAGCACCGAACTCGAGCTGATGCGCACCGATGCGAGGGAAAAATTGGAGTTCCTTGCAACCGTTGCGGGCAACGTTCCCCATCGAACCTGGTTGGCAGAAGGGGAAGTATCGAAAGCCATTCGCACATTGGCTAGCGAGAACTGGATCGACTTAATCGTTGTAGGCGCGAGCGGGAAAGCAAATCTACAAGTTCTTTCTTGGCTCCATGGCGGAAGAGATTTTCCGTAAAGCCATCTGCACGGTTTTGACCGTGGGACCGCGCGTTGCGGTCAAGGCACCGGGCCCGGTGCTGAAGCAGATCCTCTACCTCACCAACTTAAGGGAAGAATCGCACTGCGCGCTGGACTATGCGATTTCCCTGGCAAGCCACTGCGGGGCACAGTTGATGCTGCTTCACGTTGTCGAACAAGATGAACCCAATCCGCCAGACCAGGAAAGCTTAAGATCCTATCGCAGTATTCTTCATAATCTTCTGCCGCAGGGGTGCGGACCTTTCCGTGGAGCCGGTGCTGTGCGTCGAAATCGGAAAGAATCCGGCGGCCCGCATTCTCTGGGTCGCAGATGAAATTGAGGCGAGCCTGATCGTCATGGATGTGCGAGCGGAAGAGCCGTGGGCCGCCCATCTGCGAGATCGGGCCTATGTCATCATTTCTTTCGCAACTTGCCCAGTGCTCACAGTCCGCACGAGGGCCATTCAAGGTGAAACCCTGCAGGAGGTGTGATGTCCTATGCAAGCATCTATATCGGCGCACTGACCGTAAAGGTGGTCGCGGTCCACGCGTGTAGCGATTATGAGGGCGCACACTACATAACCACGAAGTATGGTTTGCCCTATTTCACTAATCCCACAATCAGGTCGCTAGGCCCGGGTAGGTCGATCCGGCGTACGTCGGTGAAACCTGCAGCGTTCATCCAGTTGGTGTATTCCAGCTCGCTGTAACTGGCACCGGCTTCGGTGGCGACGAGCATGTTCAGTGAGAATAGTGCCGCGTGTTGGGGCCCCGTTTTATCAGGGTTGAGGATGAAGTCTTGCACGACGAGGCGGCCGTTCCGTGCGAGTGCCTGGTGTGCGCGGCGGAAGATATCCTGGTTCTGCTCCTCGGAAAACATGTGGCATATCGCGTTCAGCATGATCAGGTCGTAGCCGGAGCTAAAGTCATCCTGGAGCATGTCTCCTGCCCGAAGACTGACTTGTGCTGAGACGCCGGCCTGGCTGACATATTCGGAGGTGAGCGGCACGACCTCGGGGATGTCTAGAATTTCACACTGCACGTAGGGACAAGCTTTTGCAAAGGCTATGGAGTATGCACCGGAGCCGCCCCCGAGATCGAGGATGCGGCGAACCCCGGCCGTGCCCAGGGCCTTCACCACAAGCGGGGCGCGCGCTTTGGCGTTGCGTTGCATGCCGGCAATGAAGTTGCGGGTCCATTCGGGCGTGTCGTCGTAATCGACGGGGATGCGGGTACCCGTGCGCACTGCGTCGGTCAGTGTGCTCCAGCGATGCCAGATGTTGGCGGTGTGCAGCAGACCATTGCGGTGGTTGTCTTTGGAACCCTGGACAAGGAAGCGTGCTGACTCGGCTGTGTTCTTGTAATCGTCGCCGCTCTTCGAGAGCAGTCCGAGGGCGACGAGCGCATTGAGCAACATGGCTACGGCCCGGGCATTCGCGTGGATCCTCGCCCCGATCTGTTCGGCATTGGCTCCGTCCCCGACTGCGGTGAAGATGTCGAGTTCAAGCGCCGTAAGAATGCAACGACTCGGCATGTAGCCGCGGATCATCTGGTCGAGGCGATCGGGTAACATCCCTGCTTTGTCGCGGGCAGCCATCGCGTCGCGGAACTTTTCCCCATGCTCGACGGACATGGCCTTCATCGCAGGGGCATCGTTCCATACGAGACGATTGACGGGCTTACCGTTGCCGAGATGCGTACTGACGATGTCGGATATGTCGGACGGTTGCACGCGTCGGTACCATACCCCTGCCGGATAGACGACCATTACCGGGCCCTCATCACACAGTCCCATGCAGCCGCAGGTAGTAAGCTGCACCTCGTGGTTGAGGCCGCGCTCCTGTATCTCGCGATCGAGCGCGCCGAGCACAGCGACCGACCCTCTGGCCGGGCAGGAGGGGATGCCTTCTGGTTTTTGCTGGGTGCAGACGAAGAGATGCAAGCGGAACGGTTCCATCGCGGTCTCCAATCCTAATTTGATGTTAGCCCTTTATTGTCGACTGTCTTTCAGGATTCCAGATGTGGGCTTTCCCGAGCAGTTCGTCAGTTTCAAAGGTATGCCGATGAAGATGGATGGGGTGAATGTCATCGCTGGCGTGGCGCATGCAAAACCGATAGCGTTTTTCCTTGCTTCAAGTGAAACCCGGCTTGCATTGGCGGATCGGCCGTTGCTACCGGTGCCATACCCGCAGCGAAGAATAGAAAAACCACTTGCCAAAATCGCTGTCGCCTGGACAAAACCGATCACGATGCTCCCTTACTTGTCAGCTCCTGTCCCCCCGGATCAGAAATTAAAGCGATAACCCAGAATCATTTTGGCAATCAAGTGGTCGGTCGCGCCCGTGAGACCGACACCGAGGCCGAAATTGATCTCCCACTGCGGAGCGATATTCAAATCAATCGCAGGGAAAATCTGGTGCTGTTGTTGCGAGACCGCATCGAATCCCGTGACTGGGCCGACCGAACCGTAATATTCCAGACCTCCCGCGACTTTCGGAGTCAAATCGTAACTGAATTTGAAATTTGGCGAAAAGACAACGCCTTGGTTCACGCTCTCGCCGTGGAAAGACCGGTCGAGCGTGGGGTTCAAGGACCAATACCATCGGCCGACTTTTTGGTCCACGATGGGACGGATTTCCCACGTCCAAGTGTCGACGGAATATTGCCGTCTCTGATAGCCGATTTCATTCGAGAGGCTCACACCCACGGGCCAGTGCCATTTCTTAGGAACGGCAACGCGCGGCCGGATGTGATTCCCGACCCACTGCCAGCTCTGGCCCTCGGTTATGGAAGTGAAAATGTAAAAGCCGCACTCGAACCAGTCATTAAAGCCATGCGTGATCTCGACGGTTTCATGCTCGGCGTGATTGGTGGGATACATGCCATCCACGATTGTCTTCGAACCGTCGATCGTGAAGTTGCTATGCAGTTCAACCATGGTGTGTGCTGGATCGACCAGGTCGGATCCGTACACTTGGATTTCGTAGTTGTCTTGAGCCCGTACGGGGCCGGCAGCCAAGATGAGAGTCAGAAATGGGATCGCGAGAAGGCATCCGTGCACAACGCCGCTGCGGAAAACACGATCCAAAGTCAGAAACCTGTCCTTGATAAGTAGAATCTCACGAGATCGACTGGAAGTGCTGAAGAATGGGAAAGTGATCCCGCCCCACATCGCTGCCATCGGATGTCGGTCACGCATCGGCCGATCAGAGTCACAACGTCCCATGAGGAAGATTATCAGCTGCATAATGAATTCGGCGTGGCGAACAAATGACAAGTTGTTCATGTTCCCTCAGGAGCGCGCCAAGTTGCATCAACCTTAGTATGCAGGGTCGGTGACTCGGGCACATATCTTGACAAGTAACCATATTTCTGCAAATATCGAAGTATGCCGGTCGCCACAAGCAAGCAGAACACGGACCAGGTGGCAAAGTTCGCCGATATGCTCTCTGCCATGGGCACCGAACCACGCCTTCGTATCATGCAATTGCTGCTGTCCGCGCATCCGGACGGCTTGGTGGTAGGCGATATCCAGTCAGAGCTGGACATTCCGAATTCCACGCTTTCGCACCACTTGGAGAAATTGAAGAACGAGGAGTTGGTGAACGTGCGCCGCGAAAGTACCTTTTTGCGGTACACGGCCAACACGGAAGCACTCCAGGAACTTCTGCAATTCCTCTATGCCGAATGCTGCACTCGAAACAAGGCAGTCAAACCGCAAAATATCGTCCAGCTTTGTAAATAGGAGAGAGGAACACCATGAGCAGTACCGACATCAGAGACGTAGTCAAGGAAAAATATGGCCAGGCAGCGTTGCGCGTGAAGACTGGCGGAAGTAGTTGCTGCGGAGCGACCGCGGCAAGCGGATTGGGTTGCGACCCGATCACTTCCAATCTGTACGATTCCTCCCAGGCGGGACAAGTACCTGAGGGGGCCATGCTCTCCTCGTTAGGGTGTGGAAATCCAACCGCATTGGCGAAATTGAATCCAGGGGAAGTGGTTCTCGATCTCGGCTCGGGCGGTGGCGTGGATGTCCTGCTCTCGGCGAAGCGCGTTGGACCCAGCGGTAAGGCATACGGTCTCGATATGACGGACGAAATGCTTTCGCTTGCCAATGAGAACAAACTCAAAGCGGGAACTGACAACGTCGAATTCCTAAAAGGCGAGATCGAGGAAGTCCCTCTGCCGGACAACTCGGTCGATGTGATTATCTCGAATTGCGTGATCAACCTTTCGGCGGACAAAGACCGTGTGTTGCGAGAAGCTTTTCGTGTGCTAAAGCCAGGGGGCCGGTTTGCGGTTTCCGATGTTGTGACCCGAGGCGAAATCACGGCAGAAATCCGCCAAAGCGTGCTTCTGTGGGTTGGCTGTGTGGCTGGGGCGCTCGGAGATAACGAATATCGCAGCAAACTCTCCGCGGCAGGTTTTGAGCAAATTGACATCGAGCCGACACGAGTCTATCGGGCAGAAGATGCACGTGAGTTTCTTTCGGCGGAAGGCGTCGATGTGGACGCGATTGCGCCACAGGTGGACGGCAAGTTCATGAGTGCTTTCGTTCGGGCTGTCAAGCCCGCAAGCGCAGGAGCGAGAGCGTGTTGCGGACCGACCAACTGCAACTAGGAGAGAACGAGTATGCCAGGACACTACAACGTTTTATTTTTGTGCACGGGCAATTCCGCGCGCTCCATCATGGCTGAGGCAATTCTGAACTTCAAAGGCCGACCTAATTTCACTGGCTACAGCGCCGGAAGTCATCCGTCAGGAAAGGTTCGCCCCGAAGCCTTGAAGCAGCTCGAAACGGCGCACCTACCGATCCACGGCCTGCGCAGCAAGGCGTGGGAGGAATTCTCTCTGCCCGGCTCTCCCAAGCTCGACTTCGTCGTCACGGTTTGCGACAACGCCGCGAAAGAGGTCTGCCCAGTGTGGCCCGGACAGCCGATGACCGCCCATTGGGGCGTTCCAGACCCAGCGGCAGTTCACGGAAGCGAAGCGGAGGTGGAACGGGCGTTTCGCGAGGCGTTCTTTATCCTAGATCGCAGAATCAATCTATTTCTCTGCCTCCCACTGAAGACTCTCGACACTCTTGCGCTCAAGAGGGAGCTCGACAGCATCAGCCAGACGATGCCCCCCGTCACCCATGAATAGCAACGGGTTTACCAAAGCTGCTCTTCGAGCGGCGCACCGCACCATAGAGACTCAGCCATGAAGGCAACCAGTCGTCTCAGTTTTCTGGATCGTTATCTGACTGCGTGGATCTTTGCCGCCATGTTTGGCGGTGTTGTATTGGGCTGGCTTGTGCCGGGAGTCGTACCGTTCCTGAATCGCTTCAACGTCGGTACGACCTCCATTCCGATTGCAGCCGGATTGATTTTGATGATGTATCCACCTTTCACGAAGGTGCGATATGAGGAACTGCATGAAGTCTTTCGCAACAAGCGTGTGCTTGGCCTTTCCCTCGTGCAGAACTGGGTTGTAGGGCCGATTCTGATGTTTGTTCTGGCCATCGTGTTCCTGCGCGGATACCCGGAATACATGGCGGGGCTGATCATGATCGGTCTCGCACGCTGTATCGCCATGGTCATCGTGTGGAACGAACTGGCTCGAGGCGATACGGAATATGCGGCAGGCCTGGTGGCTTTCAATTCTCTTTTCCAGGTCTTTTTCTACTCTCCCTACGCCTGGGTCTTCATTACGGTCCTTCCCGCCAAGCTCGGCCTTCGGAGTACCGTCGTTAATGTATCCATTTCAGAAATTGCAAAGAGTGTTTTTGTTTATCTGGGCATTCCGTTTCTGGCTGGATTTTTGACTCGTACTGCATTGGTTCGTGCCAAAGGGCACGATTGGTACAACCGGAACTTCGTTCCCCGCGTAAGCCCGCTGACGCTGATTGCGTTGCTGTTCACGATTGTCGTGATGTTCTCCCTTAAAGGTGGGTACATTGTTCGCCTGCCCCTGGATGTCCTGCGTATCGCGGCGCCGCTATTGATTTACTTCGTGCTGATGTTTTTGGTGTCCTTTTACATGGGCAAGAAGTTGGGCGCGGACTATTCCAAGACCACCACCCTGGCATTTACTGCCGCTTCCAACAATTTTGAACTGGCAATCGCAGTTGCAGTGTCGGTATTTGGCATCAACTCTGGAGCCGCATTCGCGGCTGTCATCGGACCCTTGGTAGAAGTGCCCGTGATGGTCGCACTCGTCAACGTGGCCCTCTATTTTCAGAGTCATTTATTTTCGAACCCGCGACCGATGGCTGTTGAGCCGGTCTGCTCGCCCACGGGCGAGCACTGACCCGGGAAGGAATCCTTGATTAGTACTTCCACATCCTGATTTCGCTTCCGCTACGCTCGAAATGGACCTCGTCCATTAGCTGGCGGATCAGGTAAACGCCGCGTCCGTGGTCGGCATACACGTTCTCTCGCCGCTTAGGATCGTGTACAAGATCTGGACTGAAACCTGGCCCGGGATCTGCCACGCTGATTAAGATTCGGCCTTGTGGATCAGACTTCAACTGGCAGCGGACCTGTTTTGACGGGTCATTACCACATCCGTGTACAACCGCGTTAGCCAAGGCTTCCTGAACTGCCAACGCAACTTCAAAGCGCTTCTGTTCGGGGACCTCCAGCCGCGCTAAGGTTTCAGATATGGCGTCCACGACGGCAGCGATCGCTACGGAATCCGCAGGCACGCTGAGGTCGAGCAATTCAGTTAAAGCGCTGTTTTCCGGGCCACCGCTAAACTCAGCCGGCATAGAGGCTCATTTTGTTTCTGGAATCCACCCTGGGGATCAACGATTTAAGCGAAGGATTCCACCGCCGCGTCGTCGTTATCGAAAATCTCGAACAGTTTGAGAACACCCACCAGGCGCAAAGTCTGCACCGCGAATTTGGAAGGTTGTGCGAGTTTGATGTTCCCACCCTGCTGCTTGATCAAAGCCAGAAAGCGTACCAGCAAACCAATCCCGCTGGAATCAACCATGGGAACTTCGGAGAGGTTCATGACAATGCGAGTGTCTCCATTGCCGAGTGCTTCCTCCAGGGTCTGGCGCAAGCTGTCCACGGCAGGACCCATGCGGAGAGCCCCCCGAAGCTGAATAACCTGCACCTGCGAACGCTTACGGACATTTATGTCCAAACTATCCTCCGCAAAAACCACGCGCCAGACATGGGTCAAAAGTGGCGATTCGGAACGCGTCCCAAGTTACGGGAACCCGCCGGGGATTGCAAGTGCGCTGGCGTTTTGAGAGTTGTGAATTGATTTGCGATCGGCCCGCTGGGGAAAACTGGGCACAACCATCGGAGTGCGACTTAGAAACGGTGAAGCAGATGGGAATAAATATTTCATCCTAAAGGGTCGAAAATTTTGACATAATCGGTGGCGCCCCAAGGAAGGCTCATGCGCCCGACGAATTCCCGGACTGAACCAGACCGTTTCGCTGTAATCATCGTCACCACCGACGAAAGGGTGCGTCCCGAAGCCGAGACCTATCTGGCAGGCGAGCATGACCTGTTCATGCTTCAGACCTGGGATGAACTGACAGCATTGATCAACAAGCACCCGCCGGACGCCGTACTGCTGGACCTCGACACGGTGGGGGAACGCAGCCAGGACGGAATTACCGCCCTGGCCGAACTGCGCGCCCTGGGACCGGACCTGGTACTGGTGGGGTTGACGCGCTCAAATAGCCGCAACCTACGTCTGCAGGCGGTCGCCGCCACGGTCGATGAATATTTTGTGGCGCCCATCAATTTCGAGGAAGTCCGGAGCGTGCTGAACCGGGCACTGGAGAAGCGGGCGCTGAAGATCGAGTGCCAGCAACGACAAAGCGAGCAGATCGAGCGAGAGTCATTTTGCGATTTGATCGGCGGCAGCGAACCCATGAGGCGCTTGTACGATGCGATCAGGAGGGTTGCCGAGAGCACCAGCACGGTGCTGCTCCGGGGGGAGAGCGGAACCGGCAAGGAACTGGTGGCGCGGGCGATTGTCGCGCTGGGGCCGCGCGCACAAAACCCTTTCGTCAGCCTCAACTGCGCGGCTTTACCGGAGAACCTGATCGAGACCGAGCTGTTCGGACACGAAAAGGGCGCCTTTACAGACGCACGGACGGCACGAGCTGGTCACATCGAACTGGCGCACACCGGCACGCTGCTGCTCGACGAAATTGCCACTCTAGGTCTGGCGCTGCAGTCCAAGTTCCTGCGGGTGCTAGAAGACCGGGCCGTGACCCGGATCGGGGGACAGAGCGCCAAGAAGATCGACTTCCGTCTCATCGCGGCAACCAATGAAGACCTGGAGGAACTGGTACGAGCCGGCCGTTTCCGCGAAGACCTCTACTACCGCATTAACGTCGTACCCATCGTGCTGCCGGCGCTGCGGGATCGGCCGGGGGACGTTCCCCTGCTGCTGGACCATTTTCTTCGCTCTTACTGTGCCTCTAACAACGTTCCCTTGAAGCATTTGGAGCCGGAAGTCATACAGATTTTGGAGGAGGATAGCTGGCCGGGTAATGTGCGCGAACTCGAAAACCTGGTACAGCGGCTGGTGCTTATGGTAGACGGGCCGGTGGTCAAGGTCCAACATCTGCCACAGCGGCTGCTTTACAACAGTGCAACCAGCCAGGAATCCATGCTGATTCCGGAAGCTGGTGTCAACTTTGATGAGGAAATCGCAAAGATCGAGGTTGCCTACTTGACGGCGGCGCTGCGGCGCTCCGGCGGCAGCAAGATCGGAGCCGCGCGGCTGCTAAAGGTCGACAAACAGAAAATGCACTATCTTTGTCGCAAATATAGCATTGGGAAAGATTGAAAATTTATCCCCCCTCTTGGCATGGATTAAAATATAATCCTAACTGGATAAATATTTAATACATATGGAGGTTGCCCCGACGCCGTTTCTTATTCTCTGCCGCTGCCACCACGCTTAAGTGTCTGATGTAGATGGAGTTTAGAGGGCTGCGCAGGACTCGCCGCGGTTTGGCATTGGAGTTGCTACCTTATTGGCCGAGCAGGACGGACGAAATAAAACAGGAGAAACCAAAATGTCGATTCAAAAGAAATCCTTGATCGGTAATCTGACGGCGGCCAAAAAGGCCATCATTGCTAGCAGCGTTGCCACGACAAGTGCTGTCCCTGCAGCCAACCTCGGCAAGAGAGTGGACCTCGGCAAGAGAGTGGACCTCGGCAAGAGAGTGGACCTCGGCAAGAGAGTGGACCTCGGCAAGAGAGTGGACCTCGGCAAGAGAGTGGACCTCGGCAAGAGAGTAGACCTCGGCAAGAGAGTGGACCTCGGCAAGAGAGTGGACCTCGGCAAGAGAGTAGACCTCGGCAAGAGAGTAGACCTCGGCAAGAAGATCTAGGGTTTTAACTCGCCCGGCCCGGTCGCTGCTCGGGGGAGTGGTCGAAAGGGCTTGATTGAGCTACCCAGAGGGATCGTCACAAGCGATCCCTCTTTCCTAGACATAGGCACTCACCAAAACTTGCGCTGGACAAATTCGCGAACGTTCCTCCATACCACCCCGGCTATGCTCTGCCGCGCGACGCGGATCTTAGCGTCGCCCGACATTCCGGACCGCATCATCCCGCCAGGATTGGAAACCAAAACCGTTGCCACGTAATAGCTCGGGGGAGAAATGCCTTTGTATTTCTCCTCCTGTGAAAGACCGGGAGCAATCTCCGAGGAAGCGGGCGCAATGGAGCTCACTTTTCCTCGCATAGATCCAAACAAAGACTCTAACTTTAAGGAAGCTGGAGAACCGGGCCTAATGCGCTGCACCTGGAACTCAGGGATGAAGATTCGCGCCTTGAGAGTCGAGGCGTCGTCGACGTCGGCCAAGACATCTCCCGCCCGAACGAATGAACCCACTCGGTCCCGGAGTCTTGCTGTCGCCACGATGCCGGAAATTGGACTTGCTACCTGGAGGGCCGCAACCTGCTCGAAAACAGACCGGGAACGTCCGACCTGGGACGCTCGCTCAGCTCGTGCGGTCCCGAGGTTCGCGTAATTCATTTGTGCTTCGCGGGCTTCGGCTTCCGCCCCGCGGAGCCTTACTCTTGCGTCGTCGGCCTCGGCTTCGAGTCCCACATTGAGTAGACGGAGCAGCGGAGCACCGGCTGCGACCGGTGTGCCTTCGTCGGCCAGAACCTCTGCGATCTGCCCGGGCACGGCGGCGCGTATACTTGCGCGCTGTTGCGGTTCAAGAACAAACCGGCCGCTAACAGTTTCGCGCCAAACTGGCGCGAATAGCGCCAACAGGACTACTGCGCCGACTAGGGCTTTGCGGGATGCTGTCCACCACGCGAACAGACTCTGTCGCTTGTCCAGGTAGAAATCTTTCACGAATCTCACTGTTGAGCGCAGTCGCGACCGGAAAATCAGGAATGCCAGAGCGAGTGCGGGTACGAATGCCCAGTCCGGGCTGAAGCGAGAGAAGACGTTATAGGAGAAACGCACTACCGTATACAGAAGAGCATAGCTGTACAAGCCGGAGAATACGGCATAACCCACGAACAACCAGCGTCGCATTGGACGCAGGTGGGGAACTTCCACCGGCAACTGGAACAAATTGCGTCTCACCCAGCTCGAGAGAAATTCAGTTGAACTCTCCTTCATCGCCGGTACACCGACCAATTCGCCAAAGAGATAATAACCATCCAGCTTGATGAGTGGGTTCAAATTCATGAGAACCACAGCCACGCCTGTGATCATCATGACCTTGTAGGCGAAGTCGTGTACGATGCTGCCCGCGGGAGTTCCCCACCAGATGATACTGGCCACGGAGCAGAACATGAGCTCGACCCAAATTCCCGCAAGGATGGTTACCACGCGCTGCCACTTACCACCGTACACGTACACTTCGCTAACATCGACGCAGAAAGCAGGCGACAGGTAGATAAGCATGAATCCCATCTGATGAACTCCGCCGCCGTAATGCTTGCAGGTCAGTCCATGCGCGGACTCATGGAAGAACCCCAGCCCGCAGAACAAGAGCCAGAATTCAGCCAGATCCGCCGCTCCCTTATTGGTGAAGGTGTAGTACTGCATCGTATCGCGCCAAATTTCGTTCAAGCCGCTCACGAAAATAAGTACCATGATCGCAAACATTCCTAATGTCAGAAACGCGAACCATGGGGTGTAAATAAAGCACAGGGCCTCGTGCAGCTTCGTGAGATAGTCATCGGGGTCCCATGCCGAAAGACTCATGAAGGACAGGTCTATCTTTTTCTTGTTCTTGCGCCGCTGACGCTGCTCCGCTAGTTTTTCGGTGGCGGTGACATTTTTTTCCAGGGATGTCTTATACCAGACATCGGCTTCCTGAAGCGACTCGGCAAACTCACGCACCTGTTCCTCACCGAGTTCCATGCCGGTCTGATGTTGGAGAATCTCGGCGATATCGCGGTAGGACCGGACTCCATCAAACAACTGGGCTAGTTGCCACTGCTCCGGAGTGAACCGCAGAATATAACTGCCGCCGGAAACCATCGCGACGATGGTTGGAACTCCGCCCTCAATCTGCTCGCGAGCGATTATCTTGGGATGGAGGCGGGGAAATGTTTTACCGATCCTGCGCGCCGGCAACTCGGGAAGAGCGACGTTAAGGACTTCGGCAAGATTCATCGCGGGTTCCGGAGGCGGATGTTGGCGGTCATTCCCGGACGCAGATTGGGAGATGGTCCCTGCAGTTCGGCTGTGACATCAATAGTATCGCTCGAGGGATCAACGACCGGACTCACCAACACGACTCGGGCTGGGTGGGATTCGCCAGGAGTTGCAGAGGTCACCACGATGAGTTCCGTGCCCTTGCGGACACGGCCCAGGTAAGCTTCTGGAAGGGCAAATTTCACCCGCAACGGCGCGACGGCCGAAACCCAAAATAGGCGATCATTCTTTGCTACCTCTTGCGCGGCTCGAACATAACGCCGAGCAACGACGCTATCAAATGGGGCGGTGATTCTAGTTTTTTCCAGTTCAAGCTCCAGAGACCGAAGCGCCTCTTGCGAAACTCTCAAGTCCTCTCGTTGGCGCTCTACCTCAAACTCGGTTGCATCGTATTGGTACCTCGCCTTCTCTTCCTCGGATTTGGCGATAATGTTTGCGGCCCACAATTGTTCGGCCCGGTCGCGCTGCGCTTGCGCCACTCGTGCACTTGCCTCCCAGTTCTTGAGGTCCGCTTCTGTGCTGCGGGCCTTGGCGGCGGCAGCATCCTTATCGGCCGAAAGCTGGCGGTCATCAAGCTGGGCGAGAAGCTGTCCCTTTCTTACGGCTGTGCCGGTCTCGACGAAGACCTGCACCACCACTCCATCGCGCTGGGCAGCCAGATCGACTTGATTTTCCACAACGATTGGTCCAGAAGCGATGTAGTCTGGCGGCCCCGGTTGCGTCTGAGTGGTTGTGTCGGCAACGGCCTTTGAAGGGATGGGTTCGGCTGCTCCCGCAGGGATGGGGGTGGAACTGCACCCACATAGCAAACCCGTTAGTCCAAACATCGCAAATAGCGCCCAAACGCAAGCTGAAGACTTCCGCATAACTCACTCCCAGGAACGCGTTTTCTTGCTACCAGCCGAACCACGACCATAACTTGCCCCACACCCACATGGCGGAGCCACGGAACAACACGTAGCCTGCAGGATGCCAGCCCACGAACACCTTGCCTTGTCCCTGCATACCAGGACGGATCGCGCCGTCCGGATTGGATACGTTTACGCGGGCGATAAAGGTCCGGCGATCAGACTCCACCTGGCTTTCCGGACTGATGACCGTTACATCGCCGCGGAAGGTACGCAGGGGAAAGCTTTCAAGTTTTATGGATGCGGGCTCGCCGCTCCGGAGCAGCGTGGATTCGTCCTCAGGAACGGCGACGTCAACGGTGACATCAGAAGTTTCAATAATCTCCGCAAAAGTGTCGCCATGCATCAGACGCCGCCCCACAGAGTTCTGTACTTGTGGCGTGCTGACAACCCCATCAAACGGAGCTCGTATGGTGGTTCGATCCAATCGCTCGCGACCGCGTGCCAGCTCCGCCCTGAAGTAATCGACCTTCACCCGTTCGGTTCCCGCTAGGGTTCCATCGTTCTGTGCGAGAGCACGATTCATCGTTTCCATTGCTTCGCTGTACTTGGCCTCCGCGGCAGCCAAGTCGGCACGGTAGTTCCAATCTTCCAGTTCAGCAAGTACCGCGCCCTGCCTTACACGTTCACCCTCGCGGATGTACACATTCTTCACCACACCATCGACCCCAGGCTGCACTTGCGCGGTACGAGCCGAAGCTACTCTTGCGTCGCCGGAAACACGCATCGGTAGCGGGCAAAAAACCAGGAAGAGTCCCACAGCGATGGTCAGCGCGATCATCGACCAGCGTCGACGTTTTTCCATGGCCAGGAAGCGTTTTTTCCTTTGCAGCAAGGGCTCCAGAAGATTGATGAAGGGGACTTCCCGGTAGAGCGAAGCATTGCGGAGGGCGACCGTGGCTTGACCGGCCAGCACCTTAATAATCTCGAAATGAGCCACGGTGAGGAAATCGGGATCGCTGCTCTCAAAGGACAGAATGCCCAGGCGCCCCTGATCGTCGATGAGCGGAAGCGCATAGAAACCGCGCATTCCAGTCGCCGAGAAATAGCTGGCAAACT
>Ga0208688_1000315_pt1 | contig 30824 bp, 25 predicted proteins | sample June2015DPH_6_15_FD_184696 | JGI IMG/M metagenome (GOLD analysis project Ga0208688, IMG submission 184696) | Peatland microbial communities from SPRUCE experiment site at the Marcell Experimental Forest, Minnesota, USA - June2015DPH_6_150... | ecosystem: Environmental > Terrestrial > Soil >... | reverse complement strand
GGCCTGTTGAAAAACCCCTGGAAGTGGCGCGCAATTTGCAGCATTGCCGCGCATGATCGGATCACAGGAAAGATGGCAGGAGGATCTCTTTGTGGCCGGCTCCTTGCGCGACTTGATTCCGAAGGACCATATTCTTCGGCGGGTTGACCGCGTCCTAGATCTGTCGTGGCTGCGTGATGAGCTTCGCGATTGTTACTGCGAAGATAATGGTAGACCTGGCATTGACCCCGAAGCCGCGCTTCGGTTGATGCTGGCGGGCCTATTCCACGGGATTACGCATGACCGCAAGCTCATGCGTGAAGCTCAGGTGAATCTAGCGATTCGCTGGTTTGCAGGCTTCCCCGTAAACGCCAGGTTGCCAAATCACAGCAGCTTGACGCGCATCCGTCAGCGTTGGGGCGAGGAACGCTTTCGTCGGATCTTTCAACGCACGGTGCAGGCGTGCCTAAAAGCCAAGCTCGTCAACGCGGAAACGGTTCATATCGACGCCACGCTGATTCGCGCCAACGTCAGTTACGAGAGCTACGCGCAGGGGCATGCTGGCCGTGTACTCGGAGCGAACGAAATTCCCACTTCGGGGGAGAAGAGAAAAGTCAGCCGCACCGATCCTGACGCGGGTTTTGCCACGAGCAGTCGCAAAAACGGCTCGGAGCCTAGCTACAAACAGCACACGGCGATTGACGATAGCCACGGCGTCATCGTCGATGTGCTGCCCACGCGTGGGGATGTAAACGAAGGCAATGAGCTGGTGGCTCAGATCCAGCGCATCGAGACCGCCACCGGCAAGAGCGTGAAGCAGGTGACCGCCGATGCCGGCTACGCGCACGGCAAGGTGTATGCGGCGATGGAGGGAAGACAAATTACGGCGGTCATCCCCCCAAGGCCGATGCTGCCGACACGCACGGCGATACCGGTACAGCGATTCAAGTATGATGATCGAGCCCAGTTGGTACGATGTCCTCGCGGCCGGGTTTTACGACGCTCCTCAAGGGTCGATCACGGCTGGGTCTATAAATCACGTACATCAGACTGCCGCCGCTGTCCTCTACGTGAAAGTTGCCTTAGTCCGAGCGTTGGCCGTCGCGCCGTCTGTATAAGCGATGGATACGCAGCGTTACTTCGCGCTCGTCGACTGCGACCCAATTGGCAGCAACAACATCACACCCTCTATAAAAGACACCGCTGGCGTGCGGAAGGCGCACACTCTGAAGCCAAAGGACAGCACGGCCTCGGGCGCGCGATTCGCCGCGGCCTGTGGAATGTTGCCGTCCAAGTCTATCTGACAGCCGCAGCGATGAATCTGAAGCGCCTCGCGGCGTCCCCTTATTGGCCGAAATTTGTGTCAGCACTACGCGCTATGACATCCGTGCTTCGCGACCACTGGCTCCCAGCTGCTTTTTTCTTCGAACACAGGGCAATGGCGCCTGCCTGCATCTGCTAATGCCTGGTTTTTCAACAGGCCCTTCGTCGAGAGTTTCCACGGCCGATTCCGGGATGAGTACCTCAACCGCGAACAACTCTGGATAACATCCGGGATGGGAGCTGTTGCCCAAATCAACGCGTCGATTGAACGGTGGTGAGTCTGGCATGTCTGACATGGCAACATGATGGGGATCCACGAGGGGTAAAAGGAGCTATTCAACTACCGGGTGGATTGGGATCGGCGCGTGCGGCGGGACAACCCGTTGCGCGCGGTCCGCGAGCAGGTCGACTTCACCTGGGTCCGCGACGAGGTGGCACCGTGCTACGGCTACAACGGCAACGAGTCGGTCGATCCAGTGGTGATCCTGAAGCTGCTGTTTCTGCTTTTCTTCGACAGCGTCAAGAGCGAGCGCGAGCGGATGCGGGTCATCCCGGAGCGGCTGGACTACCTTTGGTTCCTCGGCTTCGGCCTCGACGACGAGATCCCCGACCACAGCGTGCTTTCCAAGGCGCGGACGCGCTGGGGCCGCGAGATCTTCGAACGGCTGTTTGTCCGCACTGTGGGCCAGGCGGTCCGGGCGGGCCTGGTCGACGGCAGCAAGATCCATGTCGACAGCAGCTTGGTGGACGCTGATGCCGCCAGGGAATCGATCCTCCAAGTAGATTCTCCGGAGCTGCTCAAAGCGTTGCGCGGAGCGTACGCAGCCGAGGAGCGTAAGCTGGCGAGCATCAAATCCGGCTACTACAAGGAGGCGCTGCACAAGCACACGTTGAGTCTGACCGATCCGGACGCCACGCTCGTGGCGCACCGCCGCGGCGGAGTCAACGGGCATGCCCGGCTGCGGTACAAGAACTACCGGGTCGTCGATGACCGTTGCGGGGTGATAACCGCCATCACGACGACAACCGGCAGCGAGCATGAGGCGCGTCCCTTGGTCGCCTTGGCCGACCAGTACGCCGCAAACACGGGCATGGAAGTGCGAACCGTGGTGGCCGACCAGCAAGACGGCACGGTAAGCAATTTTCGGACGCTCCAGGGGCGCGGCATCAATACGCACATGGGAACGCTCCGGCCTCGGGGACAAGCCGAAGCTATGGGAATCTTCGGCACTGCTGAGTTTGTCTACGAGCGTAGCATCGACACGTATCGCTGCCCGGCCGGGAAGACACTGACCAAACGCGGCTACAACAAGCAGGAGAACGGCTGGACCTACCGCGCCCGACGCGAAGTCTGCCGCGACTGTCATCTACGGGATCGCTGTTTCCATTCAGCCAACCCCAACTACACGCGGATGATCGTGCGTTACGTCGGCCACGAGGCCGTGGAGCGCGGATGGGCGCAATCGGCGAGCCGCGCCGCCCGCCGGGATCGCCTGCGGAGAATGACCCTGATTGAGGGCAGTTTCGGCCAAGCCGCGCAGAACCATCACTTCAAGCGCGCCCGCTGGCGCCGCCTGTGGCGTCAGCAAATCTAGGATTGGCTGATTGCGGCGGCGCAGAACGTGAAGAAGCTCATCGCCCGCGGTCCTCGCCCGGCTGAAGAGCCGGCCGCGGCGTGCTCGCCGTCCACTCCTAGCGACAAATCAGCCGGTGTCGGCAACATCTGCCGTTTTCTTGCTGAATCTGCGCGGTTGGTCCGGCTCTTCGCGCCTCTGGCCTTTGCTTCACCCTAAAGTCGCCGTTCCTTCACCGCTCGTCTAATCCCGGACCATTCCGGCAACAGCTCCTCCAATTCCGGACGTTATCGGCGCCCGCGGACCACTCGGTGCTCGGCGTGTCGATGGACACCAGCCAGGCCAGCGGCTACGTGACGCCCGCCGGCGCCACCACGCCCTGGCTCAACGAGCTCGCCTTCGAGCCGGTCGACTACCGCGCCGACGCACCCCGCGACGAATGGTCGGGCGACCTCGGCTGCTGCGGGCAGTATTTCTCCCAGCAAGGCGTGGCCCGGCTGGCGCCGGCCGCGGGTTTCGCCTTTCCCGAAAAGATACCGCTGCCCGAGCGGTTGACCGCGGTGCCGGCGGCCATGGCCGCCGGCGATCCCTGCGCCGCGCAGATCTACGATTCCGTCGGCGTGTGCTCCGAATACGCGTTGGCCCGCCCAGCAGAGCATGCCCCTCCCTATCAGCCGGCTGGTCACCGCGGCGTTGGCCCCGTCCCGAAAATACGCCCGATTCTCTGGCCGCCTCAACCAGCGCCGCTGGCTCGATGCCCTGCTCACGGCTCGACAGCGCGGCTGCGCACGGTAACGCTGATGGTAACGATTGATTGCGCGGGTCCGGAACGAAAAGCTACCCGTAGTGCCGACACTTGCGTTCGCCCTTCGCATGCATGCCCGGCAGCATCCCACCACCGCCACGCCACGACTATCCCACCTCCATAAACGTCCTCTCCCCGGTTCCGCAGGAAGAAAATCCAGCCCGAATCCAAGAGGATTTTCTCAGGAAACAGCGGGAAGAAGATCCAACACCCGAGGGCGACTTTCAGATTATCCGAAGAAGACGAGGTTCGTCTTACCGTTGGCACAAAGGTCTCCTCTCCCACGAATGTCCCTGAAACCGCCGAACAACGAATCCGAATGCCAACTAGACGGCTTCAGGCCTGCAACCATGGCCGTCGCCAAGAACGCAACTGCAGGCGCCTACAGGACGGCAAGTTAACCAGTTTTAGAGAAGGAAAGACGGAGCAAAGCGCGGCGAAGGCTGATCGTGGTCCAACCATCGCTCAAACCCGCAAGAAAATCTGCCGACGGTAGAGGAAGCGTGCTGTCACGAAGATTAGCGCGAGCCCGACTAACGCAGCGAAGCCCTCGCCGGCGCCGGCCGCGATGTGAGCATTAAGCCAAGCATTGATGTTGCCGCCGGCGAAGCGCGACGCCAGCCGGCGAAAGCTAATCACGTTGTTTACGATGTAGAGCGTGATCGGGTTCATGCCGATCCAAATGAACGGCTGGCACCACGCGCGCCACTTCCGCACGTCGATTGCGTAGTAAAACGCGGCGAGCAGCAGCAAGCTGTAGCCGCCGGCGACGAGCACGAACGACGATGTCCAAATACGCTTCACCACCGGAAACTGCAGGTGCCACAGCCAGCCGAGTGCAAGGAAAAGGATTCCGCCGATGAGCAGTGCGCGCAGCTTGCGCGAATCGTCGAGGTCGATCCGGCGCATCAATAACCCGGCAAACACGCCGAGCAGGCACGTAGCGATCGCCGGCAGAGTGCTGAGGTAGCCCTCGGGATCCCAGTACGTGTTATATTTCCTGCCGGGCAAATATTCAAAGTCGAGGTGGTTGGACAGATTGAAGCCGGGTTCGTAGCGACCGGTTACGCGCGCGGTCGTCGCCTCGAACGCGGCGCGCACCTGTTCGAGCGTCGGTTTGGGCGTGCCAAGCCGCGCGACAAGAGCATTTTCCTCGAGCTGAATGTCGCGAATCGGCACAAACGTGAGCAATGCCCAGTAGCCGACAAGCAACCCGACCGCGACCGCCGCGAGCGCGCGTGGTTTGATTAAGCAGAACAGGAGTCCGGTTGCTATGTAAGCGAGCGCAATGCGCTGGAGCACACCAAGCAAGCGCATGTCGGGCCACGGATTGGTGAAGCCGCCGTTATAAAATATGCCGATCGCGAACAACAGCACACCGCGGGCGAGGACGCGCTTCAAAGCTGCGCCGCGCCCGTGCTGTTCAATGATGCGCGTGAGCGAAAACGCCGACGACGCACCCGCGATGAAGATGAATAGCGGAAAAATAAGGTCGAAAAACGTGAATCCGGCCCAGGCGCAGTGATTGAGCTGCTCGGCGAAAAACCTTGCTGTCGTGGTGCCGCTGACTTCGCCCAGTGCCTGCGCCACCCCACTGGCTCCGAGAATCCAGAACATGTCGAAGCCACGCAACGCATCAAGCGAGACGAGGCGCGGCGTTTTGGCCAATGGTGCGGGGGTTGAAGCGGATTTCATGGTATCAATGAATGAGATGTAACGATCGCGTAACTCCCAAAATACGACTTTTCACCACTGCCTGAAACGACATTCTCAAATTCCACCCGTGCCGCTTGTTTGACTCTGCCCAGGACTCCCACTGGCATTCGGATGCTTCGAAACCGCAGATTCGGCATCCGGTGTCCTGCGTCATCGAAGCCAAGGACCTCAATTACCGGCTTGGAGACGGCTGCTTTATTCATGTCGATTAGGGCGTGTTTTCTCGGAATTTCAGCCGCAGCCGCGCCTCGCCCGACGTGTCGCGCCGCAAGGTGACCAACAGCATCGGTGCCGCATCCATCGCGGAGGCCTCTACGGTTGCGCCCTCCGCAGTCGCTTTGACCAACACGAACGACGCCGGTACGTGGAAGAAGGCCGTGAGCCGGTCGTTTGCCACCAACTTGAACATGCAGTCCAGCTCGGACTCCTCGGCGTTCCAGCTCGCGTCGGTCAATTCCACGCCGCCCTGCGAGATGTGTCGGTCGGTCGACACCAACTGCGGCCGATCCAGACGCGCATGCACGGCCAAGAGCCGATTCGAGTGCGGCTCGACGCGCAGCTCCATCTCACCCTGCCGAGAACCGATAAGTTTCTGGCTCCAGAAGTCATACAATAGGTAATCCGCTTTGCTGTCCAAACCAAGGTCGGCGAAGGTCACCCGAAGCGTCCGCGGCTCCTCGCCCCAGTTGAACAGCGAGACCACGTCCCAACTGCCGAACGTCCGGCGCACCTTGAGGTCCCACACCGGCGCCAACTCGCCCAACGGCGCAAGATCCAAAGGATGCACGTCGCACACCGGCAGCGTTTGCTGCAACAGCCGCATCCGCTCGGGCGAAAGCTGGGTTAACTTGTCGCCAAAGAACGTCAGTTGGCCCGGCAACGCCACGACCGTGGTCGCCAGCCGAGCCGTATCCAGCGAAGAGAAGTCGCCCACCATCAGCGTGTCCGGATCGTTGTACCAAACGATATTGTTGACGAAGAGCTGACGCTGCGTGGCCTGGGCTTGGCGCAGGTAACTCATCCAATCCGGCGGCTTCGGGAAGCGCACTAAGTCGCCGTCGATGCGGCCTGCATCGCACCAGGCAATATCCGGCCCCGTGTAGTGCCCTTGGCAAGCCAATAACACGCGGTCCGGCCCGATGCCTCGTCGCAGCGACTCGATCCACTTTCCGTAGGGATCCTCGCAGGGCTCGTGGAACGCCGCCCGGACTTCCGGCCGCTCAAAGAAATGGGCCGAATCGGACATCCCATCGCTCTTGAAGAACTCGTAGCCCCACTCCGTCGCCATCTTACGATACGTCTCTTCGGTATACTGGCGGACCGCGGCCTGCGACGGGTCGAGCACAAATCGCCCGTTCCAATTGGTCATCGGGCGGCCGTCGGGATGATGCAAGAACCAGTCGCGATGGGCCTGGTAGAAGGCCTCATCGCCAGTGCCGAACGAGACGGTCCACAGCCCCGGCCGGAGCCCCAACGCGCGAATCTGGTCCGCCAGCCACTTCATGCCGTGCGGAAACTTCTCCAGCGAAGAACGCATTGTCAGGTTGTGGAAATTCTTGACCGGCAGCCGCGGCGAGTTTTCCTGCCAGGACTCAACCGACCAGAATTCCAGACCGTACGGCTTGAGGAACTTCGCGCCCACCCGGGCCTCGGCCAAATTGTCGTCTTCGGTGGCCGCGTCGAAGTAGACGTTCCAAGCCATCCATCCCGTGGGAGCCGAAGGACACCGCTTGCGATCGATCAACCGATAATAGGGCGCATAGCGCGACCGATAATAGTCGGGCATCAACTCCACCGTGATCGTCGAGGTGTCCGATTGGGCCACGTCCGCGCCCAGGCTGGCCTGAAAGTGGATCGGCCTGCCGGCTGCCGCCGGTTCCGTGTTAATCACGACGTCCTGTCCGGTGAATCGCAGCAGCATGTCGTGTTCGGCGTCGAACAGCGAATCGTTCAGGCGACTGTCGGCCGGACCGGACGCCATTTGCACAACAGCGCTTTGGCCGAAGCGAGTGCGACAGGCAAAAGCCTTTTCACCAAAGCTCACCGCAGGCGTAAACCGCAGTTCTCCACCATAGTTCTGCGGGGGCCGCTGCACCAGCGTTAACGACATTCGAAGCGAATCGCCGACCAAGGCCACATAACCCTGCACATCCTTGCGTTCGTCCACTAAGGCCAGACGCCCCGCCACCAAGTCGCGCGAAAACTCGACGCTCCACGCCAACCGCTTGCCGTCGCGGATCGCAGTGAACAAAAGCGGCCCGCTTAAACAGACCCCCAAGCTCTCGTGCCGGCATTCCAAGGTCGAAGCGACCGGATCGAACGAAACCTTCCAACCCCCGGCGATATCCAAAATGGTCTTCGTTAGCTCGGCTTCGGCCGAACGTGCCACGCCGGCCAATCCCGTCGCGCTGATGCCCAGCGCGCAAAGCAGGATGCGGCTCCAAGTGCATGCGAGTCTTACGGGATCACGCACCTCCAATTCTTTGGGGGCATTTCTCAGATTCATACTGGTGGAATGTAGGGGCCCCATGACGACCGCAGACGGCCATTGCTAGATTTCGCTGGATATCATTGATATTCTAATGAGTTGTCATGTGCATCATTAGACAATTAGCCACCATTAATGATGCATTCTGCATGTGATATGAGCTATTCAATGATAAAAATAGTCAATCGCCAAATTTGCTTCAAGTTGCTGAACGCCTGACGTGATCCCGGGAATTCGAGCCGCTTGAAGAGTCGGTCTGGGCCTGAAAGAAAGATGTTCTCTGTGTTTGAGAGTCTTTTTTCATGCAGGCTTTTTTTGCGCGGTCAGTGCCAAGACCCAAGAACCGTGCTGAGTCTGATTGCGGGTGTGGAGGGCCTCGTCGTAGGGGTTCGTGATTGCCACATGGTCCAGAGGATTTTGAGCCAGCGCTGCTCCAGACAGCGAAGGGCACAAGCGTGCGACTGGCCCTTGTTCTTGTGCGCTTGATAATATGCCTGTGCCCAAGCGCATTGTGCCCGTATGGGATGACCGGACTTGTTCACCCCAGGAGCTCGGACGTGGACAGGACGGGAGAGATCCCGGGGTGAACAAGTCCGCGGCGGCGGCTTGGCGCCGCAGGCGCCAGCGGCGTAATTTACTGCCGGTCGCGGAAACGAACGATGAGTCCTTTCTTACGAGGAATCTGAGCCAAGTTTCGCCCGCGACCGGACAGTCGGGTTCGGCCATGCACACTCAGCTGCCGGCGTCACCACGCCTCGCACCATACGATCTGCAGTCCGCGCCCGCCAACCAAAACACGTCATGAACTACGATAACGATGCGGCCCTGCTGGGCCTGGATTGGGGTGATAAGGAACATGCGTTCGCGCTGCGGATGACCGCGGCAGACTCGATCGAGACCGGAACCATCGCCGCCACCGCAGAGGCCTTGCATGCTTGGCTCGACGCCCTCGAACAACGCTGCGGGGGGCGTAAAATTGCTCTCGCCGTCGAAGCCGGCCGCAACGCGCTGTTGCACGCCCTGGCGGAACATCCCGCCCTGGAAATCTATCCGGTAAACCCGGCGACCAGCGCGCGGTTCCGCCGGGCGTTCACCCTTTGTGGGACGAAGGACGACGGGCCCGATGCGCGGGTGCTCCTCACGCTCTTGGAGCAGCACCGCGACCAGCTCACGCGGCTCGAGCTGGACGGGGGCGCAGACCCGCGAACTGGCGGCTCTGGTCGCGGCCCGGCGCTCGGCGGTCGACCAGCGCACCCAGTTGACCAATCAACTGCGTAGTGTGCTCAAAGGATATTACCCGCAGGCGTTGACCCTGCTTGGCGACGAACTGGCCAGTCCGCTGGCCTTGGACTTCCTCTCCCGCTGGCCCGAACTGCAACAGGCGAAAAAGGCGCAGCCGGCCAGCGTGCGCGCCTTCTATGCCCGGCATAATGTGCGCCGGCCCGAACGGATCGCGGAACGCGTGGCGTTACTAGCCCGGGCGCGGCCCTTCACCACCGACCGGGCGGTGATCGAACCGGCGATCTTGCAGGTGCGCCTGCTCGTCGCCTTGCTGCGCGTCCAGCAGACCCATCTCACGACGTTCACCGAGCGCATCGCGACCGTCTTCGCCGCGCATCCCGAGGCGGAGTTCTTCCGGCAACTGCCCGGAGCCGGGGCAACCCTGGCGCCGCGCCTGCTCGTCGCCTTCGGCGATCGGCGGGAGCGCTATCCCAACGCGAGCAGCCTGCAAAAATATGCCGGCGTTGCGCCGGTAAAGGAGAAAAGCGGACGCCAGGAGTGGATCCACTGGCGCTGGCAGGCGCCCACCTTCCTGCGTCAAAGCTTCGTCGAATGGGCGGGACAGACCGTCGTTTACTGCGGATGGGCCCACGCCTATTACGACCAGCAACGCCAAGCCGGCAAAGCGCACCACGCCATCCTCCGCGCGCTCGCCTTCAAATGGATCCGTGTCCTGTGGCGCTGCTGGCACGACCACCGTCTTTACGACGAGCAGCACTACCTCGCCGCCCTCAAACAGCGCCGTTCTCCTCTCGCTCAGCTCGTCGCTTAAATCCTCAAGAAAATGCTTGCGCGGCACACCTCAGCTTTTGGCTTAGGGCCAGATCCGCAGCTTGGACGGCTCGCACGTCAAGGTCCACGCTGACGGCGCTAATCCGACTGGCGGCCAAGCGGGCCAAGCGATGGGTCGGATCCAGGGCGGCCTCAACTGCAAGGTGGCCGCCACAGTCGACGCGCTGGGCCGGCCCGTGCAACTGGCGGTGGGGCCCGGCCCGCAGCACGACTTGCTCGCCTGCGCCCCGTTCCTGCCGAGCCTGCGCGACTGCTGGTTGCTCGCCGACGGCGGATTCGACGCAGACGACTTTCGCCAGCGGCTGCACGATCAGGGTGTGCGGGCCTGCATCCCACCCCGGTCGGGCCGGCGCTGGCCCAGCCAGTTCAGCCGCCGACTCTACCGGCAGCGCCACACGGTCGAAAACTTCTTCGCCCGGATCAAACGCTACCGTCGCATCGCCACTCGTTATGAAAAGCTCGCCGACCATTATCTGGGTTTCCTGTTATTGGCCGTGCTCGACTGGCTCAGGTTTGGGGTTTGAAGACACGCCGTGGTTCCATCAGCGCCCGCGGATAATCCTCCGCCATTGCCGGGCACACTGTAGGTCGTGGCCGACGCCGTGAGGTAAGTACCCTCAAAAAACCATTGACATGATCAAGCATGATCATTTATGCATCCATCATATCACCGGATATTATCTGGTGCTAACAGAAATGAACGGGTTCCTTGCATTAGTGCTAAATTGTTTAGTCATCAAATTTCATTAGATGATCAGCAATAAGTCATATGAATCGCCCCAGCTCATCAAAGCGTATGAGTCCGCAGCACCGGTAGCCGGGTATACGATTTCCTGATTGAAGAGCTTTTTAGCTGATTTCTTCAGTTAACACCCAATACCCAACAATTAATTCGGGAAGAATGCCCGAAAATAACTATGAGAACCCAGTTCGCAAAACTCCTCCTATGGGGAGCTGCGGTCGCAATGCCTGTCGTCCTCCTTCTCGCCCAATCCACACCCGAGACGTCCACGGGGACGAGTCCCTCGTCAACGCCTTCCGCCGAGGAAGAAATTGTGAAGCTTTCGCCATTTATAGTGAACGCATCAAATACAGGCTACTATGCCTCGAACACGCTATCGGGCACGCGCCTGAACTCAGACATCGCAGATCTCGGTGCCTCGGTCTCGATCATCACAAAACAGCAAATGAGGGATTTCGCATTGCTCGACATCAACGACATCTTCAATTACCAAGTAAGCACAGAAGGAACGGGCAACTACACCAACGCCACGGTAAATGCGCAGGGCATTCCAACGGACGCGGCGTCCCTGAACCCGCAGTCCGCCAACCGCATTCGCGGCTTGGGAGCGGCGACCATTTTCCTAGGAGGCTTCGAGACCAGCGGACGCGTGCCCATCGATCCGCTCAACATCGACGCACTCGAGGTCAATCGCGGTCCGAACTCCAGTGTGTTTGGCATCGGCGGGGTCGCCGGCAGCGTCAACGCGGTGCCGTCCTCGGCCAATCTCAGCCGCAACAAGGCGCAAGTCACGGCACGGTATGACAGCGTTGACGGCTATCGCACAACTCTGGACGTTAATCAGATCCTGAAGCAAGACGTATTGGCAATTCGAGCTAGCATGGCAGTCCAGCATGACGGTTTCGAACGGCGTCCGTCCGGCGTAGATAGCAAACGGATTAACGGTATGATCAGCTACCATCCATTCAAATCGACGCTAATCACTGCATCCTATACTCACTATAATGCTTACGGCAATCGTCCTAATTCGCTAACGCCTTATGATTACATTACGCCATGGATCAAGAATGGTAGGCCCACGTGGGATCCGACGACGGGACAGAGAAAGGTCGGCGGCGTTGTTGTCGGGACGGGGGCGGGTACACTTTTCCAAACGAGCGGGGAAACATGGGGAGCTGGGCCCATGCCAATCATGTCCACTGACCCCTATGGTTCGCCGAGTTTGGCCGTACCCTACTACACCAGCAGCAATACTCCCAATCAGAATGTGGCGGGCGTAACGTTCACGACCGCCTCGAGCTCTGTCACCATGCTCAATTCGCTGATGGTGCCAATCACAGATCAGACCTATGTCAACCAGTCTCTCATCGGTACTATCTACGAGCGGGGGGTGAGCAGCAAGGCCATCTATGATTATTCGTCGATCAATACGGCCTCGCCCAACTATTTCAATGAGGCCGATGATCTGTCTACCGTGTTGCTGGAGCAAAACGTCTTTAAGACCCAGCGGCAGTCCTTGGACTTCCAGTTGGGCTGGTTCGGCGAGCACAACGATAAGCTGGCCCACTCGGTGGTCGGTGCGCCAGGGGCCAACGGTGCCACAAATGCTCTGCTTACTATCGATGTGAACGAGAAGAACTTGAATGGGACACCAAATCCAAACTTTCTGCGTCCCTATCTCTTTGCGTGGGTCGGCTCGCCTTGGGTAAGTTCCCCAGCATTCCTGAACACCTACCGGGCCCAGATAGCTTACCAGCTCAATTTGCGCCAAGCAAGAGGTTTTGCCCGATGGCTAGGTCTGCAGCGACTATCCGGATATTATGAATACAAGAAAATGCGATCCGAAACCATCCAATACGTGCCGAGGATCACGTCCGGCCCTGCCAGTTGGATGCCGACGGGGGTGGCGCTCGGATACGATGGAGCCGCCTATGGAGGGCTGGCCGCCGCCGGAGGCTCGGTTGTTCGTCTTTTAGGCGAACAAATGTATGTGGGCGACGCCACGGGGAATAACGTCGACTACGCCCCCGTATACTACGACATGGGGCCTTATAAGTTGACCTATGGCAATCCGACGAATGGCTTCAAGTCGGACAATGTGACAGTGGCGCCGGTGGTCTTCAGTGCAGACGCCGGATATCTCACGCTGCGAAAGGACCGCGGCGTGACGCTGCAGAGTTTCTTCTTGAAAGACAGGCTCGTGACAACCTTTGGGGCTCGAATGGACGAGCAAGATACCCGAGGCACGAAAACGGCTGTTCTGATGCCGGATGGAATCAATCTCGATGATCGGACATTCGGGCAACTCCTACCAGGAAATTGGACCAAGCTTTGGGGTAGAACCCGAACCGCTGGTGCTGTGTTTAGGCCTCTCAGCTGGCTAGGCCTCTATGCCAACCGTTCCGACAGTTTTCAGCCATCGGCACCGGGCATGGATTTGTTCCTCAAGCCTCTGGGGGAACCACGAGGAAGGGGTGAAGACTGGGGTTTCAGTCTGAGTCTTTTTCGTGACAAATTGATCGTTCGGGTTAATCAATATCGAAATCTTCAGATAAACACGCCGAACGGAAGCAGCGCGTCATTTACGCAAAGGCCGCGGATCCTCGATTTTACCATCTACGCATATGGTCTAGGACCGGCCACCAGCTGGAACTGGCCTCTGCAGACGCTGGCGACTGGATGGGTGACGAGTGCGGCCGCTGCCCAAGGTCAGACATTGACTCAGGACCAGATCAACTCGCAGGTTGCGGCGATCATGCAACTGCCGGTCCAGTACATGGCACCACCTGATAAAAACATTACAAACACGGATTCCATGTTAGGCAAGGGGAGAGAGATTGAATTGAGCTATAATCCATCGGTCTTTTGGACGATGCAACTCAATGTGGCCCAGCAAGAGGTCATCAACGCCTCGATTTCGCCAGCGGTCTTCCAATGGATCGACCAGCGGCTCCCCGTGTGGGAGTCGATTGTCGACCCGACCACAGGGAAACTATGGTGGACTTCGGTTTACCCCGGATCCACCGCGACCCCCCAAGCTTATTATACCGCTCAGCTGGGGGCACCATTGCAACTACTCAAGGCGACCGAAGGGCTGAGTCAGCCGTCGATACGTAAATACCGCGTCAATTATATAATGAATTACCGGCTTGCGGGAATTACCGGCAATCGGATCCTTAAGAACGTCAGCGTCAGTGGAGCGCTTCGCTGGGAAGACAAGGGAGGCATTGGCTATTACGGCACTCCGGCATTCCCGGCGGTGATGACCGCCTATGATCCCAGTCTACCGATATACGATAAGGCTCATTATTATACCGACGTAGGCGTTAGTTATCGCACGAAGGTGTGGGGGGGCAAGGTCGGGACTACGTTCCAATTTAACGTGCGCAATATTTTTGAAAACGGTGGTTTGCAGCCCGCGGCTGCGTACCCGGATGGCACGACGCGCATTTTCCGTATTATCGACCCCCGGCTGTTCATATTCAGTGTAACATTTGATCTGTGATAGCCATGGCGATCCTGTGTACAGATGTTTCTTGCTGCCGAACAAGGGACGTTGATCGGGCCGCACCGGCATCTGCGGATCGAACGCACGAGTGCGTCGGACTCGGCCGACCGGCGGATGATGCAACGGTCCCATGGTTGCTGTTGGGAGTGTGGGCCAATATGTGTGATGTGCTGTGGGGTGGTGGTCGAAAACTCAAAGTTACGACTGGTATTGGTGCGAGGGCCATTGGTGCTCGCACGCGACCAGAGACTCGCTTCCGGCGATGTAGATCAACCGGTGGCGCTGAAGGCGGATCAATATGTCGATGTCACCCCCCTGGCTCGGAGCCGCTGGCGCATGTTTGGCAAGTCTTCGCGGTTCGAGAAAGCCCGCTACGTCTCTGTGATTTCGCGTCTGGCTGCAACACATGGGACGAGGCCTCGCGGTATCGCGTTTTGGATGCCGCTCGTCGATTCTGTGGTGCCGCTGCCTGAGAAATGAGCTAACCCTAGCAGGGTGTTGATAAAGCCACTGATTTAAGCGGTGAGAGCGAACGAAGCGATTTTTCCGATGATCCGTGCCTCCAAGCCGTCCCTTGAGGTTGGGGATCTGCTCTCGGATCGCCTTTCAGCGATTCAATCGGGTGGATTTTCATCTGATTCGAGCACACCCCGGCCGTGGCGGGCCTCAGGCCCGCGCCAGCGCAGGCGGGCTCAGCGCAAGTTTGGCCATCCGGATCAAGTTGCAGGCCGCCACGACGTATTGCGCGGCGGCGTGCGTGCGCTCCACCCCGAGGTACCGACTTTTTCGGAAGCAGCCCGTGGTCTTCGCCCAACCGAAGATCTCCTCGATTTTGCGGCGGGAACGCTGGCTGAGCCGATGCGCCTGCGAGCGGATTTTCACTGCCAAGGGGCGCCCGGGCAGGGGCGCCGGATGGGGCACCACCCCTTGGCGGCGCAAGCCTTCGACAAACCCGCGGGAACAGTAACCCCGATCAGCCCCGACCGTCCGTGGGCTAAAACCACGCTGCTGCAACTCGGCGATCTGGCGGACGGCGACTTGCGCCTCCGGGGCGCCAGCGGCCGGATGGACCTCAAAGAGCACGCACAGGCCGTGCCGGTTCTCCATCGTGGCGTGGCCACTGAAGGCCAGCTTGGCCTCGCGCCCGGGACCTTTACAGGCGAGCTTGGCCTCCGGGTCGGTCGTCGAGACGTGGGTATCGTTGCGCCGCGGCTCTCCCTTGAAATCGGTCCAGCCGTTGCTTCCGCCGGGGCCATCGTCCGTGCCCGTCGGCTTGAAGCTCTTCAACGAGGCCCACGCTTCGATCAGCGTGACATCGACGCTGAAGTGCTGGTCCGAGATCCAGCCGTTGCGCTGGGCCAGCCAGACCACTTCGGCGAAAAACAGATCGGCCGCCTTGTGCTGCAAGAGCCGGGCCTGGTTCTGAGAGAAGGTCGAATGATCAAAGGCCGGCTCGTCCGGGTTCAGATCCAGAAACCAGCGAAACAGCAGGTCGTATTGCAGTCGCTCGCAGAACTGCCGCTCCGAACGGATCGAGTAGAGCGCCATCAGCACCTTCGCCAGCAGCAGGCGCTCCGGCGGAATCGACGGCCGGCCGTTCGCCGCATACATCTCCTCGAAGTGTCCATCCATCTCCGCGAGCACCTGGCCCAGCAGGCATTTGATCGTTCGGATCGGATGATCCGCCGGGATCATCGTCTCCACGTTAATCAGACAGGCCACACTCACCTGGGATTGTTTTTCTCCGCGCATGTCCATTCGACGCCCACCGCCGTCATGCGTTCAATCAATCCACGCCCTTTTTCAACAGCCTGCTAGTGGCTTCACATGAGAGAGAGAAAGGAGCGAAAGACCATGCGTCACGTTATGCTCGTGATGGGTCTGCTGTCCCTGGAGACGTGTCTCGCGCAGAGTGCACCGCGCGTTGAACTAAAGACTTCGGACGGATTTTCCTTAGAGTTTGAGGCTCAGTCGGGGCGGATCGAGGCAATCCGCGGCGCCGGCCAGACGCTTCCCCTCAAGGACGCATCGTTTCCGCTGCGCGTGTGGGAGTTTACTTCCGCCCCTAACTTGGTTCCCAATTCAGGTTTTGAAGAGGACATCGCGGCCCCGCGATCAGGAAGTCCCGTCGAGGGGACCGTTCGGGTTACCGATTTCAACCACACCCAAGGAGGCCGGTACTGCGGAAAAGTCTCGGCGCCTGTCGGGCGCAGCGATTCGCCGCCTGCCAACGGCAGCAGCGTCCCGCCAGTAATCACGATTTCCGTCAAGCCCCATCGTGCCTACCGGTGGAGCGCCTGGGGGCTGGTCCCTGCGGGCACCTCCGGTGGAAATGTAGTCGCCACAGAGTTGGATGCCCAAGGACTGATTATCCTGGGGGACAAGGGTGCGATGCGACACGTGTTGTCGTGGGCTGGCGTGAGCAGTGGAGCGAAGGACGAGGCGTCAGCCACCAAACAGACTTATGAGTCTGCCGCCGAGGCGCCGGGGCGGTGGTGCAAGAAGGAAAGCACGTTTGTTACAACGCCCACGTGCGTACGGATTCGCGTGGATGCCGGCATATGGAACGGTCACGGTGATTTCTATTTCGACGACCTCGAGTTGATCGATTGTGATTCGCTTTGGAGGAGGCTGGTCGTGCCGCCGGCGCCCCTCAGGGCTGACGATGCCACGGGCGTCTATAGCCAACAGCTCTATTTACCCGACGAAGGTCTCGAATTCCAGATCAAGTATACTGCACACCCCGACCATATCCGCGTTGAAACGGTGATCCAAGACGTCTCACATCCCATGCGCGAACGGGGTCTTCGAGTCGAGTACGTGCTGCCGATCAATCTGGCTGGCTGGACGTGGCACGACGACGGCCGCCAGAGCCGCGGCATTGAACCCAACGGGCCCGCCATTGACAACGCTTTTGAAATCGGCGGCGGCCGCACGTCGAAATATCCCTTCACCTCCGTCACTAAGGGGAATATTGGCATCTCTCTGGCCGCGCCCATGGATGAACCCCGACTGCAAAACTTCGTGGCGGATCCGGCTGAAGGCTATCTGACGACGGTCAATATCGGGTTGTCCCCGGACACCAAGCGCATCGGCGCGGGGAGAGCGAGGTTCGTTACGCTGCTATCGGGCCATGACGGCAACTGGGGACTGCGTGCGGCCGCCAAGAAGTACTATCAGATGCAGCCGAATCTCTTCGTGAAGCGCGTCCAACGCGGCGGCATGTGGTTCAGGTTGATGAGCGATGGGTCGATAACGTCGGTACCTCATTTGGAAGACTTCGGCGCCAGGTTCGGTGAAGGTTTCCCTGCCGATCCCAAGACGCGGCAATCCATACGGGCTCTGGGAGTGTCTATCTTCCCCTATACGTCCCCCTCGGGAATAGTCCAGCCGCTGCCGGATATCAACGCCGTCGATCAAGTACCACCCGTGGAGGAGCGGCTGAAGCTCCTTCGAGATTGGGCCGCCGACAAACAATCGCCTGCCAAATGGCTAAGCGGTCCCCGCTGGCTCGGCGCCCAAGCCACCCTTAATTCGCTCCCCTACGACGCCGATGGAAACCCTTGTGCTTGGCAGGTCATAACTAACTATGGAGGGTTACTCCTGTGGTGGAAGACCAACACCAACCCCAATTTGCCGCAGCCGAATCGGGCCATTTTCTGGAAAGAGTGCGAGGTCGATCCAGTACTCAGCGAGGCTGATGGGATCTATATTGATAGTGTGGTGACCTCGGGCAATGGATACCTCAACTTTCGACAGGAGCATTTCGCTGACGCGGAGTCTCCCTTGGTTTGTGACCTTCGCTCTGGCCGTCCCGCCCTGCTAGGATTGATCTCCTTTACTGATTTCATGGCTTGGGCCGCCAACAATCTTCATGTCCAGGGCAAGCTCGTACTGATGAACATCTTCTCGCCCACGGCCTGCCGTTTCTGCGCTAATCTGACCGACGTGATGGGCTGTGAGGTCGGCACCTTCGGTCGCCGCAATGTGCCTGACATGGGCAGAACGGACGAGGGGGATCTCATTCGCCGCACGCTAGCCTACCAGAAACCAGTTTGCCTCCTGCTTCAGGAAAGCAGTTTCGGTCCGACCGTTCCCGAGGTTTCTCATGACGAAGTGGTTGCCTACCTCAAGAAATGCTTGTTCTACGGGTTCTTTCCAGGAATCTCGGCGATCGGCGGGGAAGAGAAGCCAGGCTGGAAAAACTGGAAGCGCTACTTCGCCACGCCCGCTCAATACGAGCGAGACAGAGCCGAGTTCAAAAAAGTCGTCGCGGCGCTCCAAGAGTTAGATGCCGCCGGCTGGGAGCCGGTTCCGTTCGCTCGCGTCTCGCCTAAGACCGTTTTCCTTGAGCGTTTTGGATACTGGGACCGGAACAACCTTTACTACACCTTGTACAACACGGGCGACAAGCAGGAACGGGCTACCGTGGTGATCGAGCCCGCAGGATTGGGTGCCGCGGCGGGTGACTGGAGCCGTGTGTCCGTCCGTGATGTTCTCTCAAAGTCGTTGGTCCCCACCACCGAGCAAAAGAATGGCAATGGCCAGTTCTCGCTGGATTTGGCCGCAAGAGACACGGCCGTGCTTCGAATCGAGCGGTGATGAATGCTTCGTTCGACGAAATCGGTGGCATCATCCTGCACGGGGGTCGGATCGACCTTCAGATGGGGGTTGAACCACGTGAAGATGACGCGGCGGAGCTTGGGCGTGTAGCCATGCGGGGTGAGATCCTCGACAAGGTCGAGACGATCGCCGACCTCGAGCGCCGCGTATTGGCGCCGTCCTCCGCGCCTGTGCCATTCTGCCCTCTGCCGAAACCGGCGTCGGATCAGATTAAATCTTTAAGCCGGTCCCACAGCGGCTCCGGCAACTCCCAGTGTTCGGTCATCATTATGGCACTCCAACGACGCGCCACCTAAAAACTCATTGCAGGCGGTTTGAGGACACGCCGTAGACACTGGGGCGAAAATCTATGCTACCCCTCCAAAAAAATATCCGCACGCACGCACGAATCGAATATTCTTCCAGTCGCGCATATCGCGGTTTCATTGCCCGTGTTCTGCCGTGGCTGATTGCCGTTAGCACGATGTCAAAGATGCTCGCAGCAGACGGCGCGATCGACGGCACGCAATTTGCGCTCGAGTTTCCCGGCGGAAGAATTGTGCGCCGAAACGACCTGCAGGCGGTCGGCGCCCAGTTGGCGAACGACCGCCGGTTTACCGCGGCCTCCGACCCCCTAGCGGTGCACATGAGAATTGCGCACGAGCGCGTGGGTGGCGTCACCTATCAGCGCACACTCCTCGATATAACGAACGTAGGTGAGCGCGAATTGCTGCTGGCGCGTGTTGTCATGCTCGACGCACCCGCCCCCGCCGGCGCACGTGTCGTTGGCGATTACAATGGTTCCCCGATCGTCGCGGGCAACTCCTTCCTTGGCATAGAGAGTCCCTTCGCCGAGAATCAAATCGTGAACAAGCGGCTGCTTTGTGCACAGCCGATCGTACAGCCGCTGCTGCCCGGCGAGACCGTGACGGCCTCGTTTGTTTTGGGAGTCGCACCTGAGCCATCGCAGCTGCGGCGCGCGTTTCTCGCCTATCTCGAGCGTGAGCGTCCGCGGCCCTACGCGCCATTTCTGCATTACAGCACGTGGTACACCCTTGGTTTTCGCTCCAACCCCCAGGCGGTGAATCCCTATTCCGAAGCGGACGCGCTCAGGCTCGTGGCGACGCTCGGTCTCGAACTCGTGCAACGGCGCGGCGTGAAGCTCGACTGCTTCCTGCTCGACGACGGTTGGGACGACACGCATACGCTGTGGCGTCTCAACTCGGGTTGGCCCGAAGGACTGAAAAACGTGACCGCCGCGGCTGCCCGCTTGGGCGTCGTTCCGGGTATCTGGCTTTCACCATGGGGCGGCTATGGCAAGTCGGGACAAGAGCGGCTTGCCTATGCCGCGCTCGAGGGATTTGAGATTCACGAAGGCAGGCTCTCGCTCGCGGGACCGCGCTACTACGAGCGTTTTCGCGGACTCTGCGTCGGTGTCGCGCGCGACGACAATGTAGCCTTTTTCAAGTTCGACGGCGTCGGACCGAAATTGCCTACCGGCCTCGGAGCGGAATCGAATGAGGTGATCGATCCCGCCGCCGCCCGAGACATCAATGCGATGCTCCGGCTGGTCGCCGAGCTGCGCCGGTTTCGGCCCGCCCCGTATGTAAGTCTGACAGGCGGGACGTGGGCCTCGCCATGGTGGCTTCTGCATGTCGACAACATCTGGCGCGGAGGCAGTGATCATGATTTTGCTGGAGTCGGCTCCGCTCGGCAGCAGTGGCTCACCTATCGCGACGCACAGACCTTCAAGTACGCTGTACGCCGCGGCCCCCTATTCCCGCTAAACTCGGTCATGCTCCACGGGATCATTTTCGCGAAGTACGCGCGAAAGCTCGGCGACGATCCTTCCGGGGATTTTACGGACGAAGTGCGTTCTTTCTTTGGCACTGGCACGCAGCTCCAGGAGCTCTTACTGTCGCCCGAGTTGCTCACCGCGAGAAACTGGGATGACCTCGCCGACGCCGCAAAGTGGGCGCGCGCCAACGCCGACACACTGCGCGACGTACACTGGATCGGCGGCGATCCAGCCAAGCTCGAACCCTACGGCTGGGCCGCCTGGTCGCCGGCCAAAGGGATCATCACGCTGCGCAATCCGTCGGACAAATCAGCTGCGTTCGCGCTCGATATCGGCGCGGCTTTTGAGTTGCCGGCGGAAGCAACCCAAAGCTTCCGTGTAGTGAGCGCCTACGCCGACGCCGCCCCGCCGGTTTCCGAGCTTAAGGCAGGAGTGTCGATGCAGATAAAGCTGCGACCGTTCGAAGTCCTCGTGCTCGAAGCCGCGCCGAAAAAACCGTGAACGATAGGAGCCGGGGCAGTTTGCTGCCATCGGCGCAATTTCGGAGAACCTGCTGATTAAATGTAGCGTCATAACTAGAGCCTGTCATGCACTTTGGAAACCCTCTCAGAAAAGGGTCGTGCGCCGACCCGGAAAACATCCGTCATTATTCCGAATACGAGGTCGCCCCGAGCAACGAACAACGCGACCTCATGGTGGTTCTGCCCCAGAAGGACTTCGCGTGGAGCAGCCATAACGAGTCGGCCATCAAGATCGACGAGAAGGCCGGGATATGGAACTGCGAGATACGCATACCTCTCGACGCGATCAGCGCGACCAAACCCGCCGCCGGCACGCGCTGGCGGCTGAATCTCTTCCGTTGTGACTGCGCGCACAAGGCCAACCTAGCGTGGAGCCCGACGCTGGGCACCACTTTCCACACGCCCGACAAGTTCGGTGTGCTGGAGTTTTCCCCATGATGGCTCGTAACATTTTCCGTGAACCGCTCCGCTCTCCCACCAACTCAGTTTCACATCAAAATGGAGGTCCTATGAACACATGTAATCGACGTCGCTGGCTTATTACGGTTGGCACCGCGCTTTGCGGAGGCTTGGCCGGGTTCCGTGCATCTGCGGGTGAATATGGTGGGTCAAATCCGCCGCCGCCGAAACCGCCTGCGGCTCCGGAGACGGCGGGGCGCCCCGCCGCCCCGCTCGAGAGCGCGGAAATTCTGCTCAAGGAATTCGAGCCGAAAAGCATGCTCCACGTGCCGGTCACGAAAGTGCTGCGACCGCGGTTTCCCGTAATCGACTTCCACACCCACCTCGGATTTAACGAGAAGCAGGTGCAGGGCGTGGACATCGGCGAGCGCATGAAATACATGGCGCCGCCTGACGAAATCCTGCCGGTCATGGACCGCAAGGGTATCCGCACCATGGTCAACCTCACGGGTGGCGTGGGAGTCGGACTGGCCGAGACGCTGAAGACCTACGACCAGGCCCACCCCGGCCGTTTTGTGAGCTTCGTGGAGCCGAGCTGGGGACGGACGAACGAGCCCGGCTATCCACAGTGGCAGGCGGAAGAAATCCAGCGCGCGTACAAAGCCGGCGCCAAGGGGCTGAAGCTCCTCAAAACCCTCGGCCTCTATCTGCGTCAGGGGATCACAACGGGATCGCTGGTGAAAATAGACGATCCGCGGTTCGACCCCATGTGGGAAGTCTGCGGCGCATTGAAGATCCCAGTCACCATCCACGTCTCGGATCCCGAGGCGTTCTTCCTCCCGATCGACAAATACAACGAACGCTACGAGGAACTGCATAACCATCCCGACTGGTCATTCTATGGGAGCGATTTCCCCAGCAATCAGGAACTACTGGAGGCCCGCAATCGCGTCTATGCGCGCCATCCCAAAACTCAGTTCGTTTGCGCCCACGTCGGGCATGACGCGGAAAACCTGGCCTACGTCGGCGAGTGCATGGATCGCTTCCCCAACATGCTTACCGACATTGCCGCCCGCGCCGGCGAGCTGGGACGCCAGCCCCGGGCGGCGCGCCGGTTTTTCGAGAAATATCAGGACCGGATTCTCTTCGGCACCGATGCAATCCCGCACGGAGACGACACACCGCAGCAGGTATTCGGTGACGCGCTCTACGAGATCTACTACCGTTTCCTGGAAACCGAGGACGAGTATTTCGACTACGCTCCGGCGCCGAAGCCACCGCAGGGCCGCTGGCAGATCTACGGACTTGGTCTGTCTGAGGGGATCTTGAAGAAGGTTTACCAAGAAAACGCCGCGCGCCTGCTGGGGTTGACCGTTTGAACAGCGAAAACACCGGAAATGCGGCGCCGGCCAGGCCCGGCCGTCCGTGGCTTCTGTTCGCGCTGGTCACGACAGGCTTCTGGGGGGTCTGGGGTGCCTTGATCGAGGTCCCGGAGAAGGCGGGCTTTCCGCCCACCTTGGGTTACTCGGTGTGGGCGTTGACGATGGTCCCCTGTGCGCTCGTGGCGCTGCGCCTCAACCGGTGGAAGCTTGAGCGCGACCCCAAGTCGATCTGGTTGGGCGCGCTCGTCGGCTTCACCGGAGCGGGCGGGCAACTCGTGCTCTTCGAAGCGCTGAAACGGGGCCCCGCCTACATCGTGTTTCCCGTGATATCGCTGAGTCCCTTGGTGACGATCGCTCTGTCCGTGTCCTTGCTCAAGGAGCGCGCCCGCCGCCGGCAATGGCTCGGGATCGGCTTGGCGCTGCCAGCCTTGGTCCTGCTTTCCTACTCCAAGCCGGACGGCACTGTGGTCAAAGGTTATCTGTGCCTCGTCCTCGCCCTCGGGGTCTTCTTGGCGTGGGGCCTGCAGGCCTACATGATGAAGTTCTCCAACGAGCGGATGGCCGCTGAGAGCATTTTTTTTTACATGATGGTCACCGGGCTGCTGCTGGTGCCGGTGGCGCTGGCGATGACGGATTTCCACCAGCCGATCAACTGGGGCTTCAGGGGACCGGGTTTGGCGGCGCTGATCCACTTGCTCAACTCGGTCGGCGCGCTGCTGATCGTCTATGCCTTTCGCTATGGCAAGGCCATCATCGTCGCCCCGATGACCAATGCGCTCGCGCCGGTGATCACGATTATCCTGTCGCTGACGCTTTATGGCCGGCTGCCGTTGCCGGCTCACGTCGTCGGGATGGTGTTCGCCATCACGGCGATCTGCCTGATGACCGACTGAATCGATTCTCCTGCGATGATTCTGTTTTCTCTGCGCCTGGGGGTAGACATCTGAGGTCAAGTGATGGGTTAGATTGGGGATCGATTTGACCCTTCTCAGGCGGCGGCACATCTGGCCGCCAGCGCTTTCGAGGAAGACTGATCTTCCCTCCGGCTACAGCCCGCACGCGTGCGCGTATTTTCCCGTTACCTCCATGACTTTGCTCAATACCAGCGGCACAGGTGCGTTGGCGATGCGACACTGCGTTATGGCCTCATACTGGGCCGGCATGAACTGGCTCAGCACCGAGAGGGGCGGTGGGAATCTCGTCAGGTTTTCCATGAGCCTGCCAAGCGCTTGTTGCACGAGGGGGTTGGTCCAGTAGTAACGGACCCGATCGCTGAAGCTGTACTTGCGCGCGAACGCGAGGTCTTCCGTGCTGCCGTGGTAGTAGTTGGCCCAGTACTTCGGTTGACTGAGCATCACCTTTTCCAGAATGGCCGGCAGGTCGGAGAGCGCTGCCGACTTACGCATCAGCCACTCCCGCTCGATGGCCGCCAGCGCAAACACGGCTTCGCGGAAAGCGAACGTCAACCCCGGCCCGACTTTCAGAATCGCGAAGTGATCCTGCACCATCTGCCTTAGCGCTTCCTGCGTCTGGTAGTCGGTGGAGTGCGCCTCGTAGATGAGATGCTCATGGCGGGTAATCAGAGTGGACAACATCGCCGCTTTCTGCCGGTCGTAGGGGAACACCGTGTGGTCGCCGAACTCGACCCCCGGCTGCACGACCAGCGCCACTACGCGTTCCCACGCGTGTTGAAGTCCCCGTTCCGCAAACGCCTCGCGCGTCATACTGATAGTCGCCTCGGCGTCGGCGGGGTCCGTTGCTTGGACTGTCGACAACTCTTCTTGGGCCCCGCCGGGTTTCGGCACCTCGGTGCCCACGATGTAGAGCGGGGCCGGACTTCCTTTCGGACGCTCGGCAAGAGCCGCCTCGGCCGCGGCGCAGAGCTCCGCGGCGCGCTCCGCCACGCAGCGGGGGGCAATGCCGGGCCGACCGTCAACGATGTCGTCAGCGCAAGGCATGCTTGCGTCGAGATGGATCTTCGTGAAGCCGGCCAGCACATAGGCGCGAAGAAGATCGCGTGCGAGCCTCATGGCGGTTTTGGCGTCCTTGTCGCGCCAGGCATTGGGACCGAGATGATCGCCGCCCAACACGATGCGTTCATGCGGCAGGCGTACGCACGTCGCGACGTCACCCACCATGTTTGCGAACTGTTGCGGAGTAAGTCCGGAATAGCCGCCGAATTGGTCGACTTGGTTGCAGGTGGCTTCGATGCAGACGAGCGAGTTGTCCTGCCGGGCTTGCATCATGCCCGCTTGCAGGGCGTAGCGATTGGCGGTGCAGAGCGAGGCAATACCGATGGCTTCGCCCTTCTTATGTGCGGCAATGAGATCAAGGAGCGGCGAAGCGCGGAAGCGTCCAAATCTGCTATTTTCCATATTTTCCTCGTTGTTCGCTTGTTCTGCGTCTGCCGAAGAATTACTTTCCGGTCGGCGGCTCGTAGATGGTCACACCCTGCACCACGCGGTTGATGGTGCCGCCCGGGCTTGGATTGTCCGGTTTGAGCCCAAGGTTCAGGCTCTTGAAGACCGCCAGCATTTGCCCGGCCACCACATCCGTCATGACGCGGTAGTCATCGTGCACGGGCTCCTCGCCGGGAAACAACTCCAACACCACATCGGCAACGCCCCGGATCTCCGGAGTCGCCCGGTCGCAGATCGCCAGCGTGCCGCAGCCCTGCTTCTTGGTTCTCAGCTCCTTCAACAGATCGAACTCGTAGCGGCGCACAAAGGGGTCGGAGGCAAGCGCCGCGACGACAACGGCCTCGCGGTTCACAAAGACCTGTGGCCCGTGGCGGAGGCCGAGAAACGAATCGAACCGGGAGGCGACGCGGCCGTTGGTCATCTCCTGCATCTTCAGGTGGCACTCCTGCATCGTGCCGCAGAGCGTGTTGGAGCCCAGGAAACAGGCGCGCGTGAAGGGGCGAGCGGCGAACTCCGCCAAGGCGTCGCCGTACGCGCTGATAACGCGCTGTGCTGCACTGCCCAGGCGGCCGGCGAGTCTTTGATACTCTCCGATGTCGTTGAGGAAACCCAGCCCAATTCCCGTCAGAGCCATGGAGGAGAAAGAACTGGTCATGGCCAGGGACCGGTCGTCGGTCTCTTTCGGCAGCACGAGACAGAGGGCGTTCGCATCCTTGCGCGCGGCCTTGGCCAGCGCGCCGTCTTTGTTGCACGTTATCACGATGTGGAACGCGCGAGGGACGACTCTCTTTGCGAACTCATAGGTGGCCAGAGATTCCGGCGAATTCCCCGACCGCGCAAAAGAGATGATCGTGTACCTGTGGCCGGGTACGAACGCTGACGGCATGTGCGTCACGAGGTAAGTCGTCGGTATTGAGATCGCGTCCCGCCTGAGGGTGCGGCGCAGCGCGCCGGCGAGGGCGCTGCCGATGAATTCGGATGTTCCGGCCCCGGTTAGGACGATGACGGATCTGGCCCTGCCCGTGACTCCCGCCTTCAGGCAGAAAGATCGCACACTGTCCAGCTTGCCGGCCAGCAGGCTCGCCGTCTTCTGCCAGACCGCCGGCTGCTGGGCGATCTCGCGCGGAGTGTGCTCAATGCCTTTGCGTTTCTGTTCAGCTGCGGGGAGTGCGAGCAGTTTCTCAAAAGCGTTCATGCGGATTTCTCCACGAGTTGAACGACATCTCGGTAAGTCGAACGGGCTGCCGTGCCGCCAGCGAACTTGCAGGAGCGGGCGCCGGTCGCGTTCGCGAATCGCACGGCGTTCAGCAACGGCATCTTCTTTTCGAGCACGGCAAACAGGAATCCGGCGTTAAAGGAATCGCCCGCGCCCGTGGTGTCGACGACCTTGACCCATGGCGTCGGCAGGGACCGGATTTTCCCGTCAATGTGCGCGATGGCGCCGTGCTTCCCGGCTTTAATCACAGGACAGGCGGTGAGCGAAGACAGGATCGCGCACGCCTTCTCCATAGAGGTAGTGTGCGTGATGGATCGCGCTTCGTCTCCGTTCGGGAAAAAGTAAGTGAGAAGCGGCAGCCACATATGCATGAATTCCCACTTCTCCGTCGGATCCCACTGGGGATCCAGCGATGTGGACAGACCCATTCGGCGAGCGAGCCGGAGCAGCCGCGTGATGTGTGGGCGCAGTTTGGTCTGAAGGTACGGCCCGGCGAAGTGGACGTGGCCGAAACCGCGCAGGTAGCGCTCCGTAATATTCCACCCGCGGAACTCGGCGATGGTCCCGGGATAGGTGACCTGCGTGCGGCTCCTGCTGTGGATCATGTTGACCGTCACGCCGGTCTTTACGGTGCCGGTGCGGCGGACGAGGCGGATGTCAACCCCGGCCTTCCGCAGCCCGTTCAGCATGAACTTGCCGTAGTCGTCCTTGCCGGCCAGGCCGATGAAACTTGCCTTCCCGCCTAGCGCGGCATAGGCGCAGGCCGCGATCACGGCAGAGCTTCCCATGGTCACCTTGAATGTTCGGCAGACGACCTCGCGATCAGTCATCGGCGGGGACTGCATCCCACCCAACATCAAGTCAACATTGATATCTCCGACAAAAAGCGTCTTCATGATGGCGGCATACGTTAGGGGTCGGCAGGCGCCCTAGTCAAACACGTGTAGAGGCCCTGGAATCTCTTCGGTCATCCGCTAACCCGTCCCCTGACGTCTAGCATCAAGCACCTGACTCTTGGCTTCTGAATTCTCCGCTCAACGACCCACGCTTGCCAAGAGGACGGTCGCTGCGGTTTGCTAACGGGCTTCCATGCGCGAAATCCTGTTTCTTTGCACCGGCAACTATTACCGGAGCCGCTACGCCGAGGCCCTGTTTAACCACGAGGCGGCCCGGCGCGGACTTGACTGGCGCGCGTTCTCCCGCGGGCTGGCGATCCATCTGGCGCCGCCGGACGGCCTTTCACCGCACGCGGCGCGGCGGCTGCGGGAACGGGGCATCCCGGAAAAACACACCGGGACCAAACCCGTCCAGGTGGCCGAAAAGGATTTTCGACGCGCGGCGCGCATCATCGCCCTGAAGGGCACGGAACATCGGCCGTGGATGGCCAGCCTGCATCCGGCGTGGAAGGATCGGATCGCATATGACGTGATCCCGGAAATTCGAGCCGCTTGAAGAGTCGGTCTGGGCCTGAAAGAAAGATGTTCTCTGTGTTTGAAAGTGTTTTTTCATCAGGGTGTGTCGGGCGCCGCGAGCGCTAGCACCCACGAGCCGTGTTGCGTCTGATGACGGGTGTGCAGCGCCTCGTCGTAACGCGTGTGAGTTTGCCACATTTTCCAGAGGATTTTCAGCCAGCGTTGTCCGAGGCAGCGTAAGGCACAGGCATGGGACTGTCCCTTTTTCCGGTGCGCCTGATAATACGCCTCGGCCCAGGCGCAGCGTGGGGGGCGGCTTAAGTCCGCCCAGAGATGAACGGTCGCGCGCAAGGTGTCATTACAGGCGTGGCGTATCTGCTGGTAGCAAAGCTTGCCGGACTGTTTGGTGACGGGAGCCGTGCCCGCGATGCATTGCAGCCCCATGGCTTCGGGGAAGCGGGTGCGGTCGTCGCCGACCTCGCCGAGCAGCCGCGGGGCCAGCTTCGGGCCCGCACCGGGCAGCGAACCGAACAAGTCATGATCCGGGTGGCGGACAAAAACGGCGGCGATGCGTGCGCGATAATCTTCCAGCTGGTTCTCGAGGGTCTGCAACACGCGCGCCAACGACACCGCCAGCAAGCTCTTCGCCGCGATGGTCGGAGCCGTGCCACTGAGCGCCGCCGCGCGTGCCAGAATCTCCAGCCGGTGCTCGGCGGTTGTCGGGCACCAAAGTTTGTGCGTGTGCAGGAACTTTTCCCAGCGTCGCCGGCCTGCTTGGTGCAGCAACGCGGGCGTGGGGAAAGCTACGACAAAGTCCCAGGCGCTCCGACTAACCCAGTCATCAAACGCTTCCAGCGCCGCCGGATAATATTCGTGCAGCGCCTGCTTGTGCTGATTGGCCAGCGCGGTGCGCTGCTGAATGAGCGCGATCTCGTCACGGCAGAGCAGCTGCAGTTCGGCGACGATCGGGTCCTGCGGCGCCAGCGCCCGCCACGCGTGTCCGTCCAGGCGCAGCGCGTCGGCTAGGCTCCAGGCGTCGCGCTGGTCGTCTTTGACGTCCGCCGGCGCATGGCGCTCGCGGTAGCGGGTCGCCGTCTTGGGGTTGACAGGATAAACGCTGGCGCCCGTTGCGAACAATTGCTCGACGACCGTGCCGTGGCTGGTTTCCACCGCCAGCGGTAACTTGGGGTAGTGGGTCAGTTTGCCTGAATTGAGCGGTAACTGTAGGTCGGGGTTTATTCCCGACAGAGGGATGTCGAGGGTTTCGGTGTCGGGCATAAAGCCCAACCTACACAAACTGACCCACTACCTAACTTGGGATACTGGACCAGCAGAGTCCGCAGGCTCGCCCAGCCTTCGGCGGTGTGCTCGAAGCGGAGTGCTACTTTAATTTGCCCGAGCCGATCAATGATCACCACATCGTGGTGCGCGCGTGCCCAATCGAGGGCTGCGAAATAAGGCTGTTCGTTCCATTGGGTGGCATTCATTTTGTGACCGTGATTCGCTCGGCTACCCCGGCGGCTCGTCGACCTGATACAAGAATCCTCTCGGGATGTTGTTCTCTCATACGTTACGCCGAGGGCGCCTGGCACGACCGGTGATCTTTCTTGGTCGCTCGTGGCGACGGACCCAGAAGACCGTGATCGTGCCAGGGCCGAGTGGCGGCCAACGCCTTTATGGCCGCCGGCCGAGTGGTTCACAACCGCGTCGTGCTTCACTCTTGGGTTCCGCACCACGTGGTTATGAACAACGTCGGAAGGAGTATCAGGACCCAGACCATGAAAGGGAAGCGTTATAGCACCGAAGACAAAGTCCGCATCCTGCGGGAAGCGGACAGTGGCAAGAGCATCATGGAGATCTGCCGGGAAAAGAACCTCTCGGATGTGACCTTCCACCGCTGGAGGAAGCAGTTTGGCCAGATGGGCCTGAACGAGGCCCGGCGCTTGAAGGACCTGGAGCGAGAGAACACGGAGTTAAAGAAGCTGCTGGCCGAGGCCCTGCTGGCCAAGCGGGTGCTGGAGTACGCCCTCGAAAAAATTATGAGCCCGGGGGCACAAAAAGCGGATGGTGACGGCCGCCGTGCAGGACGGGCTGTGCTCCGGGCGGGCTGCCGGGTCTTGCGGCGGTCACGGGCAAGCTTCTGGTACCAAGCCGGGCGGCGGAACGATCGGCAGCAGCAGATGGTGGCTCGCCTGCACGCTTTGTCGGACGCGCACCCGCGGTATGGCTACCGCCGGATCGCCGCGCTGCTGCGGCAGGAAGGTTGGCGCGCCGGCAAGCGCTAGGTGCAGCGGCTTCGGCGGGCGGAAGGTCTGCGGGTGCCCCCGACCCAACGCAAGGTTGTGCGTCGGGGCCACTCGACGGGGCTGCCGACGAAAGCGACCCATCGCAGCCATGTTTGGACGTGGGACTTCATTGCCGACGCCACGGTGCGCGGCGGCGCGTCACGGATGCTCACAATCTTGGACGAGCACACGCGCGAATGTCATGTGCTGCGTGCGGATCGGGAGCTCAAATCGGCCGATGTGATCGCGCTGATGAAGGGAGCGATCGCTCAGCACGGCGCCCCCGAGTTTCTCCGCTCGGACAACGGCCCCGAGTTCATCGCCAAGGAACTCCAGCGCTGGTTGGCGGCAGAGCAGATCAAGACGATCTACATCGAGCCCGCGAGCCCTTGGCAAAATGGCTTCGCGGAATCCTTCCACGGCCGCTTCCGGGACGAGTGCCTCAACCGCGAGCAATTGTGGACGCTCACCGAGGCGCGGGTCGTCATCGAGGACTTCCGCATTGACTACAATACTCGCCGGCCACACAGTCGGCTTGGCTACCGCAGCCCCGTGAACTACGCCGCCCAACTACCTGCATC
>Ga0208688_1000305_pt1 | contig 31323 bp, 31 predicted proteins | sample June2015DPH_6_15_FD_184696 | JGI IMG/M metagenome (GOLD analysis project Ga0208688, IMG submission 184696) | Peatland microbial communities from SPRUCE experiment site at the Marcell Experimental Forest, Minnesota, USA - June2015DPH_6_150... | ecosystem: Environmental > Terrestrial > Soil >... | reverse complement strand
TTGATTAAGCAGGGATTGGTTGAAGTGAAGATCATTGGAAAAGGAAGAAAAGTCTACGCGATCACGCAACTCGGCGTGACAGTGCTCGAGCAGTTCAGAGAGCTCAAAGAAGTGCTTCCCATAGTTGTAGAAACAGGAAACGAAGCGAGAAACCAAGAACCCTATCTGTTCTAAATGGCATTTCCAAAAACCCCTACTATCTTCACTTATCAAGTTATAGGAGTTCAGTAGATCGTACAGGATGGGCTTGGTTCTTGCATCAGTAATGTCACAAGAAGTTCCTGACGGGTAAAATTCTGGACATATATCGGTTTTAGGAATATGTCGAATCCTAAAATAACAGTTATATTAAGACTTACGATAGTGACTATGTGTAGTGAAGTGCAACATATGAACAGTACAACACAACTGCAGAGAAACCAAGATGCAGCAGTCACAATCAAACTTGAACCGACATGCCTAATGGCTGAGACAGCTTCTCGACCAATGGTTGAGTTGCAGTTAACTGACACTGAGCGTTTCTTGAGAGTTTTGCATGTCGATGACGATGACTGTTTCTTGATGGTTTCCAAGCAAATTTTGGAAATGGAGGGCCAAATTAAGGTTGAAACGGCTACCTCCGTTGATGAAGCCTTCGAGAAACTGCAGCAGTTTCATTATGACGTTGTTGTTTCAGATTATGAAATGCCTGGAAAAAACGGACTCCAATTTCTTGAAGAATTAAAAAAGGTTGCAAATAGCCCCCCGTTTATACTTTTCACAGGAAAAGAAAGAGAGGAAGTGGCTGTCAAAGCGTTGGACCTCGGCGCTTTTAGGTACTTGAACAAGCATGGTGATCCCGAGGCAGTCTACGCGGAACTCGCGTCCTGTATTCAGCAGGCTGCAGACAATGTGAAGGCGCAAAACAATAACAAAATGGAAAGAATGAACGGTGAAATCAGAGACAGAGAAAAGACCATGCGTGGCTTAAAGCGTAAGCGTACACCAATCCTTCAAGGCTACCAAATATATCACAACTATGTAAGACCGCATGAAGGCTTAGACGGAAAAACTCCTGCTGAGGCTTGCGGAATAAAGGTTGAAGGTGAAAATAAATGGATGACGATAATTCAGAATGCAAGCCATCCCACGAAAGTTAACACGGAGAAAAACACCGAGAAAAACATCCCACGAAACTTAACAGAAAAGACCATCTAACACCAACTTAACAGAACCCTATTTTTATCTAAAACTGGGTCTTTTTTTCTGTATTTTTCTTGATTTTTTGCTGGATTTTGTTATTGTTTGCTATAGAACATTGCGTCATTTTTAATAGAAGAATTTTACTTATTAGTGTCTATTGCGAGGGTGGGGTCGGTTAGAAACCGCTGAGTTCTTGACAGAAATTATGTAAATAATTTAACCCTTAGAAGTCTAATAAAGAAAACCCCTTGCTTACTTGGTTGGCTTGGCTTTGCAACGTTTAAATTCTACTTTTACAATAAATGAGAAGGGATTATTTATGGCAAGCTCAGTTTCTGCTAGAGATGTTTATTCAAAAGGGTTTAATACTGTTCAAGAAAGCGATACACTTTCCAGATGCCTAGAAACATTCAAAACAGTTATGCCTCCAGTTTTAGCTATTTTAAATGACAAAGGCAAATATGAAGGCATGATTACACGGCGTTCGATTCTAAGGTCAAGACTTGATCCTGCAACAACTAAAGTTAGAACATTGATGAAGGCTGCACCTTCAGTAACTTTTGATTTTTCTCTCAGTAAAATGGCTAAGTTGATGATTGAGAGTGGGATGAGGCAGCTTCCGGTTTTTGAGAAAAATAAGCTTTTGGGGTTTGTTACGGACGAGAATATTATTCATGCGGCTGTAATTGAAGATTGGGGTAACATTGCGATAGAGAAGATTATGACGAGAGCACCTCACACGATTGAAGCAAATCGGTCTGTGGGAGCAGTTCTTAGTTCAATGAGAGAGTATGGTATTTCGCATGTTCCAGTTATGGATAGTGGGAAACTTGTGGGTATGATTAGCATTCAAGATATTTTGGAGAATATTTATTGGCCTCAAAGGCACCAGACGACAGGAGATATAGTCGGAGAAAAAATTGAAACCTTAAGTGTTCCAGCCAAAGGCATAATGGCAAGACCAGTAATTACGGTTGAATCTCAAATGAGCTTGCGCGAAGCAGAGAAAAAGATGCATGATCATGACATTTCCTGTTTAGCAGTTATTTCAAACGAACGGCTGGTTGGTATTGTGACGAAGCTTGATTTTCTTGAGCCAATCTCCCAGTTAGAAGCTGCTGCTGAGCGGAAAATATCAGTGCAGTTCGGTGTTAAAGGAGTGGAGATAAACCCTGAGCAACAAGGGTTCATGATGGAAGAATTCGATTCCTTTTCACACAGATACCAAGACGCTTTCCAGTTAGGAACACTTTTCGTCTACATGAAAAGCCATCGCAACACAAGCCTTCGGGGAACACCGCTGATTCATTGCCGTTTGCAGTTTAGGACGGTGAGGGGAACTTTCTTTAGTGCAAGTGAAGGGTGGGGTGTTGAACCAACTTTTAGAGTGGCATTAGATAGGCTTGAGAGGAGATTGCTTAGAAGCAAGGAGTTGTTAGCTTATAATCCTAAATATGCGAGGGATTACTTGCGGAAGATTGGGTTACCTCAAGAAGAAAGCTAGTAATCCCTCTTTTTCGTTTGTTTGTGGCTTTCGTTGTTGCTTTTGTGGTGGTTTTGTTGTTAATAGTAGGGGGGAGGGTTTTTTGGATGTTTGTGTTTTGGGTTGGTTTTTTGGTTTAGGGTTTGATTTGGGTTTAGGTTAGGGTGTGAAAAGATGGGGAAAGATACAAAAAGATGCGGAGAGATATAGAAAGATAGGGAAAGATGGGAAAAGGTGCACTGTACATGCCGCTAACCCAGCAGGAAACATTTAAGGCTAAACTCCAACGCCACAACCGCCTCGCGATACCAACGCTTCTGCGGTGGCAATACAAAATCGAAGCAGGCGAACTGCTAAAAGTCAGCCTCAAACCACTCAACCAAGAGGGCTACGGCGAAGAAGAGTTCCTGGCAAAAGTAGCCGTCGACGGACGCCTAACCATCCCAAAGCTTACCATGCAAATCCTAGAACAAGCCGAAGGCAAAAACCTCACAGGCGCCATATTCGAAGTAACAATCACCCCCGCAGGCAACCCAAACGACACCGAACCCCCAGCCGACACTAATCCCCCAGAACCACCGAAACAAAACTACTAAGCAAAATCAAAGACACCCGAAAAAACCTCAACAACACAACCCCATAAGTAACCCAAACCATCAAGAGCTTTGGCTAGCGAGTACGGTAAGCATGGTTTTAGAATAAACGTTCTTGTTCCAGGCGGAATATGGACGTCAGGCACTAAGAACGTGGCAAAAGAAGCAATGAAGTTCAAACCGAATATCGTACTGTCGGGTATAGAGTACAAGATGAGGACTCCTCTTAGCAGAATGGGGCAGCCTGATGAGATTGCACGAATGGCGTTGGTTCTGGCAAGTGACTTATCAAGCTACGTGAATGGAGCCCTAATAGTCGTTGATGGAGGATTTCTCTCAGCGTAGAAAATTGAATTGAATACCTGGCGAAGAAGCCGATGCTGGAAAACTGCAGAGAGCCTCAAAGTGGCTTAAAGAACACGCAAGTGATATCGCATTGATAGTTGCCGAGGTCACATTGAAGGGGTTAAAGATGGCTTGTGGAATATAGTTTTTGCCAAAATTGGACACCCCACGGGGCGAATATGTGTTTTCGCAAAAACTTAAAACTTAAACAATCAATTAGGTTTTATGAAAGATTACAAAAAACTCAATTTGCCCTTGTTAACTAAGCAAGACGAAGAGTACCAGATACTTATTGACGTTGCTGAACTTTTCACAAAGCAGAAAGCCAAAACTACGGAAAGAAAATCGGGTGATGCAACCGAAATCGCAATTCGTAACCATCTTATAAGCCATAGTTTAAGAATGGCTCTAAATCCAGAATTAACTGTTAGAGGATATGACAATAAGGCAGATAGAATTGATGGACTTTTACTAAAAGACGGAACTGATCCGAACAAACTTGTCTATGAACCCCATGAGGTTGATGCTGTTATCGAAATTAAGAATAATGGTGTTGCCGAACAATCAAGTAAAATACATAGAAAATTCAAGGAATTAGAAGATATATCAAAGAGTTTTCGATTTGCTGTGATTGTCTTATCCGAAAGGCTACTCTCTCCAACACCTTACTGCTATGCCATTTACGAAGAAGACGTAAATATTCAAAAATGCCGAGTTTTCACTTGCATCCTAAGAAGGAAGTACCTTAGACTCCGTGAGAAGGCTGTTATCGTAGAGTCACAAGAAAATGGTCAACTGTGGAAATCGGGCGAATGGATCGAATGTACAGATTACTTAAAAAAACAAAGTGTCATGGGTTAGCCTAACATAGGTTTCTTCTTTAGAGAAAACCGAAAAGTTCAAGCAAAAATGCAGGTGTGTTGAGTAATAAACTTGGAGAGTAAAAACAATGGATATCAAAGTTGCTGACGAAGTTTGGATAGGCACCGCACTTCTACACTACGAAAAACCATCCGCAAAATCATTTTCCAATAATCAGATTCTATACCGCATAAAACAAGAAAACATCTTTGGAGCTATTAGACCAGGCATCCAAACACACATCATATCGCATTGCGTAGCTAACAAACCTGCCCAACCCAACAGATGCCGTATGCTTTACAGTCTTCGAGACGGAACGAAGAGGCTTTTTAGAGACACAGATAATTGTGATCTAAGCCGAGTAAATGGCAAAACCAAACCGAACGAAGAAGACGTTCCTGAGAAGTATCGTTACCTGCTGAATTGGTACAATGGTGAATACAATCGCATCGATCTGAGAGAGTCTACAACCCTCAAGCATAATGAAAGATGCCCTAAATGCAAAGAGAACATCAAAGCAATCCTACAGAATATTTATGGAAAAGTGGAACAAAATTATAAATTTCAAATCGGAACATTGCCCTCGAATTTCAAGGGCAATAAGTATTTTGAGTCTCTAAGAAAGATTTTTGAGGCACTTCAAGAACACCGCGGGTTCAAAGACTTTGTTAAAGTAAAAACGCTGCCCGTTGTGATTTTTTTATTCCAAATCCAGGCTTTGCTCTTGAGTTTGATGAGTCTCAACATTTCACATCGGCTAGAAAACGTGCACTTGAACTTTATCCCGAAGAATTAAAGCTGGGTTTTGATAGGAAGAAATGGATAGAACTATGCCACGATATCAATTCAAAGGACAATGACCCACCTTACAGAGACGAACAAAGAGCTTGGTACGATACTCTTAGAGATTTCCTTCCCCAAATAGCAGGGTTGAAGCCTACCACAAGATTATTCGCAAGAGAATATGTTTGGTGCGACTTGGACGCTAACAACGAGGAAGACTTGGAACGTTTCAAGAGTTTGATGTTTTTAAACGATAATCGCAAAATTGCGATTATAGAAGACTCAAATCCAGAAGTAGCAAGAATAATTTTAACTCGAGAATGGCAAGGCCACCCCGATGAGGCAAGACAGATGCTTGATAGAATAAGCGACAAATGGCCAAACGGAAAGAGAGTCAAATTCATCATCACCCCTGGGGGTTTTCTCCAATTTGATTGGCCGTGCACACTTGGAAGAAACGAAATAGGCGATAACAAGAGCCCCAATAGTGGAGCTGTTAATTGCTTAGTTGAAGAAGCAAAGAAATGTGCGAATTACGCTCTAGATGATGGAATAAGAGAGAAGTTGCTGCAATTTGCTGATTACATAACTTTTGGAGTTGACTCAAGGAAAAACAAAGTTTCAACAACTCACAACTACATAGGTCAACTCCATGCTGAACTAGTAATTTTGGTTGATCTTAAAAATAAGGGTGTTTATTGGTCTGGGAAATCGTATCCAACTACTAGTCAGCAACATGGACTAGTCAGAATCATGGATTTAGCCACTCATTTCTTTGATCTTGACGTGGGCAAAACCATGGTTCTAGGATGCCACGACTTGACCGTGTTTAATCCTAGGTCAAAAAACGCGGTTGGATGGCGTAAAAAAAGCAAATGAGGAGTTTGTAAAGATGGCAAAAGACCAAAAGCCAATCTATGTTTTGCATCATCCTCACACTACAGTAAAGAAACTTACGTGGTGGAATGCGTGGCAGCAATTGCGGATAAATCTCCAATCCGTGAAGCAATACGCTGGTGCAGGATGTTATTTTGAAGCATATCGCAAAAGACCTTGGGATCCAATAGAAGAAGTTCTATCAGCAACCAAAAAGGGAGATACATTGGATTTCATAGTTTAGAAAAGAGGGAGTATTTCACCGATATAACATTAACACAAAACATAAATCGCTTGCCAGCCAATTTCGTCGAGGATTAGACGGAGTGTACTGAAATGGTAAATCTTTTGATTCCCTATCGTCGGTTAACTGATCACAAAGACCCGATTCTCGAAGAATTCACCTACGGCGATGTCGATGCAAGAGCAAGAAAGCTAAAGAGGGATTTAAAGCAAGGTGACTACGTTTTTTTTCACACAACAATAAGAGGCAAAAAACGCATAACAGCGTATTACGTTATCGACAAAGTTCTGGATACCTCCATCGCTGCTTCTAACATAGCTATTGTTGCCAAGTACGAGAATCCCCATATAAAAGAGTACATTTCAGGAGAACGAAGAAACGGAGACGACGTGATTGCCTTTGGGGATACTGTTCTTTCACAAAAACTAAAACGACCTTTAACATTTGACAAGGAACTTGCCGACCAGTTGTCTCTAGGAATTTTCTTCAAAAAGAAATTCACCTACAACCGTTGCATCAGCGACGCAACACGTCAATGGAGAGAACTAAGCGATAGCGATGTTCAACTTCTGATAGATAAGATAAACAAAGCGAAAGAGGAAGGGGTTAGCAAAGATACAATTCTTTCGACTGATGAAGTAATGGAAATTCTAGAAGCGGATCTCGAAGGATTCATTGCAAAGAACCCAACGATACTTGGTTCAGACTTGGTTCTTGATGGAAGGCAAGTGCCTATTCCACTCGGTAGAGTTGATTTAGTTTACAAGGACAAGACTGGAGGATACGTTCTTGTTGAGCTTAAACTTAGAAGTGTTGGAACGGAAGCATTAAATCAATTACGAGGATACATGAATTATTACCGAGCTAAAACGAAACAAGATGTCCGAGGAATTATCGTCTGTAAGGACATAATGCCAGCTTTTGAGGAAAAATACCAAAGGTTGTCAGATATTAAGACTTTCTTCTATGGATGGAAGCTGCAGGTTTTTCCTCTTGAATGAGAATAACGAACGCTTTTCACTTGAACCTCAAGAATCAAACTTCACTCGGAAAATTGAGTAGCCTAGGAGTGACCGTTCTCAGACTGTAATTTATACCGAAATTTCCCTTTTTTCTCAAACAAACCGTGCTGGGTCCCAGACTAAGCTAACCTTCAAATCTGACATCCAACTCAATAGAAAAAGTAAAAGGATGTCTTGAAAATGGACCTATTGCTTGCTTCAAAAGAAACTTTGGATAACAAGAGCTGGCTTTATTTTAAGCTTTACAAAGATCCAGCAAGTGATTGCAGCTGGCAAAATAGTCTTAACTGGTATCATCAAACACTAATTACTGTGGTTAAGCCGATTGTAGACGCGAAAAAAATGATAAGAGCAGTATTCTTTGGAATCTACGGCCAAGACCATTATGATAATGAAGATGAAGAATATGAAAGACAAATAACACCCCATGCGACCAGTTTTGTGTTTATTCGTTTGAGATTACAAGTTGAACCAGCAAACAAGGAAAAAATAAAAAATGAGTTTTTGAGAATTGTTCAAGAAAATGAGAACTTGGTTTGGGATTATGAAGTAATGAATACATTTCATGTCATGAGAGATATTGGTTCAAGATTCGGCAGCAATAATGAAGATCAAACTTTGGGATTTGTTAGATATTGGGATGCAGGATGCAGGTATATCCTGTCAATTTTGACAATGCCTGGAAATTGGATCGCTGGTGTCGATGTTTGGGGGATCCCACATTTAATCAACAATTCAATTGGTGCGTGGTTGAGACGCGAATGCGAACCTGTTCCCTGTCCCAGATGCCAAACTCATATGTATTCAAACACAACTGTATTGGGTTTTACGCCGCCTGCAACTATCAATCAGACACCTGTTTTCTTTTTTGTATGCCCAAACTGCGGAAACCAATTATGGTCAGTCGCAAACAGCTAGGGTAATTCTTTTATACTGTCCGACTTGCAACAAAAAAAGATTCAAGATTGAATACATTGCCCGCTCATAGTTAGCATAGCATAATTTAATTTAATCGCAATAAAAGCGGTTAGTGGTTTTGAAGTTCTCGCACATCGATGTAAACATCAATTATGAATTTCCGCAACTTATTTCTCCCGAGGCCTAAGTAAGAGTGTAGAAGTTGTTCTGCTCCCTTCCACTCAAGAACTGTTGACGGTCCTTTCATTTCAGCGTCGTTCAAGAAATACACAAAAACCAAGTACGCTGGAATATTGTTTTCTCTCAACAGGTACAGATGGGCTAAGCGATTCGTGTACTGGTAGAAACGTTGCGACCAGTCAACATTTGCATGATAGTTCAAAGCCAGTTTTGTTGCTTCCAAGCTCTTCTGAATTTTCGTTTTCGATTCTGTGCTTTCAGCCTGCAAAGAGGAGAGCAATTCAGAAATATGCGACTTCGCCTCAACAAGAAGCACTTGTCCACGAGAGGTCTTCCCAAACGCATCCCATTGCGGACCTCTCGCAGGCCAAAACTGCTCCAAAGGAATTTTTGCCAACCGTATTTCCAGCTTGTCCAGAAAAGCCTGATCACGATACTCCGCGTATTTGTCACTTTTCCGAGGCGAAAGCCAATTGATGCTTTCTCCTTCTGCAAACTCCAACGTTCTACTAATAAACGAATTGAACAGGCTTTCTTTATCATTTACTAGCTTCTGAATCCACTTTTGGCTTCCTTTGTTCGCTTCGGGCTGAGGAACACGACCCATTCAAATCCTAATCCTAGTTTATTGTTTGTCGTTGATATGAAATTTTGCCACAGCTTCTTTAACTGTTTTTTCCGCGATACAATACTCTTCCTCGCAATTCGTTATGTACGGAGTAATTTGTTTCTGAAAACGTCGAGACTCCGTAAATCCAATCAAGGAGAAATGTCCGTCAGGAAGACCTATTTGAAAGGGAACATAGTTGATTTCGGGTATTTTTCCTTCATGCACAGCTTTGTTTCTTTCTTGGTACAGATCAGTATGACGAATTTCGGTTAACTTGGCTTTCATCCATCCGAAGAACTCTACTGCTTGACTGTTTCCTATCTGTGCAGCTATGAAGAGGTACTTCTCTTCGTTTGATTTCAGTTCTCTAGGAATTTTACGATACCTTTTCAGATATTGGTCATAGATGCCATAGTAAATGGCTCCCTCGTATAACAAAGTTTCAAATACACTTCTCCAAGCCGAGAGAAAGGCACTATAATTGAAGTAACAAGATTTCGGCTCAATTCTTGTTTTCTTCATTCCTTCTAAGAAGTATTTAGCTTCTTCAAGTTTTTGCTCTGATAACATCTTCGTTCACAATTCCAACGAATGCGTAATTGGCCAGTTGTTCGCTTTCATTGTGGTTGCTCTGCAAATACAATTGTTGGGGTAAGGTATTTAGATTTTACATATTCAGACTAAGCCCGCTGGGACCCCAACTCCACGGGGCGAATATGTACTTTCCAACCTTTTGCTGTTTATCATAGATTGCAATTGCTGCTATTACGAAACCTTCCGACCCGATGTTGGTTTAAACGTCATGTTTCTGAGCAGAGATTAAGGGTCCCAGGTTTCACGACACTCTTCGATTAGACTATCGATCATCCCTGTTATTTTTTCCATAGATTCTTTGGGCCATTCTTTGTCGTTTAGACAAATCCACAAGGCTTGTTCCAAATATTTCTTTGCAATTTCCTTTTTTCCCTCGCCCAGCCTAATTTGACCTAGCCAAAGGAAGTGGTTATAATGTCCAGTAGGATCAAATTGGGTTAAGAATTCGCATAATGAAGCAGCTGTGTTGATGTCGAGCCTTTCCATGTAGTATCGAACAAGTGAATACAAATACTTACGAATGTTTTCTCTCACAAGAACGAGTTCATTATCGTTTCTTGGAGGATCAGGAAGTTGCTTAACGTATCCTTCACCTTTGAATGTTGGTCGACCGTGAAAGAGTTCTATGGACAGTTTGTCGTCTTTGATCTTCTGGATGAACTCGTTATTTTTATCTTTGCCTTCTTCAAGAAGGCGTGACCTATCCAAAGTGAAGTAAATTGTTTCTGCTTCCGTCGTGTTTAACTTTTCTATCAGTTTGTATCTACGCTCTTCAATGGACACCCAGTAACAAGAATGGCTGAGTTCATCGTAAACTACAAGATAAACAGGATTCGGTTTTAGCAGCCAATAGATAACAGTCGATTTTTTGATACTTTGCCCCCATTGTTCATCAAAGTTTTCAGTTCCTTTCGCCTGAACATAGAACTCGTTTGTTGGAGAGTCATTTTCTGTTAACTCGCAATAGAAGTCAAGACCCACGTCGTCTTCTATTTTGGTTGTCAACGAGAAATAAGACAAACGTTGTTTTACGGCAGTTTCGCCTACCTTACCTAATCGTTTCTCCCAAGGAAAACGCACAATATGTGACAAAGCCTTTGCCCTATCCGTAACCTATAGCTTAGCTGTGTAATAAAACATGACCGAAAGATTTGTCAATTACAGAGCAGAGGAGAATACTGCGTTGATATATTATAAAACCATATTAAATCAGCAGGGCATAGGCAATTGAGGGAATGAACGTGCCTGAGGAATTTAGAGGTTTAAAATACACTCCATCTTACGAAAACGAAGTAATACTCTTGTTCGGGATGTTAATGCCTCACCTAGAAAGCCAATTTGTGATAGACGAGTATAATGGTTCATTTCCTGATTGTACAGCTCTAAGAGACGGAAAAGAAGTAGGAATAGAGTTTGAGGTGAATAGTAATGACTTTATTCGGCATGGGCATCCACAAGACCCAAACCTCTCTAAATGCAAATTGATTGTTTGTTGGGAAAACAACTGGAAAACGAGCAAAAGGGTGTTTACAGATACTAATGGAGATCCACAGGAAATTGAGGTTTACGCTCTTAAAGAAATTATAAAACAGACTGGATTGAGTTTCATTCAATCAGGAAAGCCCAAATACGAAAACAGAGTAATTTGGAATGAAGAAAGTTTTTTCAAGGAATTAAGAGAAAAAGTAGATGCGAATGGATTTAGCAAAGTGTCGGAAATCTATGGGTTTTGCCTAAGCCGTCCAGAGTTTGAAGTGGTATTCGGTGAAGGAGCCAAGATTGCGACATTTAATGTCATAGTGAAGAAGTGGCAAAATGAAAAGATAGGAATGCCCCAACCCATTCAAATCTATGCGACTGGAAAATTGGGCATAGATTATAGAAAATTGCCTCAGAATTTGGAAATAGAACTTAGGAAAATAACTGGAGAACCGAAATGGAAGACTGGAAAGCCAAAAGACTGGTGTTATTTTGATCTAAGGGATCAAAGAACCTTCGAAATGATTAAGCAGACTCTTTCGCATCTTACGATTGATACTGATCTCGTTAAAAGTTGAATCACTCAGTCCATATCGGAGTTAGTCATCTGTTTGACGGATGGCATTCGTGCCAATTGAACTCGTCTATTATCCTTGTTGCTTTCTTATTGTAGGTTTTTTCAAGTCCAGCTATTGTGGTGTCTAACGATTTCCACAGGTTTTTCATAGCAGTCAAAAATTCGAAGTAGTCTTTGCCCTCTCCGTCGCCATACCTTATGTCGGCATCCCACATAATAAAAAAGTCAGGGCAACAAAGATGCAAGACTTTGGAGGCTGTGGTTGAACCTAATGTCTTAGTTTTTTTGTTGTCGTTGATGAAAGGAGTCTTGGAAAGGTCATTAAACACACTAATTATTTCGTTCTTCCTTTTTGTCAATTCAGTTTTTTTCAGATTTCTGGTTCTTAGAGGTTTAATTTTATTGGAAAACGCCTTTCCCTTAATTTTATCGTAGACAGCATCTAATCCAACGTAGCCTAGGTGTCGCTGCATTTTACCCCAATCAAAAAGGAATGCACTAAGAATTCGTTTTTTGATCTTGCCGTCGAGTTGCGTGAGGTCTTGTATCTGGCTAAATTCCTTTATGCATTGAATGTAAACGCAATCAACGATGCCATAGTTTTCTTCCATGTATTCCACGCATTCTCTGAAATGAACCTGGTCTGGTATTGACATCTGTTCTCACTTCGCCTGAATGTTAAAGGGGAGATGTAGTATAACTTCAATAGTTTTTTAACTATTGTGACTGACTATTAAATTGTCCATTCCGATTAATTCAGAACAGGTCATCGGGGATTAACCTCTATGGAAAAACTGACGATAGTTTGGGAAAAACCCTTCAAGTTCAGCCAACGAATACCATCGAATTTGATTGGGGTAATCGGCGTCTACGTATTGGAAGTAGGCTCACAAATATATTATGTTGGTAAAGCAGAAGAACAAGGGGGATTCAAAAGAGCCAAGGATCACCTCAGAGGGCAGATGGACTCGGTCGGTAGATGTGTTTTTGAAAAAGCAGGCATTAACAACAAGGATGAGGTAAATATTTGGGCAGGGTGGATTGAAGAAGGACAAAATAAACTATGGGTTGACGATGCAGAGAAACTCCTGACGTGGTTCTATGATTCAACCTGCAACAAGACAAATCGAGGAAAATACAATGGTTGCTCGCTTCACCTAAAGAACGAAGACAATTTGCCTCCTCATCTTCTTCCAGAAATTGAGTCACCTTCTTAAGAATTGGGAGAATTGACAATTTGACGAAATTAATATTCTATGGCGGAGTCGATGAGATCGGCGGAAACAAAATACTCTTGGAAGACAAGGGAACCAAGCTTTTCTTTGATTTTGGGCAGTCGTTTAGTTTCGGTACAGAATACTTTACGGGTTGGCTTTCTCCTCGTGCAATAAATGGTGTTGGCGACCATTTTGAATTTGGCTTGCTTCCTAAGATTCCTGGTTTGTATGCTGAGGAACAGTTGGCTTCCACCGACTTGCCCTATCAGGAGCCAGACATAGACGCCATTTTTCTCTCTCACGCACACTTTGACCATGTCGCACACATTTGCTTTGTTGACCCAAAAATCCCTCTTTACCTCGGTGCAGGAACGAAACTCTTTATGGAGTCAATGGAAGACACAAGCAGCTTCTGCGATTACCGAGAGCATGACTACCACACTTTCCGCACAGGAAAGAAAATCAAGATAGACAACATAACCGTAGAACCAGTCCACACAGACCACAGCATTCCCGCAGCCTACGGATTCATCATCCACACCAGCGACGCCACAATCGCTTACACGGGCGATTTTCGGCTCCACGGCACAAGAAAAGACCTCAGCGAAGACTTCATCCAAAAAGCCAAAGAATCAAACCCAGATGCCCTAATCTGTGAAGGAACACGAATGGCATTGAAGGAGAAGCGTCAAAACTACTCAGAACCACAGGTCGAGGACAAGAGCAACCAGATTGTGGCCTCAACTGACAAGATAGTCTTTACAACTCATTACAGCAGGGATATAGACAGGTTCAGAAGCTTCTACAATGTAGCGGTTGAGAATGAAAGAAAACTGGTTATTCCGCCAAAGCTCGCCTACCTGTTAAGCAAACTCGTTCAAGATGAACACCTCGACGTTCCAGATCCATCAAAAGACAAACACATTCTCGTTTACTACAAACGCAAGAAATCAGGAAACTACGACGACTCTGACTACTACGTGTGGGAACGTCTGTTCATGGGCAAAATGGTCAATTCGGAATATGTTCGCGAGAACCAGAAGAAACTCATTATGGACTTGGACTTCTTCCAATTCGGTGAACTGATTGACATAAGACCCCAGCGAGGCAGCCCATTCATTCACAGCATGAGCGAGCCTTTCAGCGAAGAAGACATAGAAGACGATGTTCTTCACAACTGGCTTGACCACTTCGGAATGCAATTCCACCAGCTACACGCATCGGGTCACCTAAACAGGGAACAAATTGGGCAAGTAATCAACCAGATTGATGCCAAGAAAGTCTTCCCAGTCCACACCGAAAACGCACCACTATTCAAAAAGATAAACAACAAAGTCCATTTACCAAAATTAGGAAAAGAAAACAAAGTATGAGAGATGTATCTAAATCCGATTTTAGCAAAGCTTTCGATGAACTATTGGATTTACAAAAGAAACTAGGCCGACTAAGGCAAAGGCAAAACTTACGAAATATTCTGAAAATCTTGGGAATTGGCTTTTTTCTGTACAGAAATATTCAGTTAGAGATAGAAAACAACAAAGCATCCAGGAAAGCGATGTTTGAAAGAATTTTGAGTGAAGCACAGTCAAGAGTTGACAATTTTGGAAATGAAATACTCAAAATCAAGGAATCCGCCACCTATCTTCCAATCGAAAAAGAGAATCAGCTGCTGAGTCTTCTTCGGGAATTCGAGAAAGAATTAGCCTACTTGAAGGTGCTTGATACTGAAAGACAAATCCAAATCTCAGACGCTTTAGGCAGAATAGTCAGTTTTCAAACCTTCATTTCCAACTACAACCTTGAAATAGAGAAAAAAGAGTTAACCGAGCAACTACTCAAACTCAAAAACGAAGTTTTGCAAGCAGAAACGGAATTTGAATCTCTCTCCGATGGCAATTATTTTTCTAAGCGAGAACTCTTCGACTGGAAAGAAAAATGGGGTTCTCTAGTAAGAAAAATCGAGGAGTACACAACAAAAACTGGTTTTGAAGTTAGTTTTGGTGAGTCTATCAAATTCATAAACTCGGCTTTTAGTAATGGAGAAAACTGGCTGGAGAATCGAAATCGAGAATTTGCAAAACAAGAGATTGTTCGATTCGAAGATTTTTTTAATACGGTTGAATCCAAACCACTAACATTAGAGCAAAAGAAAGCTATAGTCACGGATGAAGCAAACAACCTGGTAGTAGCAGGAGCTGGAACTGGAAAAACCTCAACCATAATTGGAAAAGCCATCTACCTAATTCAAAAAGGTTTGGCAAAGCCAAACGAGATCCTCTTATTGTCATTTAACAAGGCTGTTGCCGAAGAATTAGAAAAACGCCTTGGCAACAAGCCTCAAGCAAATCAACTCACGGTAAAAACCTATCATAGCTTCGGCCTGCATATCATTAGTCACGCAACCAAGATCAAACCTTCGGTTTCCAAACTAGCAGAAGACAAAACCAGATTTTCCCAAAAACTCTCAGAGTTCCTAAACAACCGAATGAACGACAAAGCATTTGCGAAAATGGTCAACGAATACTTCCTATACCATCTGATACCCTATAAAAGTGAATTTGACTTCGCCACGTTTGGAGAATACATCAGGTATCTACGACAATACGACCTAAAATCACTAAAAACCGACAAGGTGAAAAGTTTTGAAGAATGCTACATAGCCAACTTTCTCTATCTCAATGGCATAGAATATGTATACGAACCAAAATATGAAATTAGCACAGTAAACGAAAACTATCGCCAATACAAACCCGACTTCTACCTTCCAAAATACAAGATTTACATTGAACATTTTGGCATAAACCGCAACGGAAAACCAGTCCCATTCATTTCAGAACAAAAATACCGTCAACAAATGAACTGGAAAAGAACTATCCATGCCCAGAATAGAACCACACTAATTGAAACATACAGTTACGAGCAAAAAGAAGGCACCTTGCTAAAGAATCTCGAAGCTAAACTGCTTAAAAAAGGCGTCGTCTTTTCACCTATCCCAGTTGATCAAGTATTTGACGAACTGAATCGATCAGGTAGAATCAGCCAATTTCCAACTCTACTCTCCAATTTCCTTAATCTCTACAAAGCATCTGGAAAAACCTTAGGTCAGATTCAAACCGAGGTTGCCAAAGACGACACCAGAACCTTAACATTCCTCAAAATCTTCTCGGCAATTTACGACGACTATACTTCATACCTGAAAACAGAGGAAGAAATTGACTTTAACGATATGCTGAACTACGCAACTAAATATATCGAAGAAGGCAAGTACCTTTCCCATTTCAAGTATGTTCTAGTTGACGAGTTTCAGGACATTTCCCAAAGCAGATTCATGTTTCTGACCGCCCTTCTCAACCAGAACGGTGCCAAACTCTTTTCTGTAGGAGATGACTGGCAATCAATTTACCGATTTACGGGTAGCGACATTTCGCTGATGGCAGATTTCAAACGAGAATTCAAGTTTAGCGAAATCCTCTACTTGCAAGAAACTTTCAGATTTAATCAGAGGTTAAGCAACTTTTCTTCCCAATTCATCCTCAAAAACCCACTCCAAATCAAGAAACGCATCATAAGCAAGACTACAACTGAGAAGCCAGCAGTTACCGTTATCAGAGCAAGAACAGAAGAAGCACTAAAAGACATAATGGCGAATCTATCAAGAAAATCGGAAAAACCCGAAACTGTATTTGTAATTGGACGATATAATCGGCTTGAAGAAGAATACTTTACAAATCTCCCAAAAAAGGTGGGCAACTTGAGCATCGAGTATTCCACAGCTCACAGCTCTAAAGGACTCGAAGCCGACTACGTTATCATCGTTGGGCTCAACGGTGGAAGAATGGGGTTTCCATGCCAGATAACCGACGATCCTTTACTCAGCCTGGTACTTGCAGAAGCAGACCCATTTCCTAACGCAGAAGAAAGAAGACTCTTTTATGTCGCAATAACCAGAGCCAAAAAACAGGTCTTCCTGATTGATGATCCAACATTTAATAGTTCATCGTTCTTAATCGAAATACTCAACGGAACTTACGACGTGGAATCAGTCGGTCAACTTCCAGAAACAGCACTTTGTCCAATCTGCAAAACAGGCGAGATGGTCAAAAAACAAAACAATAGAGGTACCTTCTATGCGTGCAGCAATTATCCCTATTGTGAATATATCGCCCATCATAGTTAGAAAGGCTAACGTAGCATTTGAAGCAGAAGTCTAAGAGATGCTACCATTCATCTCGTTTGCTGGCTGATTCCTTTTTCATTGAATCCTCAATTTCACGGTAAATGCTTTTGTCAGCCACGGAAACAATAGCTAAATCTTCGCCTCCAAAGCTTTTTACAAATGGGATTTTTATCAGCCAGGACTCTCTGGTCTGAGGAACATATTCCACAATAACCTCTTTGGAGCCAAACGAGAATCTTTTTTCGGAATTCCACAGCTCATACATTTCGACTCTTATTGTGTGGTGTCCAGCGTTTATTCCCTTCATGTTCAGCACGGGCGTTAACTCGAAATCGTCTTTTGCAAGCGGACTCTGAGGAATAGTAATTATGGCAGAGTTCGGCAGTTTCTGCTCGTCAAAAAACAAGTCGGACATTAACTTTGAAAAATCAGCTTTTGAAGGAATCAACCTGAAACCGACCTTGAGAACTAACTCATCCTCTTTCGTCACAGTATTTATCTCGGTTATGACGATCTGCTTTTTTTGAAAAGACTCAACGGTTTCGGCGGTTTCTTTCTGAGGCACAACTGATAGATCGTCTAGTGTTTTTTGCTTCGACGTATAGAATGTTCAGGTGCAACCGTGCAATTAATTTTTTGTCAAAAAGTCTTTTCGCTAATGTGCCAACCCTTGTTACTTAGCCTTAACGGTGTAGTCTGCTTCGAAGTTTCTGGGGTTTATCTGCCTTGTTTTTCCAAGCTTAAGCTCCACTCTGCCGTTTAGTGCTTTGAATTGTTGGGCGAAACCTTCAACGTAATCCAGTATGCCGCAGCCATAGCAGAACCCGCCCGAAAAAGAAACGGTGATGCTCAGTGGCGATATGAATATAGGTTTAACGGTGACTTCAGGGCTATGTAGCCTGTTGTAGAGAAGCACTGCTTTGCGAACAAGCTCTTCCATTTCACCCTGAGACAAACTCATCGTTAACGCCGTTAGAAGGGGATTCTTGAGCCGTCAAAGCCTAACTTTGAAATGCCAAGCTCATCTTTCACTTCCCTGAGCTGAGCAGCAGTGAAAACTGGACCGTCTCTGCAGACGCGGTATTTGCCGATTACGCAGCTTCCGCATAAGCCTATGCCGCAGCGCATCAGCCGCTCTAGGCTTGCTTCTATGGGTAACTTGCGTTGTTCTGTTAACTCAAAAATTTTCTTAACCATGACTTCTGGACCGCAAGTGTAAATCATGTCGAATTTTTCTCTGTCCAAGAGGCTGCTTAGGGGCTCAGTTACCAAGCACTGCAAGCCATAAGTGCCGTCTTCCGTTGTTGTAATCAAGCTTTTCTCATTACAAATACCGTTAAGCTCTCGTATAAACAACAGTTCATCCTTGGTTTTTGCGCCCTCAACAAAGGATAACCGTTCCGTTTTAGCTGAAAGTTGCTTTGCAAGAAACAGCAAAGGCGCCGTTCCCGTTCCACCGCTCACCAAGAGGACCCTGCCTCTGCTTTCAGTGAAACTATTGCCAAAAGGCCCACGTATGCCAACGGTTTCGCCTGCTTCCAAGCTATGCAAATGTCTAGTTGCATCGCCAACTTGCTTAACTGAAACCGAAACCAACCCGTTACTAGCGTCCATTATGCTTAATGGAATTTCATCCACACCAGGAATCCAAAGCATCAAGAATTGCCCCGGTTTAGCCTTTGAACATAGTCTGTCGGGAATGATGAAGGTTTTAACGGTTGGACTCTCAATTCTAACTTGCACGATTTCTGTAGTTCTAAGCGTGTTAGCTGCGATGAGCGAGGCCGACAATTTCTTTCACACTCCTATAATGTTTCTTTCTCATGTAAACTTCTACTCCTTTAGTTATGGCTTGGAAAACCTCCGTATCCGCCAAAGCGATGGCAGTGCCAACTTGAACCGCTGAAGCGCCAGCTAAGAAAAACTCCACAGCATCACGCCAATCCAGTATTCCGCCACAGCCTATCAGTGGCACGTCGGGCAGTTCCTCGCGAATGTCATATACACATCGTAGGGCTACTGGCTTGACGGCTGGACCAGATAAGCCGCCTTTTATGTTGCTTAAAATTGGACGCCCAGTTTCAACGTCAATCGCCATTGCTTTAAGCGTATTCACAGCGGTTAAAGCGTCTGCTCCAGCCTCAACGGCTACCTTGGCTGTCACAGTTATATCTGCAACGTTCGGTGAAAGCTTCACGATTATGGGTCTGCCGACTGCTGCCTTCACTTTTTCAACGACTTCAGCGAGGAGTTTTGGGTTTTGACCGATTTCTGCGCCAGTCTGCTTTACATGCGGGCAGGAAACGTTTAGTTCCACGGCGTCAGCGCCTGCCTCAACGGCTTTTTTGGCAACTGTTGCGTATTCATCTGCTGAGTAACCAAACACGCTTACTATGAGTGGAACGCGTAGAACTGTTTTGGAGAATTTTATTTCTTCAGCGTACAAGTCGATGCCAGGGTTTGGAAGACCCATAGCGTTTATTAATCCAGCCTCTGCTTGAACCACTGTTGGATTCGCATAGCCAACTCTAGGTTCTATGCCGATGGATTTTGTGACTACTGCCCCTGCGCCGCCCTTGGCTACGCGGTTTAAGGATTCTGCTGAGTAGCCCAATATTCCAGATGCTAGAATAGTTGGGTTTTTCAGTTCCAAGCCTGCTAATCTTGTACTTAACGGATTGCTTTCCAAACAAATTCACCCGTTCAATCTAGTTTATTACTTTTAAAAAGATAAAGCTTCTTTTAAGGCAAATTATTTCAACCGGCAAAAAAGAGGCTAAAATGCTTTTTTGAATAGTTATAACGCTTTTATGTTTACTTTGTCATGCTGTTGAAGGAAATGAGTATTTTCTTGTGAAAAAAGAAAATGAGGGTATAGGCAAACTTTGTAGCGCCTTATTTCTTCTTTTTACCCTTTTTCTCAACCTTTTTAGGAGCCTTAGCCACTCTAATAACCTCAAAGCTACAATTCGCTTCGATTTATATTTAAAATTTGCTAAAGGTCAAACATTCTGGCGCATCTCATAAAAGCGCATTAAAAATGGCGCTATAAGCAAAATAGCCCTAAAAATAGGCGACTAATTTAGGCTTTTTCGCATGCTTTTTTGGCAGGTCAGTTTTTACATTTATGTGTCAATATCTAAGTGTTGTTTTTGGACAATTTTTTATTCGGAAAGTTTTTTATAGCAGTCCATTGTAAAAAATTACACAGCGATGCAAAAAATTCCCAAGGTGATTAAAGATAATCAACCCAAGCAAAACAAGCCAAAGAACCAAACAAATCGCCACACTCACGATTTTTACTGCACTCTACATTGCGCTGAGATTCATACCCTACAGCATTATTATAGGAACTAGTGGAGGAACCCTCAACTTATCCGACTTCCTAGTACCAATAATCGGTATTTTGCTAGGACCATACTTGGGCGGCCTGAGTGTCGTGATCGGGAACTTTGCAGCCATCGGCATGGGAAAACCCATGATGTTTTATGGTTTAGATTTCCTTCCAGACTTAATGGCTGTCCTTGCCACTGGATTCCTTACGCAACAGAAGCGGTCTAGATGGGCAGTCGTGGTAGCACTCAACGCGGCTTTGTTAGCCATTTTTCTAGTGAATCCATTAACGAGCGTTTTTGTCTTCTCATTTCCATTCGCCTGGTTACATATCGTAGCATTCGTTGTTTTGTTGACTCCGCTCAGTTTTATGGCCGCAAAATGGATTTACGCTATCAATTATAGGAAAGTAGCAGCTGGAATAGCAGTTTTATCCTTTATCGGTGTCATGATGCAACATCTAGCGGGAAGCATTCTCTTTGAAGTTGTTTTGGGTCAACTTGTAAACCTTTTTCCTGCAAACACATATCCAACAACGTGGTCAATCGTGTTTTTCTTGTATCCAGTAGAAAGAACATTTCTAGTCATATCGGCGGTGCTGGTCGGAACTCCTCTGATTTACTTGTTCAGCAAGGGTGCCCTTCCTAAATCCAAGGCAGAGCCATTGAACCGAGAACAAGATAAAACGAAATCAACCTAAGAAAAGTTGCCTTAACAAAAACTACTGTTTTGTAAACATCGCTCTGTCTTGGATGTACTCTTTTCCAGTTCGCAAGGCTACTTCAGCCTTTGCCAGTTCGCTTCCCAAATAAGCAGCATGGTCCAGCCTCGTTACCAAGCCTAGTTGCATAATTCTATCGTACATTCCTTCAGCGGTTTTTCCCTTGATAACGTTAATCGGTTTATTCATCTCAAGCGAAGTATAATGGACTGCAACCAAAACGTTTTCAACGCGGTCAACGGCAATTTTAAACATGCCTTCTGCGTCCAGAATTGCTGGCTCCGGCTTATCAGATGCCCACACAACTTTGGCGTCTGCTTCCGATTTTTTATCGTAAGGCTCCTCATGCACGCGTTTGTCTTTAAGGACAAGAAGGTCTATGCCTAGGTCTTTAGGAACTGAACCACGTTTTTTCGCTAAAAACATCATTTTAGCCGCCGCAACCTCCTCGCTTACAGTGCCCTTCGCCTTGTCACTTTTCTCCGTAGCCAACAAAATGCTTGCGCCAACCTCTGAGGATAAACGTGCAAGTAAAGCGTTAACGCCAACCGAATCTGCATCCATCAATTCAGTAACATTCGAAACACCAACAAACAACGGCACACTAGGGTTTCTATCAGCGAATTGTCGAAAAGCAACAAACGATTCCAAAACATCTGACGGTTCAAGAATCAAGTCCGCTATGCATTTTGTCACGCCTAACCTCTTTGCTTTCTCAAGTATTTCCTCTAGGAACTTAACGCGTTCTTCAGCTTTTTTTGGGAAATAGCCTTGGCGTTGATTTGTCGGAATGACAACCACAACGACGCCCGAGGCGAAAGGTGCAATCGCTTCAATGTTACCTGCATCTGCACTTAATACGAGGTCTGCGCCAGCAAGAACTGCTTCTCGAATCTCATCTGCATCAAGCGTATCTATGCTCACAGGCACATCCACGGCTTGCTTGACAAGTTTAACAATGCGCCTTGCATCTGAAGGTCTGGATTCACCTGCAACCATTCCAACGTCAACAATGTCTGCGCCAACCTGAACGAAATGTTTTGCTAACCTCTGGATTGTGTCTTTATCCATTAAGGGGGCATCAACGATTTCAGCCAGCACACGCATGGGAAAGTCTTTGCCAACCGCCAAGTTTCTAATCAGCATGCTGCCAGGTTTCTTTAGCAGTTCATCACGGTTTTGCTCTGCCTTCGCTATTTCCTGCAACGCTTTTTTCTGAAGTTTTTCCCGCAGCAAATCGCACGCTGGCACAACTGTTGAAAGCTGAACTTCTCCAAGTGAATCCAGCACTGTTGGCAAATCTGCAGCGTACCTTGGACCTTTAAAGGTCTGGACGCCAAACGCTTTTGTAATTACTGATGTGTCTCCTCGGACGAGTCCTGGTATCAAAATCATGTCAAAGCCTTTTACGTTCATGTTTTCTAGGGCTTTGGCGATGGTTTCAGGCGTTAACAGGGCAGCAACTGGAATCTTGAGGGCAACTGCTTCGGTGTTTACGCTGCTTTCTTGTGCATAGCGTTTAACCGTGTCCTCTGCGAGTGCACCTGTAATTAAGAGTACCTTCAAATTGTCCGCTTTGTTAATTGACAAGTTTAATGGTTGCTCCCTTATTGTTTGCTTTTGCAATGAAGGCTTGTCCGCCTACGTTTTTGTTTAGGTAAGCTTTGACTTTTGAGAGCGCTTGTTTAGCTTCTTCTTGTTTTACCACGCCGTAGAGTGCTGGTCCCCAGGAACTTTGTCCCACTCCGTAAGCGCCAATTTCTTTCATGAACTCTATACAGTTTGCAATGTCAGCTCTTGTGGATCTTCCGCCTTGCACTTGCGCAAAATACCCTCCAATTATTTCTTGAATTGCGGTTACGGCTTCTCCAAAACTTTTAATGTCATGTTCAGACAATGCTGGAAGAAGCTTCAGCATGGTTAAACGGCAGATTTTGCCAACCTCTTCCGCTGACATTTTTTGCAATTTGTTAAAGGCTGAGTTTTCCTCCGAATTAGATAAGCCTTCAATCAAGTTTGGAATTGCAACGATGAAACGCCATTCTGTGGGAAATGGCTGGCGATAAATCAAAGGCGGAAACTTGGCCGGAGTATCAGGGTTAGTGATGGCTTTTCCTCCGTCAACTACGAATCCGCCTTTTTCAAAGATTGCCGTGCCAATGCCTGTTCTTCTGGCTCTATCCATGGCAACTGTTAGTTCCTGAGTTGAAGCTTTTACATTGAAAAGTTTTGCAAGAGCTACCGCGATGGCTAAGGATAGTTGGGTTCCAGAGCCTAAGCCAACATGCGCTGGAATTGCCTGTTTAACGTTTATGTGAACATTGGGTTGCACCTGGTAAGCGGTGAAGAAGCGTTTTGCCAGAGCATTTACAAGTTCAGTTTCTTGGCCTTCGATGGAAAAGTTTTTTGATTGTTCGGCTTCAACGATGACGTTCGGGTGGTCTATGCCTACGCCTAAACCGCCGAACATTCGTCCCAAATCGCCGTTTAAATCTATCAGTCCCAAGTGAAGTCTAGCAGGGGTTTTAACGTAAACCTTCACTTTTTTGTCCTCCATGAATCTATCCTTTTTGTTAAGTCAGCCATTATTGCTGAGTACTGTGAGTGTGAAGCTACTCGATTTACCACGTCGTTGCAGTTTTCAATCAATTCTAAGAGTTTGATTACGCGTTTCTGTTCTTTTTCATAATTAATTAACGCTTTTACGCGCGTTGCATGTATGATTGCTTCAACAGTTGCTGACATTGCACGGCAGTATGCTTGAGGGTAACTTTTTGCTGCGCTTATCTGTTTTACGCTACATAAGGCTTTGGTTTTTTCTGTGCCGATTGGTGCCATGTTTATGACTGAAACATCAATTGCCGCATCTGCCATGCGCAGTTTGGGCGCATTAACAGTTTCTGCCTGTTCAAACCATTCTTCCGGAAGTTTTCCGTTAGGGTTTGCTTCTTTGAAAGCTGTTTTGTAAAAAACCTCTACGTTGCTGGTTAAATTCAGTACTGCACACCTGTTTGCTTTAATGTTACTGCAGGTTGATGATGAATTGAAAAGGTTAATGATGAGATACTGTTCGTCCTCCATGATGGCTCCCATTGGCGCTGCGTTTGGTTTTCCATCCATGTTGTAGGTTGAAACTATGGTTTCTGCAATTATGCCTTTTGAGAAGCCTAAATCAGTTAACTTCGCCGTCAAACCAACCCGAGCCACCTAGGAGGCCGTAAGCATTCTGTTTCAACCGAATGTAAAATTTCACAGTGGCATAATAAAGTTTTGCCAACACAAACGTCGGTTGCATTCGTAGGATTTTTCTTAATCTCGCTTGTAAGCCGCACAGTAAGCCTGACCAGAAAACAAGATTAGGTCTACCCTAAACTAATATACTGTTTTCTCATTATGCTTCCATAAATTTCGGTGCAGCCTTTGCCAGAAAAAACTTGCCTCAACCAAACCGATTTACCGCAGCAAATTCGCGTGTCAACAGGTACCGCCATAGTTCTCGAACTGTTAAAAGGCAAGTTAGATGCTGAGCCTACAACGGCATACCTGATGACTTACAAGGCAGGCAAATGCACGGCTAACTGTGGTTTCTGCCCCCAAGCTAGAGGAAGCAAAAGCAACATGGAACTGCTGTCTAGGGTTTCATGGCCAACCTTTCCAACCTCAAACGTCCTAACAGCGCTTAGCAACGTGTCAAAACAGGGAAAAATCAAGCGTGTTTGCATCCAGGCCCTAAATTACCCAAGCGTTTTTGTGCATCTTGAAGCGCTCGTGAAAGAAATAAAAAAACACGCTGCCATTCCTGTTTCGGTTTCATGCCAACCCCTCAATAAAGAAAACATACAGCTCTTGGCAAAAGCTGGCGTTGACAGGTTAGGTATAGCATTGGATGCAGCAACCGAAGCCTTGTTCAATAAAGTTAAGGGTAAAGGTGCAGGCGGCTCTTACAGTTGGGAAAACCAGTTCTGCATGTTAAGTGAAGCAATAGCGGTTTTTGGGAAGGGAAACGTGAGCACACACGTTATTGTTGGGTTAGGCGAGACGGAGAAAGAAGCAGCCCAAATAATTCAAAAATGCGTTGACATGAGTGTTTTGCCAGCTCTTTTTGCTTTCACACCAATCCGAGGCACGGCATTGGAAACCAATCCTCCTCCGCCGCTTGAATCATACAGGCGACTGCAGCTTACGAGGTACTTAATAGTTAATGGTTTAGTGAGATATGAGGATGTACGCTTTGATGGTGAGGGCAAAATAACAAATTTCGGCTTAGCAAGTGATGCGTTAAAGCCGATAATTGAATATGGCGAGCCCTTTCTCACTTCCGGCTGTCCAGACTGCAACCGCCCCTTTTACAATGAAAAACCAAGCGGACCAATCTACAATTACCCAAGAAAACCAAGCCACGAAGAGATAGAAAAAATAAAAAAGCAGCTGAAATTCTGCTAAGTTAGCAGCTGATCGGCTGTTTGCTGGGATTGCTTTTTGTCGTTTTTCGGCGGTTTGGGTTTTTGCCTTGTTACCTGCTCAACTAAACGCCAGAACTCGTCCATGGTGTAGCCTTTTAGCAGGTCTTTCATGAGTTTTTTCACTTGGTAGTATGTCATTTGGGCTTCGCCTTTGTCCAAGCTTTCCTGCGGACCCTTAATGCGCCTGAAAAGCTCGTCCATTTGCCGTGGTGAAGCCCTAACTCCTGCTTTCTCCAAAAGTTTCTGAATGAGGGTTTGCCCAGTGTTTCTGCCTATGAAAATTATTGTTTCTCTGCCTACGATTTCAGGTGGGAAGGGCTCGAAAACCAAGGGGTGAGCCATCATTTCCTCCGCTTCTTCTTCTACTTCATGGGTGAAAATGTTTTCGCCAATTATGGGTTTGTGGAATTGGATTGGTAAGGCAAATGCTTTTTCAGCTGATTGAGCAAGGCGGTAAATTTTTCCCATATCTATTCCAGTATCGATATTATAAAGCAGTTCTACTGCTGTCACAACCTCTTCAAATGGAGCTATTCCAGCGCGTTCGCCAAAGCCAGCAATGCATGTATGCAGGTATGACACGCCTTCTTCCATAGCCGCTAGGGTGTTTGCTGATGCCAAGCCGAAATCGTTATGGCAGTGAATTGAAAGCGCTGCTTTCTTTTTCACAGAGTCAGGTAAACCATCTCGAACATGGGAAATTAAATAATGCATAGAAAGCGGCCTTATGAATCCAACACTGTCAGCTATCGCTAACCTTACTGCTCCAGCGTTGGCTGCGGCCTCAAGAACTTGCAGGATATCTTCCAGAGGCGTTCTTGTGCCGTCCATGAGAACGAAGCTTACGGCTGCTCCGTGCTTTTTTGCGTAGTCTATGCTTTCAACTATTCTTTGTAATGCTTGTTCTTTGGTTATTTTTAGTTTGTATTGCAGGTTTAAACCGTTAATGGGTGACTCAATGGTTACTTCTTTTATACCGCATTCTAAGCAGGCGTTTACGCTGTTTTTGGTTGGTTCAGCTGAGGCCGTAAGTTTTGCGTTAACGAAACTTTCGTTTACAATACGTTTAACGTTGCGTTTTTCGTCTTCGGATATAGCTGGGAAGCCCACGTTAATTATGGCTACGCCTGCTTCATCCATTAACTTTGCAAGCCTAACTTGCTCAACATAAGTTAAATAAACCGTTGGTGCCTTGATGCCTTCCCTGAATGTTTCATCCCAAATAAACACTCGATCAGGAAGTCTGGGCGGTAAATTCTTTCTTAAACGATTATAATTCGCAATTAGCCCTTGCGCTTCAAGCTTTTTAAATATCGTCTTTCTCATCGAGACACAATCCAACAATATAGAAGCTGAACGGTATGTTTAATTTGCTAATTCCTATATAAAAACTGCATCTATCAAGAGCAACCGCGCTTACAGTTCACCATAAAAATATTAGAAAACAGCGATTTTTTTTAAAAAAAAGTAATTTTACAGAGCAATTAATGGCAAAAGTCTTAAGTGCAAAAAAGACAATGTATAAGCCGCCAAGGGGAAGCAAAAAATGAGCAGCCTCAAAAACACAATTGAAAAAATAAAAAATTTAGAAACTGAAAAGAAAAACCTTTTACTTGAAATTGAAGGACTCAAAAAAACGGCTGACGCAAAGGCTACTGCTTTGGAAAGCGAAGTTGGCTCACTGCGGGATGAAGTGAAATCGCTAAAGACTCTGATAAGTGGGTCAGAGCCAAGCGTAGACCAAGGGCTCAAAAAATAAATTTATTTGTATAGTTAGTTAAGCGTTCGAATGACTAGCTTGTTAGTTTTGGTTATTGTTGCTCAGGCGGTGAGGGAGTTCTTTGGAGAAGAGCGTTTACAGCATTAGCCAGCGCGTTGCATGCTGCTTGCCTTGCGTCTATGGATGTGTCAGTTTCGAGTTTTTCAAGCTCTTTATGTAAACTGTCCACTTTCTCCGTGATCTCTTGTTTCTTCTTCTCATAACTGTCGTGAAGTTTCTCTTGGTCAGCAGTGAAATTCTGCAGTGCCACTTCTAACTCGTTCTTTGTGGAATTCAGGTTTTGTTGTGTTTGAGCAAGTTTTTCTGCAGCTTTTTTACGTGCTATCGGCTTGAAAATGCTGATTTTAATTTCTTCTTGGCTTGCTACATCGTCTTCTAATTCGAGGATTTTATGTGTTAAGCGTTGAACCTCTGCGTTTCTTTTGAAGCTTAGCTCTCTTGTTTTTTCCGCGTATTCTTTATCGGTCTCCACTAAGAGATGGTTGGCGTCCGCTAGTTCTTTTGCTTCACCTGTGAGGTTTGATTCTTGAAGCTTTTTTTCTGCAAGTGCACCTTCAACGTCAAGGAAAATCTGCGAACGCTCCTTAACAAATTGCTCGTCTACATTTATGGCTGAGTTGGACTCGAATTCTGAAATTATTTGCCGCAGATTCACAAGCCAATCATCAAAATATTGACTGAAAGGCGAAAGAGCAAAAACTTGATTACCAAGTTTGCTTAAGCCACCGAGGGTTTTCTCCACAACCTCTTTTGTAGAAAATTCAGGAGTTTCTTCTAGAAGGTATTTGCCGCCGGACCGCCTTTTTTCTTTTGCTTTCTTTTCATGCGCAGATTTTGAGTATTGCCGAGCAGCGCTTCGGCGTGAACCAGTTTGAGGCCTGTAGCTCATAAACAAACCAGAGTGCGCAAGAAATATTTAAACAATGGCACGTTTCGCAAGATGATTCTGCTTTAGGGTTTAATGAGGATGACAGCGGCAATTTTCAACGATGCGCTTGTTTCTTAGATTTTTTCTCTGGTTTTACAGTCTCCTGAGGCTTACGTTTTCTTAACATCAGCACGGTTCCGGCTACTGCAATAAGGACTACCACAATGACTATTGCGTAGATTACCGCTGGGTTGGAGGCGTTATTTGAGTTGACGTCTGTAGGTGATGACGAGCTTGATGGAGAGCTTCCACTGCCTTGATAGGGAGTAACTATAGGTGCAGTTCCTTGAAGAATTGGTCCTTGTGCCTGAACTAGTAGTGAATAGCTTGAGATTTTCTCGCCTGAAGGTACCACTGTCTGATTTAAGTCAAGTGCAGCAACTTGGAATGATATTGGTGTTCCAGAAGGAGCTAGAGTAGCGGGAGTTAGGTAATTTGTGTATCCTACCGCGACTACGGTACCTGTAGAGTTGTAAAAGGTCGCAACCACTGTTATGTTTGTAGCTGTTTGGCTGCCTGTATTTTGAATGATGCCGTTGACCAAGTAGGCACCGTTATAATCTCCAGTACTGCCAATTGATGCTGAACTGCTTGTAATTTTTAAGTCTGGGTATTGATAGCCGCTTGTTGCATTCGCTATGCTGACTGTTAGAGCAATCTTTGAGACATCTTGCGGTTGCCAGATTCCAGTGCTGCTTGGCGGATAAAATTCCATGTAAAAGGGCGCTTTCTGCTGTGGCGCTAGGTATGATACCCAAACTTGACAGTAAGAATCACTTTGGTCCGTCCCGTCTGACGAGTACACTGAACCTGTCAGGTAGACTGGATTAACGGTATTGGAACCGACATTCTGGATTTCTCCGACGACGTCAAGAATTCCCATGTTGTCAACGTAATAGCTATAGTTTACAATCTTGATGTTTTGTGTTTGGCTAAATGCGTTCGGAATTAAAGTTAATCCTAAAGATAGGAGTGACAACGCAATAAAGAAATAAATTGTACTCTTTCTCATGAAACGTCATCTCATCCGTACAAGCCCAAGAAAAGAACTTTGTAGTATAAAACGGTTTTTCAAAATTAGACCTAAAAGTCAAAAATGAGCTTGGCTGGATGCGTCGGATAGGTTTTAACTTGGTTTTGCAAATACAAACTAACGTGGAACAACGGATGCTGTAATTTAATAAATAAAGGCTGATTTTCAAATATTACTAATAGAGCAAGAAGTGAAAGCATAATTCTTAAATGTAAAAGTATGGATATGCTATTTACAAGGGAATCTTATGGCTGAAAAGTTACATCCCTATGTAGTATTTTTACCAACCGAGAAAAAAGATAAGATACTAAGCGCCATATTCGGTTCAAAGGCAGGCGTCGACGTTTTAAGATTCTCACTAAAACAGGGGATATCAAAAAATATCTATCAAAAAGATCTCGTGAAAAAATTAAATTACTCAAACAAGACAATCATCGAAAACCTAAAAGCCCTAACCACATTGGGTGTTTTAAACGAAAGCATGGAGAAAAACGAGAAAGAGGGGAGAATCATCTGGGTAAAAACCTACCAACTAACAAACCTAGGGAAATGGTTTGCTCTGTTGCTGGCGGAAGAAAAAGAACTTTCAGAAAAAGAAAAAGCCGAAATTTTGCAAAGCCTTTTCAGAACTTACGTGAAACAGGTTAAACGCTTAGCAGAAGAAATCGGCATAAACAAGAAAACGCTCGAAGAAACCTTCAGAGAAGAAATGAAGTAACACTAAAAACCAACGGAACCAAAAATCAGAAATTTATTGGGTTGTGGGGTTTGGAGATAGTTTGAGGGGGGAGAAGGGAGAGCGTGCAAAAATATAATTTCTCCAAACCTTTCCACCCAACCCATTGTTTTGGTTTTTGTTTTTTGCCCTCCATGTTACAAGGCTTTGAAAGCCTCGAACCATCTGTTATACATCGACAACATGTCTAAGGAAACGCTTGGTTTGCGTTCTTCCAAGATTTGGCGGAAATCAGCCATCGTTAACGCTCTTGGCTTTGCTTCTTTATCCATTGCCTTGCCTGATTCGAAGAATTCTCCGATAAGTTTTAGCTGGGCTGATTGGCAAACGTCTCGAATGTCGCTTCCTGAGAAACCCTCGGAAAGCCGAGCTAATTCCTGCAGGTCCACGTCATTATCTATTTGTAGATTGCTTGAGTAAAGCTTTAACATGCTCAGTCTAGTGGCATGGTCCGCTAATGGAACAAGAATTCTTTTCTGGAAACGTCTGATGAACGCCCAATCTAAATCCCAAGGTTTATTCGTGGCGCCAATAACGTAAACATGAAGGTTCTTTCCCTTGTCAACGATGCCGTCCATTTCCTTTAGGAACTGGTTGCGGACGCGAATTTCTCCGCCGACCTCGTTGGAATGCTGACCCAGCAGCGAGTCTAATTCGTCAACGAACACGATGGCTGGTTTACCCTCGTTTGAGGATTTGCGAGCTGAACCAAACAATTTAGCAACATTCTGCTCAGCTTCCCCAAGCCACTTTGACATAATCGATGCCGCATCAATAGAATAGAAGTTTGCATCAATCTCCGTTGCAACTGCTGCCGCCAACAACGTTTTACCGCAGCCAGGTGGACCAAAAAGCAGTATGCCGCGCGGCCAGCCTAACGGGAACAAGTCAGGCCTTTGAACCGGATAAACAATGGCTTCTTTAACTGCTTTTTTGGCAGTTTCCAAGCCTACGACTTCCTCCCAGCTTACTTTGGGTTTCTCGGTGACTACAAGTTCTTCATTGTTTGGTTTTCCGTTTCCGCTACCGTTGCCTTCCGCGGTTGCTCCTCCGCCTTCACCATCATTGTTGCTTGCTTCATTCATTTCACGGGATGAAACGGCTCCTTGCAACGCTTTGATTCTTTCTTGATAAGCGATTGCTCTTTGAACGTAAACTTTATTCAAGCCATATTCAGGGTAAAGCTGC
>Ga0208688_1000280_pt1 | contig 33492 bp, 21 predicted proteins | sample June2015DPH_6_15_FD_184696 | JGI IMG/M metagenome (GOLD analysis project Ga0208688, IMG submission 184696) | Peatland microbial communities from SPRUCE experiment site at the Marcell Experimental Forest, Minnesota, USA - June2015DPH_6_150... | ecosystem: Environmental > Terrestrial > Soil >... | reverse complement strand
CTCCCAATCGGCGAGGTAGGCAGCAGCGGCAGGACAGGCGTGCTTCAACTCCCGGCGCGCGCGCCGCAGATCGCGTTCGCAGAGGACATCCCCGAGCCATTGCAGCGCCATCAGTGCGGTCACGTAGGTTTTGCAGGAGACGGAGAACTCGCTGCCCGCCTGGGTGAGCACGGCGGTATTTGCGTGTTTGGCTAGGGGGCTGTCGGGCGTGTTGGTCACAGCGATCACGGTGCAGCATTTGTGGTTCGTTTGCACCAGCCGCACCATCTCCGCGCTTTGCCCGGACTGCGATACGGCAATAATCAAGGTCTTGGGATCAAAGAATCGATTCTTGTAGTGCACCAGTTCGGATGTCTCGACCATGAGGGCAGTAAATCCGTGGCTGATCAGCTCCAGGTTCAGGGGATGAAGGGCGTGGAACGAGGAGCCCATGCCGGTGAGCACGACTCTCTGGAATTTACCTTTGTTAAGGCGCGCGGCAATGTCCTGCAGCGGCTTCGAGGTTCCCAGGCTGGCGAGAGTGTTCTCCAGAGCCTGGGGCTGATGAAGAAGGTCCCGAAGATATTCGCCTTCGATCAGTGCGAGATCTTCAAGCACGGTGTCCTCCCTTCTGTTCGAACCGGTGATGCCACACCCGCGCAGCGCCGATCAGATTTGCATCCTCGCCTAGAGAGGCCAGAGTCAGTTCCGTTTTCTCGTACGGGACAAGACGACAGCAGCGGCAAATGGTCTCGCGAATCTCTTCCAGGAAAAGAGGCGCGCTCTTCATCACGCTGCCTCCGAGCACAATGGCATCGGGCGCGAATAGCGTGACCAAATTGGCCAAGCCCAGGCCTAAGTAGCGAGCTTCCCGGCCGACCGCTTGGCGGGCTAACTCATCTCCGTCTTGCGCAAGTTCACAAATCCGCTTGGCCGTTAAGTTGTCGCGGTGCGGGTAGTCTTTCGGCATGTTGTTCTCCACCCACGAGACCATCGCCGGACCGGCAGCCAGAGATTCCCAGCACCCTCGAAAGCCGCACAGGCAGGGCGGTCCAGAAGGATCGATGACATGGTGGCCGATTTCCGGATGAGACTGATCTACGCCACGGTAGAGCTCGCCATCGAGAACAAGCCCGGTTCCAATTCCGGTTCCGACGGTCACGTAAATCAGTCTGCTCTTATTCTGGCCAGCACCCCAGCCTGCTTCTCCAAGAGCAGCCGCGTCGGCATCGTTCTCCATTGCCACACTCACTTCGAAGGTCCGGCTCAGATCCCGGACCGGATTCTCTCCTTTCCAATGGGGAAAGAAGTTGACCTCGCCGATCTCGCCCGTCAGCGGATACACCGGTCCGGTAGATCCAATCCCAATGCCAGAGGTTTTGGTGTTTGCGGTCTGCGCGGTGGCTCGTAGCATCTCAACGATGCGCCGCAGCGCGTCCGGATAACCGCGATCAGCCTCCGTCGAGCATTCCAGGCGGGCTAGGACCTTGCCATGGCGGTCAATCATCCCAACTGCTATCTTGGTTCCACCAATATCCACCGCTCCAATCAATGGCTTCTCCTACTCCTGTTCCTCGTGTTTGCCTTCCCGGCTACTTCCACTCGAACACTTCACCCTCATAAGCTCCGATATCGACCTTGAATGTGGCGCCAGCAATCTGGAGTGGCGTCGCCCCTTGCGGCGTAATTCTAGCGATGGAATGGAGCTTGCCCGCACCCGTGATGGTTACCGTTTGTGGCGCGGAACTGTGATTGGTTACGACCACATATCCGTGGGTTCCACCGCTCAAGGCGCAGACTTCCACCGATGGCTGGTCGCTATGGAAAAGCGGTTTGAGCCCCGCCCATTCGCGAAACGCTTCATAGATTCGATACGTTGTTTCGGGCTTGTCAAAGGCCGCTGGCAGATTCGCCAGATAATTTTCCAAAGGATAGGCGCTCAGCAGCGTTTTGCCCGACCCAACACTATTAGCGACCAGGGCGGGTTTGTTGTCCTGATCAACCGCGATGACCGTGCCGCCCCTGACGTCGAGAATCGCGCCCCACGATCGCGGTGATGCGGAAGGCACTGAGTAATGAAAGGTGTCTCCCACTTTCAGGTCCCCGAACGGGGTAACGATTTTCAGCGTAATGTCCTCTTTCGGGTTGGCGTCAACCATTCTTGCGCCAAACAGCGATTCCATCTCCGGTATGGCAGCGTCTGCGGCGACCGATGCGTACAGAGAGCCTCCCTGGGCGACGTATTGTTTGGCTTTCTCCCAGAAGTCGGAATGCACATGAACCAGAAAACTATCGGTACTGGTCAATGGCGAGGGCATCAGCACCAGCGCACGTTTCTGCCAGTCGTCATACTCCCGCGGAAAATCTGCCTTCATGCCGGCGCGTCGCGCGAGCACAAAAGATGACAACCACGAACCGGTAATCCAGAGGTTTTCTTCGCTGAAATTCGGCTGCGATTGTCCCGCTACGTTTGCGCCTTCGTCGGTCGAGGTATAAGGAACAACTTCCGGACCGCTGAGGCCAAAGTGAGAAAAATCACCGTGCGGTTTTGACCATTCATAAGGAACGATGATGCCGGCCTCTGCCGGAGCCGGCTCAATTCCGGTGAGATCCAAACGGCTAAGGATGTCCTCAAACTCCTTAAACATTTTCGCAGAAGGCCGGTCCTTCCCATCCCAGGTGGTAAGGCCGAATTGGGTTTCATGGGGAGAGCGCAGGTACGGAACTTTGTGAAATTGTTCCGGCGCCGCATCGGTATAGCACCAGATGAGAAATCCGTTCGCTCCCGCGCCCAGCCCCGAATAGAGGCTCGTGCTTAAGAACTTCGCGATTTGATCGGGATCATATTGAGCCGACGAGGCTCCAATCTCCTGCACCATGACCGGATGCCCCGCGCCGCCCGATAAAGCGGTCTCGAAGGCGGAATCGTAGGTACCGCGCTCGGAAAGCATGGCGTCGGGAAAAAGCTTAGGCGCATAAATCGAGTAAGGATGAGCGCTGAAAAAATCCGATTCTTCGCGGATATTATCGGGACGGAACGGCCCGCGCCCCACGTCCTCCATGCTCACCCCCACCACAATCGGATGCAGCGAGTCGAAGCGCCGGATCGACCAGGAAAGCAGCCTCGTCCAGTTGATGGCCATCGCATCGGTGGTGCTATCCTGCACAATCCAAAACGGGGGCTCGTCGGTCAGATCCCAACCGAGAATCGCGGTTTCTTTTCCATAGCGGCGCGCCAACTCGCCGACGTGGTCGGTCTCGATCCGAAGCATGTCGGGGTCAGCATGAGGATGCCTGCCTTGCCGGTAGGGAACGTCCCAATATGCTTCTCCCACCTCTCCGCCGATCAGAAGACAAGGGTGCAGATAGATGTGATAACGATGAGCGAGCGAAATCAGAAAATCCAGCTCGCGAAACGCCTCGGGGTTGTAGTCACCGGGGCGAGGCTCAATCCAAGCCCAAACAAAATCGAGACGAATGGTGTTGAAGCCGAGTTCGTGCATGCGCGCGAAATCGGCTTCAATCGCTTTCGGATCCCACTGCGTAGGCCATTGCATGGCCGCCTTCGCCGGCACCCAGTTCGCGCCCACCGGGATAAAACGATGGCCGTCGCGGGAGAAGTAATTGCCATCAAGATGCACTGCCGGCAGTTCCGTTCCGCTGGAATTGCCGGTTGCTGAGATTTGTTGTGTCGACTTTGCCTGCTTGTCTCCGTCTTCGGCGATCGTGACGTGAGCGCATGCAAAAACCAAGATCACCAGAACTGCTAGCAGGCACCTAGGAAACCTTCCCGTATTGTTAGCCATGTTCATCGTCGATCGATTCTTCTTGCTGAGGCGAATTTGCAAACTGTTCTAGAACGTGAACTTGAGTGCCAGTTGAATCTCCCGCGAAGCATGTACCGTGCTCGTGATCGACCCGGAGAGACTAGGAACGAGTGGCGTTCCCGAGCCAGCGGGCGAACCCGTCTGATCCACTGCGGTCCAGGGGAGGGCGAACTCGGGAGTGTTGAACAGGTTGAAGGCTTCCACGCGGAACTGCAGCTTTGAATTCTCGGTGAGGCTGAAATTCTTGAACAGCGAAGCGTCCACGTTGTATTCTGCCGGGCCGCGCAGGGAACCGCGCCGAGCATCTCCGTAGTCGTGCGAAAAGGTTTGTCCAGGAGCAAGTGCCGGAACCGCGAAAGCTGCGGGATTATACCAACACTCAATCGTTTGTCGGTTGGATGGGCAGCCCACACTGATAGCGTTCGAAAAATCGTAAGGATTCCCGATAATATCTGGCCGCGGCGCACCCGAATCCGTGTTGGTGTAGTCAGTGGACAGCAGCGGCGTAAAGGCCTCTCCCGAGTGGATGGCGACGATACCGTTCAGTTGCCAGCCCTCGGTCAGCCAGTGGACGGGTCCCGTGCCGCTCCAAAACCGCTGTTTCGGACCAATGGGAAGAATGTATGACCAAGCGGAAGAAAACTGATGGCGAAAATCGGGAGCGTTATCGCCGCGCTCTGCCGCCAGATTGTAGGTGTCTTGCGGTTCCAGATATTCGTTTTCCTCCGTCTGCCCGATTGTGTGCTGCCAGGTGTAGGAGTTCAGCATGCTCCAGTTGGCGGAGAATCTCTTCTCAAACTTGACCTGTAGTCCGTGGGAAATCGACCAGGCGCCATTCGCGAGGGTGCGGATTTCGCCGACATTTGGCACCGTGTTGAAATAGAGTCGACCGTAATTCGTCGGGGCGCCGTTGGCACATGACGGGTCAGTGGGAGTTGGACAGGATTCGAAATTACTGTCCAGTGGCTGAGTTGGCTGATTGCGATTGCTGAGGAACGCAAGCTTGACGCCACGCGTTCCTACATAGGCGACCTGGAGCACCATGCTTGTGGAGAGCGCCCGCTCTACGTTCAAGTTCCATTCTTCAATGTAGGTAGTGCGGTTGTTAAAAAAAGCTGCGCTCGCCCGTCCTGCGGGGTTCTGTATGGTTGGGTATACCGGAGGAGGATAGCCAGTCGAGACCCGGATGCTCGGCGCAGTCGCGGCGGCAGTGAAGATGCTTTGGCTGAAAAACAGCCCGGTGGGGTTATAGGCCAGTTCCGCGTCATTCTGATCGGCTTGAACGTCGTAGAAAATTCCAAACCCTCCCCGCACTACAGTCTTGTCGTTCCAGGGGGTCCAGGCAAATCCGATCCGGGGAGCAAAGTTGTTGTAATCCGTGTTTACGTCGCCCGATGCGCTGACGCCCGGCATCTGGGGTGAAACAAATTGCCCGGTTGAAAAATCAAAATTGGCCAGGCGATTCTCCTGCTCGACCGGCGGCGTAAAAAGATCGTAGCGCAGGCCAAGGTTCAGCGTCAGTTTGGGAGTAGCTCGGAAATCGTCCATGAAGTACGCACTGAACTCCGTCCAGCGCATCCCAAACGAACCCTTCTGGCCGTCGCGGTACGCTGTTTGCGGATAACCCATCAAGAAACTCGCCAGCGCACTTCCTCCCGTATCAGTTGACAGGTCCGAAGTGAACAGTTCGTTGAACGCTAGGTCCCCACGTTGGTTTTGCGTCTGGAAAAAGCCATGCAGGCGGCGCCGCACATCCGCTCCCATTTTGAACGAGTGCCGGCCGTGCACGTATGTGAAGGCGTCCACGTATTGGTAATTGTTCTCGTTCAAGAACTCGGGAAACCAGTCCGTACTTCCAAGCGAGCTCAGACTGGAGAACTGGATACTGGGCAGACCTCCGGTCGCAATCGCGTTGTTGGGATCAAAAATGCCTGGGATGCCGAATTGCTGCGAAAGCGGCTGGCCAGCAAAGTTCTGCACGGCTCGTACCACGTAGCGAGAATAGCCGATCTTCAATTCGTTGATTTTTTCTGGCGAGAAGGTGTGCACATCGCTGATTCCGGCTGATCTCGCCAAATTTGTGATATGACCCGAAAAGGTCCCCCCGCCGGCTTCGCCGGGGAAGGGATCGGGCGCGTAGGCTTGCACATTGTTGAAGCTGAAGGTCAGCGACAGATTGTTCTTGCTACTGAACTGATGATCTCCCCGAACGTCAAACGAATCCTGATTGTTCCTAGCGACCGGGTTGGATAGGTAATTGCCCGCCGCGAGTGACAGGTTGGGCGCAGGAAAAAGTTGCACCAGCTTCAGCGCGGCAGGGTCGAGACACGCACCGTCGCTCGCTCCGGCGCACGATGGAATCACATTGCCCGGAATCGGCGTCCGAAGGATGACATTCGTGACACCGTCAGCACATGTGTAGTTTTGGTTGGAAAAAGGATCGAAAATCGTTCCGGTGTCGAAGAAGGGATCGGTCCCCAGCACCGGATTGGGGCAGGGAGAGAATGTTTGCCCGGTCAACAAGTCCGAAAAATTGCCCCCAATCTCGGACGGAGATGGGACAATCGAAACGAAGGTCTGCGCCTGTCGGATGCGAGTTCCCTGGTAGTCGACAAAGAAGAACGTCCTGTCTTTGATGATTCGGCCACCGAAGGTTCCTCCAAACTGGTTTTGCTTGAAGGGTGCGATCGGCAGGTTTGGGTCGTCGAAGTAATTCTTGGCATCGAAGGCCGAATTGCGAAGAAACTCAAATAAGCTGCCATGAAATTGGTTGGTCCCGGACTTCAACACCACATTGACCACGGCACCGCCTCTGCCAATGTCCGCGCCGAAATCGCTTGTCTGCACTTTGAATTCCTGGATAGCATCGATGGAGGGTTGTATTACTTCAATCCCGATCTGCTGTTCGTTGTTGTCGAAGCCGTTCAGGAGGAAATTGTTGTTGGTGGCAGTCAGTCCATTGACTTGAATGGATGCATTGCCCCGCTGATCTTCCGGTATTCCTCCCTGCTGCACGGTGTAACCGGCAGACGGTCCCTGATTGACGCCCGGTGTGAGATAAGCCAATTCTACGAAGTCGCGCCCATCCAATGGCATATCTTGGACCCGGCTCTGCTCGATCACCTGTCCCAAAGAAGATGTTTCGGACTCGATCAGCGGCGCCGCTGCAGTCACCACCACCTCCTCTGTGATCGAGCCCACCGTCAGCGTGATATCCACGCGCACTACTTGATTTACGTCCAACTTGAAAGCGGCTTGCACCGCTTTCTTGAATCCCTGATGCTCCACGGTTACCGTGTACTCGCCGGACTTCAGCTCGGTTACCAGATACTCGCCGTTGTTATCGGTTTTCGTCTTCGTCTCAATATTGGTCTGGATCTCTTTAACCTTGACCGCCGCGTTAGCGACCACGGCCTCGGAAGCGTCCTTGACAGTCCCAACGATTTTCCCCGACTCCACCTGAGCTTCGACGCTGCAAGACGCGCACCATAATAAGAAGATGGTCGCGATGACGCGAGCCGGGTTCTGAGAGAAAGTGCAGGGTGGGCGTTTTTGACGCTTGCGCATGGCAGTGATGGCGACCATAAGGAGATCTCCCGTACAGGAGCATATGAACCTCGTATGCATATATGGTGTCAAGAACAATTTTTGATGATGGTTTAGAAATGATCCTCTCCTCAGCTTGCAAATTATACGTAACAAACTGTAATCAAAATCTTTATACGCATATTGGAGTCTGCGAATGGCTTCGGGGAAGACACCAAGCAATATGTTGTCAAAGCATCATATATACGTTGTATACTATGCTGCGTGGTTGGAGGGCGTCTTGTCGCAAAATACTCGAGTACCTGATTTCGTTACAGTAGAGAGGCTCGGTCTCACGATTGACAACAACAGCTTCGTGCCCTACTACATGCAGATTGTGGATCATGTGCGCGAGCTGATCAAAAAGAACAAGTTGAGCCAAGGACAGACCTTCTGCTCAGAGGGTGAAATTTCCCAGGCTCTCAGGATCAGCAAGATGCCCGTCCGCCAGGCATTTCAGAAACTACGATCCGAAGGACTGTTGGTGATTGCCAAGGGCAAGCGGCCCGTGGTCGGCACCGGGCGCGTGCCTTGGAATTTTCAGCAGCTTCGCGGCTTCAGCGAGGAGATGCGAAGGCGAGGCCTTAATCCGTCAGCCCGCCTGCTCAGCATCGGTCTAGAAGACCCTGACTTGGAAGTGGCTCAGGCACTCAAGCTAACCCCGGGAGAGCACGTGTACCGGGCCAGGCGGCTTCGCTCGGTCAATGGTGAACCCGTGGCGGTAGTCACCAGTTACCTTCCGGCGCGAATCTTCGCGGGAATCGACAAACAAGACCTGGAGAAACAGTCGCTCTACTCCATTTTCGAGCACATCTACAAGCGCAAGCTGCAATGGGCGGAAGAAGTGATCGGCGCTGTGGTTGCCGGCGAAGAAGAGGCGGAGATACTCCAAACATCAATGGGAAACGCGCTTCTTGTGATCCGGGAGACTACCTATGACACGCAAAACGTGGCCATTGAATATAGTCTCTCGTTATTGCGCGGTGACCGCTACACGGCATCGGTAATCTCGGTGCGAAAAAACTGACGCGGGAATCGCGCCTGGGCGATCCCCATCAGGAACGGAATCTCCGACGCGACGTGCACTTGCCGGAAACAGAAGGGGCCAGATTTCTCCTAGCACCCTCCGGAGGACTACGGCTGGCGCTGCATGTCTGTATGAATCAAACTCGAGAATTGAGCTGTGGATGATACGGCGTCATCGTTAAACTCGCAGTAAGGCACGGCACTGGGAATGAGGGCACTTCAAAGCTTGCAGAAAAGTAAGGTAACAAATCTTGCTGAATTGACTTCAGGCACTCTTGCTGCGCTCTGTATGATGTCCTTCCCTGAGCAATTCTTCGACGGCTGCCCACAGCGCGTTCCGAAAGTGCTCTTTCTCTTCAAAGCTGTAGGGAGCCCAGCTCAAACTGGATGGTTTACGTAATATCCCCATTTAACTCGTAACCCAATTTACAAGTGTAAACGCCTGGTTACGTAAACTATCAGCAAACAGCACGGGAACGAGGCCGGACTTCTTCCCGCTACTGCAGCTTCGCGTATTCCGCCTTTGTTTGCTTAGCCAAAGGTCGCCCGCCGCAAGAATTGCGGAAGCTAAGAAAAGAGTTGTCTTACTTTAATCCTTCCACGAGATAGAGGTCTGACAGAATACGGTGGTAGCCATAGAAGCATGACTTGCCGTCCGGCGTGAGGAGGATGGGACCAATGCGGCTTACGCCGGCGGAATCGGAAGGTATAAGCTCCTTCCAGAGAGTCTTGTGGCCGGTCGACAAGTTCAGCCGATAGACTTTGGCTGGCAGATCTCCCGGCTTGTAGAAATAGATTGCCTTTGCGTCGTCACTCCATTGAATAGGTTGCTCTCCAAGCTCAATGCCTGGAATAGCCCGAGGTTCCCCGCCTGCAACTGGATAGAAATATGCCTTCCCATCTGGCCCGACGCCGACCACCTGCCGACCGTCTGGAGAAAGGGCCAGAGCGAGAGGGTCGATTCCTTCCGGCGAGATGGGCACCGGCTTTCCCTCGGACGAATCCTGGCGGTAAATACGCGCAGCGTGACCTGGTTCCTTTCCGGAGAAAAGGAAGCGCTGGCCGTCCGGAAGCCATCTCGCCCGGCTGTGATTGATGGAGTCGTGAGTGAGGGGCTTGGCCTCGCCAGGCCCGGTCGGAAGAAGAACGAGCTGGGCCGGGGCGGAAGGCGGACTGGCGATCACCCATTTGCCATCAGGTGACATGCTGATCGCAAGTCCGTCCCCCAAGCGGACGGCCGAGGTCTCGCCGATCTTTCGCTCATAAACAGAGTAGTTCGGGCCTCCCCCTTCACCCGCCTCAGTGAAGAGCAACACCTTGCCATCGGGCGAGATGTCCGATGGGTACGAATAGTCAAACCACGACAGATCGCGCTCTTTACTCTCCCAAGAAGCGAGGCCAATCAGTTCTCGCCGCCAGGTGTCCCTGGAAAGGAGTACGCGCCCATCCTGCCAAATATCCTGTAGCGACAACGTGTCGGGGACCCGTGCAATTAGCCGCTCGCGTCCGCCCAGTGTCGCAGCGTAGACGGCGCGTTTAGTACCGAGCGGGCTAGCGGTGAACCATATTTCTCCGCCGTCAGCAGACCAAGCCAGTCCCTGTATTGATTGGAGCTCCGCAGCCAAAGTCCTGACGTTTCCGCTCATGTCTACGACGCGGAGAGAACCTCCGTCATCGCCGGGCAGAGGGTGATCCAGGAACGCTACCAAGTCCCCTTTTCTTGAAACTCGGGGATGGCTGATCCACCCTGGCGTTTGGTACAGCACTTTCCCGATGGGAAACTCGAGCTGGTTTCGGCCACCAACATCGCGCACGATCGCCAAGTTATTCCCATCCGGAGACCAATCCGCCCATTGCACATTTTCCAGCACGGGGCGCGGAGATCCGCCGTTGAGTGGCACTCTGGCGAGCGTTCCCACCTGAGCATAAGGTCCGTACGGGCGGCTATCTATCGATATTGCCATTTCTCCTGATGAGGAGACAGCCAAAAGCGCAGCTCCTCCGAGATTGAGGGAGCGCGATTGCGGACTTTCGGGACTGGTAATGAACAGATCGATCAGAGATCCTTCCCAGGAAGCCCCATAGACGACAGACTGCCCGTTGGGCGTGAAATGCGCCGACCGAATGGTGCCCCGACGAAAAGTGAGCTGATGGTATAGGGGCGCTGGCGACTTCGCGGTGCGCTGGCCGAGGAAAAAAGTGGCTGTAGCCAAGGCCAGCATTCCGACAATCACTGCCGCAGCGACCCACCTGCCGCGACTCGTTGTACGTAAACTAGCTACCTTGCCATCGCCTTCGCCCGGTTGCAGCACTGCGGCCGGATCAACCGTGGAAGTCGTGATCGCTCCCGTCGTGCGCGCAGAATCCAGCATGCGTCTCAGGCGTTTCAGATCGTTACGCGTTTCCGCGGCTGTCTGGTAGCGCATGTCCAAATCTTTGTCGAGTGCCTTGTCGATAATCTCCTCCAGCCTGCTAGGCACTCCCGGGTTTAACTTGGACGGCGCCAGTGGGGTACGCTCCAGGATCGCGTTGAAAATTACCGCAGAGGTGCTGCCATCGAACGCTCTCTGCCCCGTAGCCATCTCGTAGAGCACGAGACCGAACGAAAACACATCCGTGCGCGCGTCGAGGTCTTCGCCGCGAGCCTGCTCGGGCGACATGTAGGCCACGGTGCCCACAGCTGAACCTGGACTGGTCAGCTGTTCGGAGATAGCTGTGGCAGTAGCTTCCACCGCCTGCTTGCGTCTTTCCCCCAGTTTGGCCAACCCGAAATCCAGTACTTTGATCTGGCCCCGCTGGGTCAAGACGATGTTGGCGGGCTTGATGTCGCGATGGATGATGCCTTTGGCATGGGCTGCATCCAGCGCGTCGGCAATCTGGATGCCCAGTTCCAACACTTGGTCCACTTTCAGAGCCTTGCCCTCGATGCGGTGCTTGAGCGTCTCACCTTCGAGCAGCTCCATAGCGATGAACGCCTGCCCGTCCTGCTCGCCAATGTCGTAAATGGTGCAGATGTTGGGGTGGTTCAGAGCGGATGCCGCCTGGGCTTCACGCTGGAAGCGGGCTAACGCCTGCGGATCACGAGCCAGGTCTGGCGGCAGGAACTTGAGGGCGACAAAACGGTGCAGCCGCGTGTCCTCGGCCTTATAAACCACCCCCATGCCGCCGCCGCCGAGTTTCTCGACGATGCGGTAGTGCGAGATGGTCTGGTCAATCACTGACGCGAAATCTTACGTGGGTGAAACGGGCAAGTCAATGAAAGCCATTGAGTTGGCGCTGGCTCAAAAGGATTGCTAGCGAAAAATCCCGATTACACTCACGACGGGGGTTCTGAGTGTAAACGCCTGATAGCGTCAATTGACTATTGCAGCTTCGCGTACTCGGCTTTGGCTTCCTTCAAGATGGGAATGTCAGGGTCGGCGTCCCTCCAGAGAGTGAGGAAATCTTTGTAGGCAACTTTGGCCTTAGCGGTGTCGCCTTGCATCGCGTAGGCGCGGCCGATTTGAAGATGCGCCAGCGATCCCGTCACAAAGTTGGTCACGATGCCCCTCTGATCCAGCAACTTCTGGAACTCCAAAGCTGCGGCGGCGCCGTTGTGCGCCATCAGCTGGACTTGGCCGCGCACATAAGCGGGATACAAGTAATTGATAAAACTTCCTGCCCAGCCGAGTTCGTAAGGAACAGCGGGCTCCAAGTCCACGAGCGCCTGAGACGAATTGTTCTTGCCGACTTCAATAGCGCCGTTGATGGTCGGGAGCCAGTAGATCTTGATCAGGGTATTGGTTGAGTAGGTTCTGGCCAGCTCCTCGACCAGCGGCTTGGCCCGCGCAGCATCGCTGGTGCGAGCCAGCGTCAAGGCTGCCAACACCTTCACATCCCGCCCGGGAGACAACGCCAAGGCCCTCGCCACCCCTTGCCTGGCTAACGCGGCATTGCCCAATTCCGCCTCCCGCAGCGCGGCATTGATCTCCCAGAAAGCCGCGGTCTCTTTGGAGTCGGCGCGGACCGCTGAATCCACTGACCGGCGGGAGAAGTCTCGCGCCTTGCCCATTCTGCCGTAATAAGCCTCGGTATCAGATTGCATCGATAGGAGCGTGGCTTCTTCCGGCTTCCCTGCGATCCAAGCCAACTGCTGTTCCATCTGCGCGGAATCCCCCCGGAGAAATGCAAGCTCGTACATGTCCACGCGCAGAGCTCCGCCATCCAGTTTGTGTGCGAGTGCCTGATCGATGGTGGACTTCGCTTCCTCCAGCCGGTCCAAGGCCATGTAGGCCGTTGCCAGATTTGAATAGTCGAAGAGGATTCCTCGTAGCCGCACGCCTTCCTGATATTCCGCGAGCGCTTTGTCCCATTGCCCCATATCGACGTGAGCGTTACCCAAATTCATGGTGATGCCAGGGAGGTCCTGCGGATAGTTTACTTTCCACAGTTCGTAGGTCTGCACTTTCTTTTCACTTTCTCCTGTGGCCTCAAAATAAGTCGTGGAGATAAACAGCTTCTCCCTCTCGCTGACCCGATCGCGCAACTGGTAGGCCTTAGTAGCACATTCCAGCGCCAGAGATGGTTGAACGAGGTCGGCGTAAACTCGCGACAATTCGGCGTATGGCATAGCGAAGCTGGGGTCGAGTTCAATCGCCCGTTTATAAAACGGGATACCCGGAGCGTCTCCCTTTTCGCGCACAGTGGCCTCGGCCACGCTGTAGGCTTGCAGGGCTTCGAGAGAAGATGTCGTAGCCTCTTGTAGCCGAACGTTGAACTTCTGCACCGTTGCCAGGGATTCGCCCAACTGGCCGCGCAGCTTGGTGGCTGCCCCGCCCAGGGCGTCCAGAACTTTTTCCTTCGTTGCGGCCGTTGCCTGCTCCTGCACCAACGTATCCCCGCTTTGACAATTCACCACTTTCAACCCCAACACGTATTGGCTGCCCAGACTGGCAATCGATCCGGCAATGTACGCTTTGCTGCTCACGCGCTGGCAAACCTCACGCGCAATATCAGGCGTGAGCTTGGTGCCAGGCGGACGCGTCATCTGCTCCAACGTTGCCGCCACTTTGTTGTCGGAGACCACATTCAGAAACGGTGACTGGCGCAGAGAAACGTTTAGCGCGGTCTTGAGCGTGTCGTCGAAAACCGGGTCGCCAGTGGTGTTGGCGAAGTCGGCGAGAACGATTGTGTCTTTCGCAGTGAGGGGTTTGGCGCGATGCGAACGGTAGTAAACGCCACCCATAAGTGCGAGTAAGGTGAAAAGCGCAACTGCGGCGCCCAGCCTCGCTCGCCATGGGCGGGCAGCGGTCCGCACGCGACTTGAACTGGCGGCGGCCGCTGGTATCGTCCCCGAACTCGTTGCCGCGACGTGGCCGCTTTCGGTGTCCCGCTTCAGCCGTTGCAGATCGGTCCGCATCTCAGACGCATGCTGGTAGCGCAGCTCGCGGTCTTTCTCCAGCGCTTTGCGGACAATCAGTTCCAGTCCTTCCGGGAAGTCGGGATTCAACGACGAAATCGGGAACGGCTGCTGGTGCAGAATCGCTCCGCAGATTTCGCCCGAACTTGCGCCCTCGAACGGCAGCCTGCCCGTCGCCATCTCGTACAGCACAGAACCGAAGGAAAATAAATCCGAACGAGCATCGAGTTCTTTCGCCTTCACCTGTTCCGGCGACATATACGCCACCGTGCCCAGCATCGCGCCGGGGCTGGTCAACTGATCGGACGTGACCTCCGTTACTGTGTTCCCACTCGATGAAGAATTCTGAGCCGCAACCTTGGCCAAACCGAAATCGAGAATCTTGGCATGTCCGCGCTTGGTCACGAATATATTTGCCGGCTTGATGTCACGATGGACAATGCCTTCTGTGTGCGCAGCATCGAGGGCGTCCGCGATTTCTATCGCCAGACCCAGCAGAACATCGGTCTCGATGTGCCTTCCACCGATGCGATGCTTCAGCGTCAGCCCTTCCATAAACTCCATGGCAATGAAGGCTTCGCCGTGCTGGTCGTCAATTTCGTATATCGTGCAGATGTTCGGATGGTTCAGGGAAGAAGCAGCCTGCGCCTCGCGTTGGAAGCGGGCTAGAGCTTGTGCATCTTTGGAAATCTCGTCGGGCAGGAACTTCAGGGCGACATAGCGGTGCAGCTTGACATCTTCCGCCTTGTACACCACGCCCATGCCGCCGCCGCCCAGCTTCTCGACGAGGCAGTAGTGCGAGATGGTCTGGCCAATCATCGCTATGTTACCTAAGTACCTTTATTTTCAATGTTTCGTTCTCTGTTTTTCTTGACTTGTATCCTGCTTCATAGGACACTCGGTTCGTCGAGGGGAGGGGCAAATGGTCATTATCGAAGCGAACGGCGGGTCCATCCTCTCAGTGACACCCTCCTTGTCAATGTCCCAAACGAAAACACTGCCGGCGTGACCCCTCAGAACAATACCGACATCACGATGGGAGAACTCCGCCGCCATCAACTTCAATTCAGTCTCGGTCCTGGTGACGTTGTATTTGAGCCAACTGCGGCGGAGTGGGGCCTTCTCATCCACCGGCACAATCCAAGTAAACCCACGGTCACGGGCGGCGAGTGCAACGGAGAGAAAATCGGTCGGCTTCGATGTGATTGGAGCCGTGGCGCCGTGGACTGGTGATGCGATGGAACTGTCCGGGGTCAGACGTGTCGATGCTGTGGATCCCATGAGCCCTCCTCCGACAGCTGGTGTTAGGGCACCCGCTGGTTCGTTGCGATAAATTGTCATTCACTCGCTGACTAGCGGCAGTCCTGAGTTGACAGCTGCTCGTTAGGCATCCCTACCACAGAACGCCAAGGCTGCCGACTGCCATTTTTCCTTTCCAAAGAATGCACCGTGCGTGCAAAGTTGTGTCGGCGGGCGCCGCCTTAGTTGTTAGTCACCAAGACTGTGCTGCTCTACGTCTGCGTTTTTGCATTCGCTGCATTCGCATGGACCCCGCCACGTTAGACCCAACTGAGATAAGTCTTCGTGTGGTGCGATACAAACCATGACTGCCTTCCCCGCCGAACATCTAGGGCTCCGCTGGCCCACTGCAACAACAAGAACAAAGATCGAAGAGGCGTGTTCTCCTCCATTGACGCGATGCCGCCCGATGTTCTGGGCGGGTTGGTTATTGTTGGATAGTGACGATGGTTACGCCGTTCTCCAGTTTCTTCGGAACGGAAACCTTTCGGCCATCCTCTCCCAGCGGGAACTTCGTCTCCACACCATTCTGGAACAACGACCGACACACCCGGGCGTTGTATTCCCCGGTGTAATCCTCGCCGCTCCACTGTCCAAGGTCATCGCACCATGCGTCCAGCAGGAACGTATTCTGCGGGTACATGATGCTCAGCACGGTGACCGCTTCGACGGGTTCAGCCCACTGCGTCTGGAAGTAAAGGACATCACTGTCGTCCGTTGCTTCGTGGTATTGGTTGTAGACATAGACCGAACCCATCGGGCATTCGGGGCAGCGACACCCAGAGTCGGGAATCGGAATCCCGAGTTCGTCCACTCGCTTGCGTAACGTCTCGATGCTGAAGTAAACAGTGAAAGCACCATCCTCATCAGTCTCCTGTTTACGAACTGCGTTGAGGGCTTCTCTTCGGTTCGGCCCCGTTACCGTTAGTCTGTTATCGCACCAGTTACTCATGTTGCACCTCTTTCTGGCATGCCGCCACGCCGCAACTCATAACACCCGAGTTCGCGAGAGTCGTTCAAGTCGTTCTGCGTCGTGGTTCATGCCAGTCCGTAGCCGGGGGCCGACCGAAGCCAGCCCCGTGAATCTCAGTTTCCTGCCGCCCCGCTTTCGTCGGCGTGCCGGTTGTTGTGGTTAGTCGCCGTCTGCACGGCGTCTCCGCATTAGCGGGAGCAACGGCGGGAAGGCTGGTTCCGCCGCTCGACTCGCTACTGTGGCTGGTTCGTGGCGTGCCCCGCCCATGACGGCTCGTGCGCACCCCAGAGTGGCCGAACATCGGTAAAGTCACACCTATTCGCTCCAATGAACAGTTCTGGTTCGTTCAACGCCAGCACCAGCAATTTCCCAGCGATCTCTTCCTCAGTCTTGTAGAAGACATCCTTTAGGTGAGCGTTGCTGTTGACCGTGTTGTGGGCGAACTCGTGGATCATCAGCCAGTAGTTCGCCACATTGTCGGACGTATCGTGACAGTCGAGGTTGATGTGCATTTCACCGGAGTGGAACTCGAAGCATCCCCGGATGCCCGCATCAGGATCGTCGATGACGATGGCCTTGACGGGCCGGTTGATGACTCTGGGTGCCAGCCGCTCGACGAGGGCGACATAATTTGCTGTGTCATCGTCGTAGTCTCCCGGATCGACAACCTTGTCCAACGTGACCTTGACGTTGGTCGGCGTCAACTCCCCGGTACGTTTGACGAAAGACTTGCGGGGATTCTGCTCGTCCTTAATTTTCCGCAGTCGCTTCTTCATCTCTGGCGATAGGTCATTCCGCTGGATAACCGTTCCGCCTTGGCTGACGAACTCTTCCTTGCTGCCCGGGTCAGTGGGGTCTTCTAGAGCGTACTTCTCGCCAAAGCGGGCGGCGAGGTTCGCCTTTACCGCATCGGTCTTACTCTTGGGGTGCGAAGCCGCTGCCTGAATGCTTAGCAGGCTGGCATCCTGTGGCGACAACTTGGTGTAGAACTCGTTGAAGATGGCGACACGGATGTCCCCGATGTACGACGGGTTGACGTTGTCCCGGTCACGACCGACCGGCATCTTCTGCATCACGTTGATATGCCACTTGTCGTCCGAGAGTTCCACAACGGGAATGCCCATCTCGTAAAGCCACGCCTGCTCGCCCGCAGCGACGTTGTATAACCGAACCTCGGTCTTGCGGGGCTCGTTCCGACCGTCACGGGGCGTTCGGAGTCGAGTCTCGAACCGAAGGTCTGGTGCCCGATGAACCAGTTCGACGCCGTTGAACGTCGATACGACGTCTTTGGGTGGAATTAGCAAGCGGGTCTTTTGGCAAATGCTTGCGTATTCCTTCTGCGTCAACTCGAACTTCATGTAGAACTCCGAGCCACGTTTGCGGCGTTCGGTGCCAGCCCAGCGACCACGTGTTCGGTCGAAGCAGACTTGCCCCGATACCGTCGTGACGCTGGCTTCGATGGCGAGGCATAGAACGTTCTTCTCGCCCTCGTTGAACCTGCCACGTTTGGTCGGGTCGTTAGCCTTCGTGGACTCGGCGTACATCGTGTAGGCATGTTCGAGGCTCAGCCAGCCACCCGGGCTGTCGTCGGTGACCTTGATGATGCTGTGCCCGTTCTCATCGGGCGGGGTCAGCAGGATGTCGACTCTGGTGATGTTCTCGTCCCAAGCGTTCTGCACCATCTCACGGATGATGAAGATTTTGTCCCGAGCCGCCATGATTTTACGCATGTTGTTTACGTCCACTTCAAAGATGCTGTAGTGCGTTGTCGGTGTCGTATGGTTGTTAGTTGTCGTTTCGGTTTTCATGTTCGTAGCCTCCAAGTTATCTTCTGGCGTAGGTCGCCACCCAAGTTAAGTGCTTGTTTGCCCGACTTCACGGGCGTGCTATGGCTGCCGTCGACGTGGGCATCCGTGGTTCACGTATGAGCACGCACACGAACGCGCCTGCGTACTCGATCAAAGTTTCATGGGATTGTGTTTGCGATTCCCATCGCCGCATCTGGGTTGGACCCGACCACCGTGGCGTCGTTGACGTTCGGTTGGCGAGCACCGTCGCAAGGACGGGCTGCTCAGGATGCAAAACTCTACGCTCTGAAGTCAGTCATTAGCCTTTTGCCATAAATCTCTCCTCTTCTGCCGACGCGAACATCACCACGTGCCAATGCCGCGTTAAGCCGCTGTTGCCCTCGCCGCTCCGTGGTTTGTCGCCGGAAGGCGTTTTGTGTTTCGGGGTGTATCCCCCTTTAATAAAAGCTTACCATCCGTTTCTCAAAACACTAGGTGGCGTCGAATCTGAGATTCAACTCATTGATAACGAGGGGTTTACGAGCCTAAAATAATGCTTGACAGGTTTTCCTGGGAGGGTATTCTCCCCAGTTCGAGTGAGTAAACTGTTGGAAACAAAGGGTCAAGTCTGAGTGACCATCCAAGCCAGCCTGTAGAACAGGGAGAAAAGACTGCGTGCGGCTCGTGGTACATTCCCAAAAAATCACCCGGTTGGGGCTCGGCAGGGCGACTCAGCGGCAGAAACCCCACGGGGCGTCCCCGGCGGTGGCCTGTCGAGGGAGGAGGTTGACACCCTATTTAAGCCCTTTTCCAATCCTTGACTGTCATGGGACTTCGAGCACTGCGTTTATAGAGTAAACAAAATTCCGCCCACCGAACCGCTGTCGCCTCCGACCACAGCCCTCAACCCGCCGTCTTACCGGCACATCCGCCCGACACGCCTACCATCCGAAATGTACCCATAAGATCCCCTTAAAATCCCCTTCTGGCCCCTTTCCCGACAAAGACGAGTCTCGCATGAGCTGATTACTCTCTTTGAATCAACGAGTTAGGCTGGGGCGGAATTGTACCAAAATGGAACGATTCAGTGCCTCAGCCATCGGCCAATGATTGACGAGGCCAAGCGGACTTGGCAAAACGGGACCCCAGGGGACCCCCGGGGCGTACCCCCTGTCCTTGCTCAGTGACCCCCTATCCCATTGCAAATATGTGACTTATAGTAGAGTGATCAGAGACTGACATGGACCGAAGGATCCGCCGGTCGCGTTACGCCGTACACGATTCGCAACTTTCGCTTATCTTTCGAGGCGAATGTACGACGTAGACAGGTCGATGCGATCCAAACCATTGAGAACAGGATGGATAAGTAAGAGGTTGTCACTTCCGTATTTTGACAACCGGGCGGAATGGCCGCTGACGGTGCGGTTTCACTTGCATAATCGTTTCGCCGGCTCGAGGGGCTTCTGGCGTGGGCCGGATCAAGAATGCCCGTGACATGCTGGCGGAGGCCCAGCAAAAGGGTTTTGATGGACTCCTGATTCGGGGCGATCTTTACGCGCTGGCCTTCCTGGCCGGAGATAACGCTGAGATGGAGCGCGAGGTGGCGTGGGCCGCGGGACGCCCCGGTGAAGAAGACCAGATGCTCAGCAACCACGCTGATACCCAGGCCTACTACGGGCGCATGGAGAAAGCGCGCGACCTTTCCCGGCGTGCCGTCGACTCGGCGGTACGGGCGGATTCCAAAGAGGCCGGAGCCACGTGGCTTACCTTTCAGGGACTGCGCGAAGCGGAAGTCGGTAATGGCGCAGCGGCGCAGCAGGCCGCCACGCGAGGTCTGGCTTTAGCTCCAGGCAGGTATGTGAAGGTGCTCGCAGCTTTGGCGCTGGCGCGCGGCGGCGATGCGGCGAAAGCGAAAACATTGCTGGACGCGGCGGAGAACGCCGAGCCTACTAATACGCTTCTCAAGGTGCATTGGTTTCCGCTCATCGACGCCGCGATTGATGTGGATCAGTCCGCGCCGGACCGCGCGATCCTTGCGCTCGAGCCGGTGCTCCCTTATGAGCTTGGAGGCAATATCGGCTGGATCTATCCCGCCTATATTCGTGGTCAGGCTTATTTGGCGCAGAAGAATGGTCCGGCTGCGGCGGCCGAATTCCAGAAGTTGATAGATCATCCTGCGCTGGTCGGGAACGGGTTGCTCGGTCCCCTCGCCCACCTGCAAATTGCTCGCGCCTACGAAATATCCGGCGACTCGGCGAAAGCCAAAGGAGCCTACCAGGATTTTCTCGGCCTCTGGAAAGACGCCGACCCCGACCTTCCCATCCTCAAAGCGGCCAAAGCTGAGTACGCGAAGTTGCAGTAGCGAACTGTACTTCAACGGAGACCGGGCATACTTCCGTTTGGTCGCAGCGCGACCACGAGTGTCGTCAGTTGCTCACTTGGCGAGTGACTAATCTTGTAAAGGAAGGGTTGCCGACAAAAACCTCGCAGAATCGTCGGATGGGGCTGATGGTCTTCTTTGGGCATATATAATGGCGCGCGCGGATGTCGCTGGCCTCTGGCACGAAGCTCAGACACCGTGAAATCCAACCTCCGCGCGGAGCGGGCGGCATAGCCGGGCACTGGTGCGCATAACGGACCGGCCCCTTTCATCGCAGCGCTGCGGCGAACAGGCTCGACCAGTTCAGCTTACGGGAGGAAGTCCATGACAACGCTGCTGTCTCCGAAGTGTCTCGTCCTTGCAGTGCTCGTAATTACCGCCGGCGCAACGGGTGCGCCTGCGCAGAACCCATCCGCGCCAGATATGGCGCTAGTGGTTGACGAAACACAGGCCGCGCGGCGAATCGCTTTTGTGCATGAGGAGATTCGAGTGCAGCCCGGCGCGCTCGCCCTATCATATCCACGCTGGATTCCGGGCGAACACGGACCAACAGGCCCCATTCAACAAATGGCCGCACTACGCATCCGTTCCGGAAACGTGACTCTGCCCTGGACCCGCGATCCCGAGGAGATCTACACGATTCACGTTGAAGTTCCGCCCGGTACCGATGGGATAACCGTCGATTTCGATGCGTTGTTGGAAAACACGGTCTCCGATCATCAACTCTTGCTGGCATGGAATACCACTGTGTTGTACCCGCGCAGTATCGACAAACGCGAGTTGATGATTGAACCATCGATTCTTCTGCCTGCAAACTGGAAACAGGGTAGCAGCCTGCAAGTTACCAGTCAGAACGGTCCACGCGTGAATTTTGCTCCGGTTTCGCTCGAACGGCTGATCGATTCGCCGGTGCTGGCCGGCGAGTTCTTCCGCGCCGTGTCCCTGAAGTCGGATTGGCCCGCGGAGCTCGACATCACTGGCGACAGCCAGGCCGCGATCGACAAAGCAGATGACGCTAACGCGTTCGCTCTCTTTGGGAAGCTGGTGGATCAGGATCGGGCGATGTTTGGCTTCCGGCACTGGCGGACCCTGCACATTCTCGTGTCGCAAAGTGAGGCCCGGCCGTTCGACGGGCTCGAGCACGAGGATTCGCCGTACAACGCAATCGGCGACGCCGGACTTTCAAAGAAAGATCAACTGCAAAAATTCGGCTGGCCCCTTCTCGCGCATGAGCAATCCCATTCTTGGGACGGCAAATACCGGCGTCCGGGAGAGCTCTACTCAAAGCCTGACTATCAGGGACCGGAGCGGACATCGCTACTCTGGGTCTATGAGGGTCTAAACCAATATATCGGGATGCTGCTCGCCACGCGCGCGGGTTTCAATGACGCAGCCTACATGCGCGATTATCTCGGGCGAACCGCTGCCGATCTTTCTGGCGAACCCGGTCGCGCTTCAACCCCTCTGGTTGACACGGCGACGGAAGACTGGGTTTTGCGTGCGTTCGACGTTGGATGGTATTCGCTGCGTCGTGGACAGGATTACTACGATGAAGGCGCCCTTATCTGGCTTCGCGCCGATACCATCATCCGCGAACAAACACAGGACCGCCGGTCGCTCGATGATTTCTTGCGGAGTTTTCTCGGCCAGCGCGACACCGATCCGATCGTCGTGCCCTACACGCGGGAAGACGTGGAAGCGTCGTTATCGGCAATCTGTCCGTTTGACTGGCACACCTTCTTTGAGACGCGTGTCTATCAGGTAAACAGTAAGCCGCCGACCGACGGTCTTGAGGCAGCAGGCTGGCGCCTCATATACAACCCAACCCCCAACAACGATCCTTTCTATTCTGACCTTCTTCCTTTTAGCTATAACGGCGAGTATTCAATCGGGATGTCTGTGAAGAAGGACGGTACAATTTTCGAAGTCTTAACCGGCACGCCGGCCTACGAGGCGGGTCTCGGACCGAACATGACGATTCTCGCGGTAGATGGCCACGTTTACTCCGCCGATGTACTGAACGAATCGATCGCGCATGCCCAAAATGGCAAAATTTCTCTGGTTGTTCGCAACTTTAACTCAGTCGAAGCCCACCAAATTCAATATTCCGGGGGCGTCCGTTACCCGCACCTGGAGCGAATCCCAGGAAGCCGTGATTACTTGAGCGAGATATTCGAGCCGAGAAGCTACAAAGACCACTGACCGCCGAGCGCATCGCCTTGCGTTTATGTCTGCTAGATAGGCTGGCGCCGAGTCCTCAGCCGATGACGGGCAAAGCTTCCGTAATCCGGTAAGGTAAGGTTAGCCGACAACACACCCGGAATCCTCACCTCCGGCGTGCAACGTGCTGCACGGACTATAATTGCGCCCACGCATGGCCCTGACCTCTGGCACAAAACTCGGCCCCTATGAAATCCAGTCGCCGCTTGGCGCCGGCGGCATGGGCGAAGTGTACAAGGCTCGTGACACCCGCCTCGACCGCACTGTAGCAGTCAAGATCCTTCCGGCGGCCGTCTCCAGCGATCCCGACCGGCTTCTCCGCTTTCAGCACGAAGCCCGCGTCCTGAGCATTCTCAATCACCCCAATGTTCTCGCTATCTTCGATGTCGGCGAGCAAGCGGGCGTTCAGTATTTGATTTCAGAATTCCTGGAAGGGCATTCGCTGCGCGATGTGCTGACGGCGGGAACGCTCTCGCGCCGCGCGGCAACGGCGTACGCCCTCGAAATCGCAAGAGGACTGGCCGCCGCGCACGAAAAAGGAGTCGTGCACCGCGACCTGAAGCCCGACAACATCTTTATTACACGCGACGATCGGGTGAAGATCCTCGATTTCGGTCTGGCTAAGCAGGCTCCGCCGCAGCCCTCCGCGCAAGAATCGCAGACCATGACGGTTGCGACCACACCGGGCACAGTCATGGGAACGGTCGGATACATGTCTCCCGAACAAGTGCGCGGCGAGACCGTCGATCATCGTTCCGACATCTTCAGTTTCGGCGCTGTGCTCTACGAGATGGTCTCCGGCAAGCGGGCATTTCGTGGCGACTCGTCCGTTGAGACGATGAACGCCATCCTGAAAGAAGATGTGCCGGAGTTGTCGGGGCCGAGCGCTCAGGTGTCTCCCGGCCTCGACCGCGTCGTCCGTCGTTGTGTCGAAAAGAAGCCAGAACGCCGCTTCCAGTCGGCCAGCGATCTCGCGTTTGCCATCGAATCGCTGAGCGGGGCGGGGGCGGCACCTTCTGCCAGCGCGATGACACGCATCTCTGAGCCGCCGAAGACAAGGCGAGCTTGGCTGCTGTGGGTCGCGGCTGCTCTGGGCGCGCTAGGATTGGTCGCCGCAGTGTGGACGGTCGACCGGCGCTCCGCGGCAAGACCACAGCCAAAATTCACTCGGTTGACCTATCAGCGAGGCTATCCCTCGAGCGCGCGGTTTGCGAAGGATGGGCAAACGGTCGTCTACAGCGCGCAGTGGAACAACGACCCACTACAGGTCTACTCCGTCCGAACGGAGTTTCCGCAATCCACGAAAGTCGATCTTCCGAGCGCGGCTCTGCTCGCGCTTTCCTCCAGCGGAGATATGGAAGTCGCGGTGGATCTCGTGCAAGAGGCGTGGTTCATGTATGGAACTATGGGGCAGGCGCAGATGACAGGAGGTACGCCCCGCGCTCAGGCAAAGGAGGTCATCGCGGCGGACTATGCGCCCGACGGCAAGACCCTGGCGATCGCGCGTCGAGCCAACCGGAAGGTCCAACTGGAGTATCCGGAGGGTAAGGTTATTTATACAACCGCAGGCTACCTCGACTATGTAAGGGTGTCTCCATCCGGCAAGGAAGTCGCATTTGCGGAACATCCGGTGTACGGCGATGACCGGGGCTGGGTATCGTTCGTCGATGAGACAGGAAATCATAAGCAGTTGACCCAGGAATTTGGAACCGTGCAGGGTTTGTCATGGTCGCGGGCCGGCACAGAAATCTGGTTTACCGCCGCTGATAGCACGACGGATCGGGAGCTTTACGGTGTGAGCCTTGCTGGAAAACAGCGAACCATTCTGGCCGCACCGCAAAGTATTCGCCTTCTCGATATTGGAGCGGACGGCCGGGTCCTTTTGTCCGTTGAGCGGCAAGAAGCAGAAATCGTAGGGATCGACCCGGCAAGCGGCAAGCAACGGCGTGGACTGGAATGGTTTGATGCTTCCCTCATGGGCGATATATTGCCGGACGGGAACGCAATTGTATTCCTGGAGTGGGGAGGACCAGCTGGGCCGCTTTACCTTCAGGTCTACCGCAAACTGGACGGCTCTGCGCCTGTGGCGCTGGGACCAGGAGCGCAACCCAGATTTTCGCCGGATGGGACATGGGTCGCCGGCCCCCTGCTGACCAGGCCCACGCAAGTTGCCCTGAACCCGATCGGAGCAGGAGAGAGCCGCCGCTTAGCGGCGGGAGAGATCACAAGCTTTAAGACCGTGTCTTGGTTCCCCGACGGAAAGCATCTGTTGGTGACGGGCGCGGCCGAGGGGCAGCCCGTGCGCACTTACGAGATGGATATTGAAGGGGCCACGCCGCAAGCTTTGGGCCCTGCCGATTTTATCGGCGTCACCGTCGCCATGGATGGGAAGCGGATCGCCGGGCGTAATGCCGCTGGTGAAGCTGTGGTGTTTGACCGGGAGACGCAAAAGCTCGAAGTCATCCCGGGCATTGAGCCCCAAGAAGTATTGTCCAAATGGACCGAAGACGGACAGGCCCTGATCACCTACTCATCGACGCCTTCGGCAGCGAGCATCTACCGCGTTGATGCGGTTACTGGCCGGCGCACTTTGTTGCAGAGGATTGACCCAACCGAAAAAGCAGGTCTTGCTAAGCCCATTACGCTTGCCTACGCTGAGCGTAGCAAGAGCTATGCATACAGCACGCTTCGGGTACTGGGAAACTTGTACGTGGTTGAAGGATTGGAATAAAAGACCAATCCGCCACGGCGCCCCTCGAGAATTCTCTCGATTCGCCCGAGTAACGGGTGACTCTTCCCTAATCTTGTAAGGTAAGGTTTGCCGACAAGCCGACCACAATACTGTCAAGCTTCGCCGAGGTCGGTCATCAACTTGACTTCCGAGACGAGGTTGGTTTAGGGGAGCCTCTTTGTTTCCATGTTCGCGAACCATCTTGTGACTTGATCCAGCGGCGTAGTTCCAATTCCCGGAATGTCGCGCTCGATCAGGTATTGGAGTATGTCTTTATCTCTCTCTTGTTTGATCGGTTGTACGCAAATGCAAGGGAACCGATACCTTCTGTTGTTCGCAGCGCAGCCTATCCACCTGGCCTTTCCATCATCGGGCCAACGGCGGCCCGCGCGAGGTCTCGCTTCCTTGGTGTCCCGCGCGGCTGCGCTTACGATGCATTGGTAATATTGTTCGGTGTCCGGGTTGCCGGGAGACACATACGCAAGCCGCTGTCTCCCTGTAATTTACTCGTGAGCGCACGTCACGTGGTCGTTCCAGTCCACGAACGGGCCCTGGGGGTTGTGCCGCCACGCCCAAACGTGGAGTTCGAAGAACGGCGGTAGGCCGTAACGGTTCGGGCCGTCGATGTACAGCATGAGGTGACCCTCCACCTGCGGAGCGGCGTTGGGGGGAAGGGCACTCGCGAGTATAATGAACTCGACGCCAACTAGCTTGTATTGACCGTTCGACGACGGCTCATAGATCAGAGCTTGCGGTTTCGTGGCGTCAATGGGTCCGTTAAGCAGACTTAAATTGACGTAGTGGATGCCCATGGCTCCATGGTCGGAGCCGCTTACGCAGCCGAGGACAGGATTGTATCCAGCCGCGGTGGCTTTGGTGACATCCTGGTACTGCTGGGTGGCGTTGCGAACGATTTCGACGAGCTTGTCCTGGTCCCCCTGCCACTGTGGCTGCTGAGCCAAGGTAAAAGGGCTAAGTGCCAGAAGAGCAGCCAACAGCATGGGCATATGCGACAAGTTTTTCATATTTGACTCTCCTTTTGTTTCCTGTAGCGAATTGCTCACAAACGGCTTTCCGGGTGTGGCTCTCTCGATTCGTGAGCCCGCAAAAAACACTCGCACTTTTGGGCATGGAGTGCAATCCTCGTGGCCTCCATCCATCCCCAAAGTTTTCTCCGTCGTTAAACTATTGAAGGTAAACGTGTTCCCGCCCCTCAGCAAACCTGCCTCTGACCAGTAAGAAGTGTGATAGACTCTGCCAACCTTCTGGGCGTTGATATGCCTACCTCCGCACCAGGCGCGCGTGCACTGCGTTTCGACGATTTTGAACTGGATGTCCGCGCGGGTGAGCTGCGGAAACACGGTGTGAAACTTCGCCTTCAGGGTCAACCGCTCCAAGTTTTGGCCGCGTTGTTAAATCGCCCCGGCGATTTGGTCACTCGCGAAGAGCTGCGCGCACAAATTTGGGCGGCCGACGCCTTCGTCGATTTCGACCATAGTCTCCACAACGCCATCGCGCGCCTTCGCGAGGTGCTCGGCGACTCCGCCGAGACGCCGCGATACATTGAAACACTTCCGCGCCGCGGGTACAGGTTTATCGCTCCGGTGGACAGGGCAGAGACTCAATCTCCATCTCCTTCCACCCCGTCTGAACGGCCTAAAGAGGCACCTGCCGACCTAAGGCCTACCAGATCCCGCACATTCCTGGCCCCCACGATACTTACCCTCCTCGTTATAGGTTCTGCCGTCTGGCTGGCGCACACGGGTGCCCATCCTACAAATGCTGCTCCTCGTTTAAATTCCATCGCCGTTCTACCGCTCGACAATTTGTCCGGCGATCCGTCAGAGGAATTCTTCGCGGATGGCATGACGGACCAGTTGATTACTGACCTCGCTAAGGTCGGCTCGCTGAGGGTGATCTCGCGAACTTCCGTCATGCGATACAAAGGCACAAAAAAGGGCCTGCCGGAAATTGCACGAGAATTGAATGTGGACGCCATCGTTGAAGGGTCGGTCATTCGTTCGGGTCGGCGAGTGCGTGTCACCGCGCAACTACTCGCGGCTCCTACGGACCAGCATCTTTGGGCAGAGACATATGACCGCGATCTTGGCGACATCCTGAAGCTACAAGGTGAGGTGGCGGACGCCATAGCGCAGCAAGTCCGCGCACAACTCACTCCAAACCAGCAGTCTCAGCTTCGCTTAGCCCACGTGGTCGACCCGGCGGCGTACGATGACTATCTCCGGGGACGCCTTTACTTTACTAACGAATTCACCAAACCTGATTCACTTAGGAAGGCCAAACGCTACTTCGAAGATGCGGTCCAGAAAGATCCAAACTTCGCTCTTGCTTACGCGGGACTCGCAGACACTTACGTCTTCTTGGCGTATGCAGGAGCTTTGCAAAAAGATCTGGCCTACCGGTCGGCCAAGAATGCACTATCCAAAGCACTGCAACTGGACGACAGCATCGGCGAAGCCCACGACACCCTCGGCGCGCTGAGTTCCTTTTTTGACTGGGATTGGGAGACTGCCGATCGCGAGTTCAATCGTGCCATCGCTCTGGCACCGAGCTATAGTTGCGCGCATGAAGATCGCGCCATCTTTCTCGCCTTGGTTGGCCGACGGGCCGAAGCCCTCGCCGAGATCGCAAAGATCGACCAGCTCGACTATGGTTTCAGTGCGGCACATACCGAATCAGTGACCTACTATGAGCTGCGGGACTACCCTAGCCTGATTGATTCAAGCCGGAGAGCGCTGCTTTTTGACCCCAAGGATTGGTTTCAGCACTACACTCTCGGCGTCGGGTACGAAGGCACGGGCAAGCTTCAGGAAGCGATCGCGGAGTACCAGAAGGCAATTGAGACGTCGGGCGGTTCTCAGGACCCCACCGTGGCGCTGGCACACGCCTATGCAGCCGTAGGCAAAAAAGCCGAAGCGGAGAAGATCCTTCGTAATTTGGAGAGCAACTCGAAAGCGACTGCTTCTCCCTACACTGTGGCCACGATTTACGCCGGGCTCGGCGAAAACGACAAAGCGTTCGAGTCCCTGGAAAAAGCTCGCTCGGAGAAGTCTTTCCAAATTTTGTCGCTAAAATCTGACTTGCTGCTTGATACCTTGCGTACTGATCCACGTTTCCAAGACCTTCTTCGCCGCATAGGTTTGAAGACCTAGGCCCTGAGCGCGGCGAGCAGGTTGACTTGGTGATTCCCCTTTGTTCGAGCGTGAGTCTATGGTTGCCGTGGTTCGGCTAATTCCTAGCATGCGTGGTTCCTGACGAGTGACGAGCAAACCGGAAGTAATTCTGCGGTGTATGTGCTTGAGGGTATTGGTGGGACCGACATTGCGACCTTGAGCGGTCGCGCGCCAAGCGCACAGTGCTTCAGCCCTGCGTGCCATTCAGGCGTTCTTGATTTCTGCCTTCCGCTGCTCCAAGTAGACATCGATCGCACGTCTGACCAATTCGGCCACCGGGGCCCCTGTGACCTTGGAGAGGGTCTGCAACTTAGCCATCTGGCTCGATCTCACGAATAGCGCTGTCCGAAGCATCGTGTCCTTCATACACAAGCGTAACCTTTAGGCATATACCTGTCAATGAGATGGACCATAGGTTACTATAGATGACTATCGTGCTATAGATATGCCTAAAGTTACATTATACACTGAGCGTGGCATGGAGGCATATGGAATACCTCAGTCGTGACGAACTGGTCAGATTGTTCAAGGTCGCCCGGCAGCACAATCCGCTCCACCACGTTGCCCTGCTCGTCGGCCTTCTACACGGTCTCCGGGTGTCGGAGACGTTGGCGATTCGTGGGCGCGACATCTGCGACGGCCGGCTAGCAGTGAGGCGGCTGAAGAAGAGTCGCCCGACGCTGCACGCCCTGCGAATTGACAGCGATCCGCTCTTCGACGAGTCTCCGCTGCTGGAACTTGCCAAGGCTAGCCCTCAGACCGAATTGTTTCCGTGGTCACGCCAGTACATGGACGTTCTGCTCAAACGATATGCTGCCCTTGCAGGCATTCATCCAGCAAAACGGCACTACCACGTCCTGAAGCAATACGGAAGCAAAATGCCTCACATTTCTAGAGCATATGCGCTGGCCGGATGGAGTCAAGTGTCTATCATGTGAATCCCTGCGGATAACGCGGATTACAGCCAAGGGCAAGAAGAATCGCAAGACTGGCAAGCGCGGACCAGACCGCGAACTCTACCAGTGCAACGAATGCCGCTTCCAGTTCACCGCCACTACGGGCACCGTCTATCATGACACCCACCTACCCCTCGCGAAATGGTTTCTGGCCATTGCGCTGATTACCGAATCGAAAAAGGGAATCTCTGCAAACCAGCTAGCCCGTGCGCTAGGTGTGCAGTACCGCACTGCGTGGTATCTCGCGCACCGCATCCGCAAAGCTATGATCGATGCGAATCCGCCAAAGCTTTCAGGAATAGTGGAAATCGACGAGACCTACATCGGCGGAAAGCAGCGCGGCCATCGTAGCAAACTGAAGAACAAAGATATGTATGCGGCAGTATTAATTTCTCACGCTCTAGCTGCGGTGGAAAAACTGCCACGTCAGAAAAAATGTAAGGGGAAGCATTCCGAAACGTCCGGCCCATATCAGCATGTCGCCAATGCTGACCATCGATATCCTTTTCCCGCGCCGAATTTCATAGCGGTCGCAGAGGTATTGAAACTTTGTCCCTGCCGTTAGATATTGGTGCTTCGCGGAAGTCAAAATAAAATGCCTAATTCCAGGTTGGCGCACTGGCATCAGACCGCCATTTGCGGTCATGGCGATTCGATTAAGACGCCCGCCAAGGATCATCAAGCCGATATTCAGAACAATCCACACGCCTGTGAACAAGCTTGGATGGTTAAATAAAATCACGAAGCTAATCAGGGCACTGCAATACCAGATTCCGAATGATGCCATGCCCTTAAGCTTCGCCCGTTTGCTGTTCACATGAGACAGTTTCGCTCGCCTAGCGGCCAGTTTCGCCTCGATTGATGCACGCTGGTCTCGCACATCGCACGAGGAGTTGCTATAGCTCCTCAAAACATTCTCGTCCAGGGTCGGCCTAAAACGCCTCAGATGTTGCCATTCAATTTTGGTCTTAAACAAACGGCTAGATGGATCGAGTTTTAAACAGGTCAGAGAAACGAAAATGAAGCCCTGCGGCTCGATTCCTCGATCTACCGCTATAAAAGCTGCTGAATTCTTTATCCTCGTAATAACTCCGGTTTTTCCCGCGTGCGGATGGGGAGTTCCATTTGGCGCGAAAGGACCTACCGTAACGTGATAGCCCGGTTGTAAATGAGTGATGCTCATCATTGCGCTCATTTAGCGAAACAGCTTGCTTATCTCCCACCATAGAAACATCAGGAAGCTTAGAGTGACTAGGGCGGCCCAATTGACGCCCATGTCATGCGACTGCTCTTTCGGATTTGGCCTTTCGATTTCAGTGCAACGGGGACGAGTGGGAAGTGCTTGAGCCTGATCTCTGCGTAGTGGCGGGGATGACGGTTGTGTCTTCGTCCGGCCTAGCCGCAGCCGCCGCTGCTCCTCAAGCCATATAGCTAATTCTGAATTCGGATCGGCTCGTTGCGCGGCGGCTATTGCGAGTTGGTGTTCATGGGCCGCGCGAGCTTTGCGTGTACGTTCATCCTGACTTTCGTCGAGAGCTTTTAATTTGAGATTCCGATACCATTCCGCAAATTCCTCGTCGGTCATCTCTTGCCACTTGCGTTGTGTCATGAGAGTTTCTGCTCGGGCTTGATTTCTTCTCTGATTTCCAATCGCAAGAGAAAGCCAGCGGGAAACGAATCCGGCTTGCTGTTTAACGTGTGCTGTAACTTTCCGAAGGCCGAAAGAAAATCTCTAATCGTTGACTCGCATTCACCTCCGTTCACCAATGCCCACGGTTGCTTACATGCCGGACAGGCAAACAGCGTCTGCTTTCTTAGCTCCTGTGACACTGATAATGTAAGCGTAGCTTTGCAAGTCGCATTCTTGCATTCAAATTGAAGCGTGAGGATATCGGACAGTTCTATGAACTTCTTGGTCTGGCTCGTCATCGGAAAATCTTCTCCGCTGGCCGATCACTCTTGGGGAGGGAACAATTTCTCCGGCTTGCGCTTACTCACCTTAACCTTGGAACGCTTCAGCGGTTTGGCCTGAAGTAGGTTCGTAGGTTCTGCACAATCCCTTCAAACTTCTTGCGGTCTACTTTTAGACTCTTTTTCCTCATTTCAGCACTCATCGATTCAGAACGCATTAGTTTGTTTGCGTCAAGTGACTGCTCCAGCATTTACATCCTTGATACTTTACAGAAACCCTCGTGCAAGCCACGATGGGCCATTCCAGCCAACGGTGGAGCAAAGTGGTTAAAAGTCCAGCACAGGCTAAGTTGATAACAAGACTGGCCTAGCTGCTATTTTCCACATGCCTGTTCCGTTCCACAGAATCTTGCACGAGAAAATGTGCGCTAGTATGCGTCCGTAAAACAAAAACTGCGGAGAGGTCGGTCATCGGCCAAGACCAGCGGGCTTAAGCCCCGCTTGCCTGTCGCGGGCATTACGGGTTCGACTCCCGTCCTCTCCGCCACAACCATCAAAAGGAGCCAACCTATTGACGACTGACAACGAGATACTACTCCACCTTTTCGAGATCGTCCAAGTGCAATTTGGCATCGTGTGCGATCTCGAAAGAAACGATCTGTTACTCATTGAATCCGCCCAGACGGGAGTCTCGCAAGAAGCTCTCGCTGCCGTCGCTGCAACCGTGCGCTCAACGTTGTACACTGCTGACGCACTAGGAGACCGAATTCGCGAACTTGAGTTAAGAGTTCGGAATCGCTGATTTGCTTGGGCCGGATGCCCTGTCCGGCCCGTTTTTTCCTTCCCCTGTCACGGCTATTCGTCATTTTCGGCTCCTTGGGTCTGCTGCGTCAAATGCACAATCGTGAAGTCGATTTCTATGACGGAAATGACGGGAGTGCGTCAGATCGGCAACTCCGCAAACATCTTGATGTCATCTTTGACCGTGTTCAAGAGATGCGTGAGCGCTGGAATAACCGCCTCACCCTTCCACCGACCGAGTTGAGCGAACGCTACATAAGGGGCCAGCTCGAACTTAGGCTTCGCTGCCAGTCTGGAATCACGCCATTCTTCTTGTCCATAAAACGGCGAAATTACGAAGGTGCTCAACGCAGAAAGCGGGATGCTGACTGTCATGTTCCAGTCGCACACGATGAGAGCCAACGTTTGGTGTTTGTCTTCGCGGTCAAGCTCATGAAGGATGGCAAGTGGATCATCCGCCGGATTCGCAGCGTTGTACGGCTGGAGCCGTTCGATGAGCGCACGCGCATCCTCGGAGAGAATTCCCTTTACCTGTCTACCGTAAGTGGTGAGTTCGTCTTTTGTCGTGGGCTTCACAGCGGCAATCGGGAAGCCGATCCATCTCTGATGGTCGAGCCGGTACTGATCAGTGGAAAGCAGCCAAGCGATATGCTCCAGCGAGGAACGCAAATGATGGGCGATTTCCCCGGCAATAACACCGAATCGGAGTGGAATCCCGCGTTTGGTGTGGAACTCAACAAGTTCCTTGGCCGCCTTCTGCTTATCGTCACTGAAACCACCTTTGGGGCGTTTGCTCAGAAAGGCGACGATCTCGGAATCGAGGTTTTGGATACTCTCTTCGGCCCGTTTTAGCTTCTCGTTCACCCCGGCCAATTGTTCGGGGGTGAGAAGTTTGGTGGTATCACGACTAATCTTGTCTGACATCCTTGCTGGCTCTAGTTCGCATGATCGCACCTAACCATATGCTAAAACGTGGTTCGCTATTGAGGAGAACTCGTTCTTTGTAGCGTGCGTGATACTTCTCTGGCGTATCTACTACTGCCCCGCAGCATAGACCCGTTCTTTGTATCCTCGGTTGTATCCTACCAGCCCGAAATTTCGGCAGAATGAGGCAACGTTGGCAGACTGAGGCACACATAAAGTGCTGAAAACACGGGGTTGCAGACTGAGAAACGGTTTGTCGATTGCTCTGGCCAATCATTGGGCTGAAATCTTAGGACCAGACCTAGGGCAAGTCAATCAAGGTGAGAAAGTTGGCGGTTTCTCCGCACGATGGATGGCGAAAAATCCCCATTTCACTCATCCTATGAAAGAGGATGTCAAGTAAAAAAACTTCTCCCCGCCCCTCTGAGAGATGCGGGCGTGGTGACTTACATCCAGCCCCACCTCATTCCTCACCTCATTCTTAGAGGGGTTATTGGTTTG